>Ga0272448_1003574_pt1 | contig 18399 bp, 18 predicted proteins | sample YNPCB0191_FD_202220 | JGI IMG/M metagenome (GOLD analysis project Ga0272448, IMG submission 202220) | Hot spring sediment microbial communities from Yellowstone National Park, WY, United States - YNP-CB-019-1 | ecosystem: Environmental > Aquatic > Thermal springs > Hot (42-90C) > Sediment... | reverse complement strand
GCTGACTGACGATGCGATCAATTACCTGCTGCGACGCGGCGTGGCCGAGATCATCGGCGAGGATGAGCTTGTTGGCTGGTTGAAGAGCGGGCGCAGGCTGCGGCTGAAGCAGGGATTTGATCCCTCAAAGCCCAATCTGCATGTGGGTCACGCTGTCGGTCTGCGCAAGCTGCGCCAGTTTCAGGACCTGGGGCATCAGGTGGTGCTTGTCGTCGGCGATTGGACGGCACAGATCGGCGATCCCAGCGGGCGCGATCAGTCGCGGCAACGACTGACTGCAGATGAGGTGAAGAGCAACGCGCAAACCTACATGGAGCAGTTCTTCACCATTGTGGACAAGACCAAGACCGAGGTGCGCTGGCAGAGCGAGTGGTATGGCAGGTTCACGCTGTCCGATGTCTTCGAGCTGACGGCGCGCTTTACCCTGGCCGACATGATGGCCCACGAAACCTTCCGCCTGCGCTGGGAAAATAAGCAGCCGCTGAGCCTGATGGAGCTGATGTACCCGCTGTTGCAAGGGTATGACTCGGTGGCCATTGATGCCGATGTGGAGTTCGGTGGCACCGATCAGAAGTTCAATAATCTTGTCGGCCGGCAATTGCAAATGATGCTTGGTCAGCGTGGCCAGGCGGTCTTGCTTGTTCCACTGTTGGCCGGCACCGATGGGCGCAAGATGAGCAAGAGCTTTGGCAACACGGTTGATGTGGTGGATCCCCCACTCGAGATGTACGGCAAGCTAATGCGCATGAGTGATGATGTGTTGCCCGACTACTTTGCCACACTCACCGACATCCCCGAGGATGAGTTGGTGGCGATGCAGCTTGATATGGCGCAGGGCCGGCTGAATCCGCGTGATGCCAAGATGCGGCTGGCACGCGAGATTGTGACCATGTTCCACGGTGCAGAGGCAGCCAGGGCGGCAGAAGCAGAGTTCGTCAAGGTTTTCCAGCGGCGCGAGCTGCCGACAGACATGCCAAGCGTGCCCATCGCGCCAGGGGCGACGGTGCTGGACTTCCTCGTGACGAGCGGCCTTGCCTCATCCAAGAGTGAAGCCAGACGGCTGATCCAGCAGGGCGGCGTTAGTGTGGATGGGCAAAAGCTGACCGATGGCATGTCCCCGGCCATACCGGGCGTGTGGCGCGTGGGGGCGCGGCGCTTCGTTAAGGCGACCGACTGACGTCGGCGCATAGACCCCGACGATGTTTACGGGATTGACGCGGCGCGCCACAGGGTCACAGAGAACACGGAGTGGGTCTCTTTCCTGTGGTGGGCGGTGGTGATTGATCACATTCGGCGGCTATGCGCCTGCCTGTCGGTCATCAGAATTGTTCGAAGTGTACACGCTCTGGATTGTAGCGCGTACGAGGTGGCTTTTGCTCTGCGGGATGACCGACAGGTATCATGCATAAGATGCGAATGGGCGCGGGAATACCGAGTACCTGTCGCACATGTGACTCGCGCTCGGGGCGTGGGTAGATACCGACCCACACTGCCCCCAAGCCAAGCCCGGTCGCTGCCAGCAGAATATTCTCGGTGGCTGCCGCGCAATCGGCGATCCAGTGTTCGGAGAGCGATTCATCGCCGCAGACAACGATAACGACCGGAGCGCGTGTACACATGTCGCTGAATGTATGCGTTTGCGCCAGTCTAGCTCGCGTTTCGGCGTTGCGCACGACGATGAAATGCCAGGGATCGCGGGCTCGCCCTGATGGAGCAGCCATGCCGGCCTCGAGTAGTGTACGTACTTGTTCCTCGTCCACATCCTCGTTGGTGTATTGCCGAATACTTCGCCGTTGTTTGATAAGATTGATTGTCTCATTCATCTCATTGCTCTCCGAGCATTTGTCCCAGAGATCTGCCTTCATGGATGCAGTGAATGACATCGCCCAAGAGGGGGGCAACAGAGACAATTCTGACATTGTCCAGACGCTTTTCTGCCGGCAAGGGGAGGGTATCGGTAACGATGATCTCTTTAAAGGGAAAGCCGGCCAGGTTCTCGCGTACGTCACCCGAGAAGACAGCATGCGTGCAGCAGACATAAATGTCGGTGGCTTGAGCTGCGACTAATGCTTCGGCGGCAGCGAGCACAGAACTGCCGGTGTTAATCTCTTCGTCCACCAAGATAGCCTGCTTACCGGCCACGTCGCCGATGACGTTCAAGGCCGTGACCTTGCTCGTGATCGGATCGCGTCGCTTGTTGATTATGGCAAATTGACTGGGGATATCGAGCATGACGGCGAGGTCGCGTGCCCGTTTGGCTGCGCCGATGTCTGGAGAGACGACGACCACATCCTCTGGGCGGAGGCGCTTGCGTTTGAGATAGCGCGCCAGCAGTGGCAAGGCCCGCAGCTCGTCCATCGGGATGTTAAAAAAGCCCTGGATTTGCTGGGCATGCAGGTCGAGTGTCACCACGCGATTGGCGCCGGCTACGGTGATCAGATCGGCGAGCAGGCGGGCGGTGATTGGCACGCGTGGTTGGTCTTTCTTGTCGGTGCGCCCATAGGCAAAGTATGGGATGACGGCCGTGATTTGTCCGGCAGAGGCGCGCTTACAGGTGTCCAGCATGATCAGTAGTTCCATGATGTTGTGGTTGACGGGTGATGAGAAGGGCTGGACGATGTACACGTCTTTCGAGCGGACGCTCTCCTTCAGCCGGACCCAGATGTTCTCGTTGCTGAACTGTCTGACCGTAGCTTCACTGAGGTGGATCTTGAGATGGTCACAGATAGCTCGGGCCAGGGCAGGATGGGCGTTGCCGGTCAGGATGCGCAGATTGTTGTCCACGAAGACCTCCTGAGGCTATGACTGCGGGAGTCGGAACGGGAAATCGGAGAGGGTGCAAAGCGTTTGGCTTTGATTATCGTCTCCACATATTACCCGCCGTTTGGGGCGGAATACGTTGTCTTGGTGCAGTTGCAGCGCGCCTGGAGGGATTCGAACCCCCGACAGCCAGTTCCGAAGACTGGTGCTCTAGTCCACTGAGCTACAGGCGCAAGCAGCCTGGCAATCGGCAGACGGTATCTTACTACGGCCGGCCGCGTTTGTCAACAGTCCAGGCCGAGTCGCAGGCAATTCAAGATAACATTATGGTAAGTCAATGTACCTGTGACAGCGCTTTATGAGCCGAATGGGCGTCCGAGAAGGTCAAACAGGCAGGGTAAAACTGCTGTTCAGAGCTGCAAAACCGCCCAAGGGGCGACCATAGAGCCACTGACTGTTCCTGCAACCGCCAGAGGTAGCTTGCAGCGGTACTTCAGGTCGGTAGCGGTCTGTTATCTTGAATTGTCTGGTCCGGCGCGACGTGTCTGGACTTTTCCTCTATAATGCGCTATACTTATGGTAGACTGGAAGTGGAGGTGACATAAGCAATGTCCATGGGTGAAAAAGAAATCGGGTCATTCACTGTCAAGAAGGGACTGGCACAGATGTTGAAGGGCGGCGTGATCATGGATGTGGTGACGCCAGAACACGCCAAGATTGCCGAGGATGCCGGAGCCGTCGCCGTCATGGCTTTGGAACGCGTCCCCGCCGATATTCGAGCGCAGGGCGGGGTCGCACGCATGAGCGACCCCGAGCTCATTCTCAGCATCATGGATGCAGTGACCATCCCGGTGATGGCCAAGTGCCGCATTGGTCACTTTGTCGAGGCTCAGGTGCTGGAAGCCATCGGCATTGATTACATAGACGAGAGTGAAGTGCTGACTCCGGCCGACGAAGCGCATCACATCAACAAGCATGCGTTCAAGGTACCGTTCGTCTGTGGTTGCCGTGACCTGGGCGAGGCGCTGCGCCGCATCGGCGAGGGTGCAGCCATGATTCGCACCAAAGGCGAGGCAGGGACCGGTAATGTGGTAGAGGCTGTACGTCACGCTCGAGCCGTCTTGGGGCATATCCGCAAGCTGACGACGATGCGCGAAGAGGAATTGATGGCCGAAGCCAAGAACATGGGCGCGCCTTATGAGCTAGTGCTGGAGGTTGCCCGAACAGGTCGTTTGCCGGTGGTCAACTTTGCGGCCGGTGGCATTGCCACACCGGCTGATGCCGCTCTGATGATGCAACTCGGCATGGACGGGGTCTTTGTGGGATCGGGCATCTTCAAGTCGGCGGATCCGGCACGGCGGGCGCGAGCTATTGTCATGGCGACGACTCATTACAATGATCCAAAGATCATCGCCGAAGTCTCGCGTGGATTGGGCGAGCCGATGCGTGGGCTGGACATCGCCAGCATGCCCGAGGAAGAACGCCTGGCCGTCAGGGGCTGGTAAGGCATGCAGCGCGTCGGCGTTTTGGCTCTCCAGGGCGACTTTCAGGAACACATCGAGATGCTGCGCAGTCTGGGGGTGGAGGCCCGCGAGGTGCGCCTGCCTGAGGATCTGGAGGACATTGATGGCCTGATCATCCCTGGTGGCGAAAGCACGACCATCGGTAAGATTGCCGCCACCTACAATCTCATTGATGGCATTCGCGGCATGGTCGCGGCAGGCAAACCGGTATGGGGCACCTGCGCTGGCATGATCGTGATGGCCAGGAACATTACCCGCTCAATGCGTGGTGGACAACCACTGCTGGGTGTGATGGACATCACAGTTCAGCGCAATGCCTTCGGCCGCCAAGTGGACAGTTTTGAGGTTGACGTACCGATCGCGGTTCTGGGGGACAAGCCGTTCCATTGCGTGTTCATCCGCGCTCCGCTCATTGAATCGGTAGGCCCAGGGGTCGAGGTGCTGGCCAGGCTGGCCGACACAGGTGAGATCGTGGCTGCCCAGCAAGGACATCTGCTGGCGACATCCTTTCATCCTGAGCTGACGCACGATACACGCATGCACCGGTACTTCTTGTCTCTTGACACAACTCGCAAGTAGTGCTATAAGTATTGTGAAAGAAAGAACGACCAGGCCGTCATCGGTGGGCCCATGCCCACGGCTGAAGATGGCAAGGATGGCTGCCACGCCGTTGAGCGTGGCAGCCTGACCGTCTGCGTTTCATATCAGCTTTTCTTGCAATTGAATATGCCTTCGGGGCAGGGTGCAATTCCCGATCGGTGGTAAGGCGGTTGTCAGGTGTGAGTGGTCAGTAAGCAGGCCGCATGGGGGTCTGACTATTGGCGACGGACATCCGACTCCTGTCGAGCCCACGAGCCATGCGAGTGTGGCATGATCCGGTGGCAAGCCGGAGCCGGCGGTTACAGTCCGAATGAAAGAAGGCGAAGATCGCGCAGCGCTGGCTGCACGACATGCGTTGGTCTACCTGTCTGTGGCCGGCGCGGCAGTAGGCTATGCCCCGAAGGAATGATCCTTTGGGGCATTATTGTTTATGGATTACATGAAGCGGGCATTGGAGCTGGCAGCCCTGGCGCGAGGCCGCACCAGCCCCAACCCCATGGTCGGAGCTGTCGTCGTCAAGGATGGGCGCATTGTTGGTGAGGGCTGTCACCAGAAGGCGGGTGGGCCGCATGCCGAGATCATCGCCATGGCAGCAGCCGGCGGCGAGGCGCGAGGGGCAACTCTATACGTTTCGCTGGAGCCGTGCTGTCACTATGGGCGAACACCGCCCTGCACGCAGGCAATCATCGCTGCCGGTATTACCGAGGTCCATGCTGCCGTCCTCGACCCAAATCCACTTGTGGCAGGAAAAGGGCTACAGGAGCTGCAGAGGGCAGGCATTCGCACCGTCGTCGGCGAGCACGAAGACGAAGCGCGGCGGCTCAACGAGGCATTTTTCACATACATAACCAAGCGTCGGCCGTTTGTGATCGTCAAGTTCGCCATGAGCCTAGATGGTAAAATCGCCACCCGCAGTGGCCAGTCGCGCGGGCTGACCGGCCAGGCATGGCTGCGCGAACTCCACATCCTACGCAGCCAGGTAGATGCCATTTTGGTTGGCGTCAACACGGTTCTGCGTGATGATCCGCGGCTTACGGTACGCCTGCCTATTCATGACAGCCGGCAGCCCTTGCGTATCATCCTTGATAGCTCACTGCGCACATCGCCTGCTGCCCGCCTGCTCGACCCGGCAACGCCCGGCAAAACGCTCATTGTCACCACGGCCCGCGCCGGCGACGAAAAGATTGCGCGACTGCGCGACCAAGGCGCAGATGTGCTGGTGGCCGGCGACGATCAGGTTGATCTTGTCACTCTTTTGCAGCATCTTGGTGAGAAGGAGATCACCAGCCTTCTCGTCGAAGGGGGTGGTCAGGTCATTGCCTCCTTCGTTGAAGCGCGGCTGGTTGACAAGGTGATTGCCGTCATTGCCCCACTTCTCATTGGCGGATCAGAGGCACCAACGCCGGTCGAAGGGCGCGGAGTGGAGTCGCTGAGCCAGGCACTCCGGTTGCAGAGCGTGGACGTACGCAGGGTCGGCGAGGAGACAGTCATCATCGGCTATCCGGTGACGTAGATACGAGACTTCCCGATATGATCATGAACATTGGACGTCCAGACTGGAGGAGATAGATGTTTAGCGGCATCGTCGAAGAAATCGGCACGGTTGAGTCCATCCGCATGGGCCACGAAGAAGGTTCCATGAGCATACGTGGCAACATCGCCGTGGAAGGTGTCAGTGTTGGTGACAGCATTGCCGTCAACGGCGTGTGCCTCACCATTACACACCTAGACGGCAAGGTCTTCAGTTTTGATGTCATGCCAGAGACCTACCGTCGCACCAACTTGGGCTTGCTCAACGTGGGCAGCCAGGTCAATCTGGAGCGGGCACTGCGGGCGGGGCAGGAAATCGGCGGACACTTTGTGCAAGGGCATGTTGATGGGGTTGGCGAGCTGCTTTCGGTCACGCCTGACGGCAGTGCTCTGATTCACCGCTACAGCGCCCCGCGTGATGTCCTGCGCTATGTGGTCAGGAAGGGATTCATCGCCGTTGACGGAGTCAGCTTAACCGTCGTTGATGTAGACGAATCATCATTCACGGTGTCACTGGTGACCTATACTCTTGAACATACAATTATGGGCAGGACTAGGCCGGGGTACAAGGCCAATCTGGAAGCCGACATCCTGGCCAAGTATGTGGCAAAAGCCCTGGGCAAGGAGTAGGTGAACGTTGCACCGTGGGTGGTAGTGGAGATAGCAGGAATGATATCGTATCCGTGGGGAGGATGCTATGCCATTGGCAACAGTCGAGGAAGCAATCGAAGATATAAGAGCCGGTAAGTTTGTTATTGTTGTTGACGACGAGGATCGCGAGAACGAGGGTGACCTGACTATCGCGGCAGAGAAGGTAACGCCACAGGCAATCAACTTTATGGCGAAGTATGGACGTGGCCTGATCTGCCTGGCGATGACGCGACAGCGCCTTGAGGAACTGCATATCCCGCTCATGGTCAGGGAATCGAACAACACGGCGCGCTTCGGCACTGCGTTCACCGTTTCTATAGATGCGCGTCACGGGATTACAACAGGTATTTCCGCCTACGATCGAGCCTATACCATTCAGGTGGCGATTGATCCATCAACACGACCCGAAGATCTGGCCATGCCGGGGCACGTTTTCCCCTTGCGGGCTGTTGACGGTGGTGTCATGGTACGCGCCGGGCAAACCGAGGCGGCTGTGGATCTGGCGCGTCTGGCCGGGCTTTATCCGGCGGGCGTTATCTGTGAAATCATGAATGACGATGGAACGATGGCACGCATGCCCCAGCTAGAGGTGATGGCAGCCGAGCATGGCATCAAGATCATTAGCGTGGCAAAGCTGATCGAGTATCGGCGGAAGCACGAAATCCTGGTGCGCCGAGAAGCACAAACGGAGCTGCCTTCCATCTACGGCAGCTTTACGGCCATCTCCTACGAAAGCCTGATTACCCATGAGCACCATGTGGCACTGGTCAAGGGAGATGTTGCCGGTGATGAGCCGGTGCTTGTGCGCATGCACTCTGAGTGCCTCACCGGGGAGGCTTTCGGCTCGCTACGTTGTGATTGCGGGCAGCAGCTCGAGCGCTCTCTGCAAATGATCGAAGAGGAAGGCAAGGGAGTGCTGGTTTACCTGCGCCAGGAAGGACGGGGCATCGGTCTGCACAATAAACTGAAGGCCTATGCCCTTCAGGATCGGGGGCTGGATACGGTGGAGGCAAACGAGGAGCTCGGCTTCCCGCCCGATCTGCGTGATTACGGCGTTGGTGCTCACATCCTGTGCGATCTCGGTGTTAAGAACCTGCGCCTGCTGACCAATAACCCGCGCAAGGTCGTCGCCTTGGAAGGCTATGGCCTGCGCGTCGTCGAACGTGTGCCAATTATCATCGAGCCGAACCCGTTCAACGCCGGCTACCTGCGCACCAAGCAAGAGAAGATGGGGCATCTACTCTGAATGAAAACGGAAGATAGGGCTGTCATGCCCGACGGCATGGCAGCCGGCTCCTCTGTTTTGCGGTGATAGAGTCGTCATACACCATCCTTAACTTCACATAACAGGAGAGAAGCATGCCGACCTTTGTCGAGGGTCATCTTAACGGTGCAGGGATGCGCCTAGCCATCATCGTGGCCCGCTTCAACAGTATCGTTACCGACCGCTTGCTTGCCGGTGCCCTGGATGCGCTGAAGCGTTATGGCGTCGGCGACGATGACATCCTGGTGGTGCGGGTGCCCGGTTCGCTGGAGATTCCTGTTGTGGCCCGGCAGCTGGCAACGAGCGGCAGCTATGATGCCGTTATCTGCCTGGGTGCGGTTGTGCGCGGGGCGACGCCGCACTTTGACTACGTCGCTGCAGGTGCTGCCAATGGTATTGCCGCCAGCGCCTTGGAAGCGGGGCGACCTGTGATCTTCGGTGTTCTGACGTGTGACACAATGGAGCAAGCACTCGATCGCGCCGGCGGCAAGGCAGGAAACAAGGGATTCGATGCTGCTGTCACTGCCATCGAGATGGTCAACGTGATGAGGGCACTGTCATGATGCCGGACCGCCTGGGTGTTCTCAGTTCGACGCGCTATGTTATTGACCATGCCCGCCATGTTCACCTCGCCGTTGACCGGCTGCGGGCCGTGTGCAGCGATATCGCACGCACGGGTGTCTCGCTACCACAATGGAATCGCGAGCTTCACTGGTCGGATGGCGAGGAAGAGACGGCGATGTACATTTTCGTGCTCGACAGCCTGAACTTCTGTTTCTGGGGCGAGCCGCGCTGGACGATCACCTACAAGCAGCAGACTCTCGACGGCTATTGGGCGCTGGCGGCCAGCCTGAGGCGAGCGGTCGAGGAAGGGGTACCAATCCTGGATGCTTCCTATCTGGCCGAGATGCCCGAACGTGATCTGGCGCACGTTCTGCGGGGGACGACAACCATCCCGCTCTTTGCCGAGCGTCTGGCACATCTGCATGAGCTCGGGCGCTGGCTGGTGAGTGCGTATAACGGGCAATGTGGCGAAGTGGTGAGATCTGCTTGCGGCGATGCTGTTGCCTTAGTACAGCGAGTGGTAAGCGAGTTGTCGTCTTTCAACGACATTGCTCACTATGACGACCATGTGGTGCGCCTGTACAAGCGAGCCCAGATCCTGGTTGGCGATCTGGCCGGCAGCCTTGATCACAAGGGGCTGGGGGCATTCACAAATCTGCATGAGCTAACCGCCTTTGCCGATTACAAGCTTCCGCAGATTCTCCGTCGCTTTGGCATTCTTGTCTATGAACCGAATGTGGCGGCGATGGTGGACACGCGTCAATTGCTTGCCGCCGGCAGTGAGGAAGAAGTGGAAATCCGGGCGCACACGGTGTGGGCCGTCGAATTGATGCGGCGCGAGCTGGAGAAGCAGGGACTCACCTACATGGCCTATCAGCTCGATTGGTGGCTGTGGGAGGCGAGCCAGAAGCTACCGGGCGATGCCAGGCCATACCATCGCACACGTACTATCTACTACTGACACAGCAGTAGATTGCCGATGATAGCACAGACAACGGAGACCAGACGTAAGGGGAAAGATGTTTGGCTTTGACATTGTGGCGCGTGATACATCCAGCCGCGCTCGCGCCGGTGTGCTCCATACGCCGCATGGTGATGTGGAAACACCGGTTTTTATGCCTGTCGGTACGCAGGCTACGGTGAAGACTTTGACCCCCACCGAGCTTGATGAAATCGGAGCACAGATCATTCTGGGCAACACCTATCATCTCTATCTACGCCCCGGTGCCGATCTCATCGCAGCCCTGGGTGGTCTGCACCGCTTTATGGCCTGGCCGCGGCCAATCCTGACCGATAGTGGCGGTTTTCAAGTGTTCAGCCTGGGAGCAGCCATCCGCGATGGCGTGGGCAAGATCGCCGACATCTTCCCCGACGAAGATCGCTACCAACGAGGCGAGCGCACCCTCAGCCGTGCTGAGATCATGGCCCACATAGATGACGATGGCGTAACCTTCAAGTCACATCTGGACGGATCTATCCATCGCTTCACCCCGGAGGTCTCGCTAGACATTCAACACAAGCTGGGCGCCGATATCATCCTGGCTTTCGACGAGTGCACATCGCCGCTCGATGATGAGGCATACACGCGGCGGGCATTACAACGCACCCACCGCTGGGCATTACGCTGCCTGGACTTCGAGGCAAAGGAAGGTAACGCCCGCCAGGCACTATTCGGCATTGTGCAAGGGGGAGCGTATCGTTCGTTGCGCGAGGAAAGCGCACAGTTTATGGCGGGGCTGCCCTTTGCCGGTTACGCCATTGGTGGCTCACTGGGACGATCGAAGCGAGACATGCATGCCATTCTCGAGTGGACGATTGCGATCTTGCCAGAAGAGAAACCGCGGCATCTGCTCGGCATTGGCGAGATTGATGACATCTTCGCCTGCATCGAACGAGGCATTGACATGTTCGATTGCGTCACACCGACACGTTGGGGGCGCAATGGCGCCGTGCTCGTTTCGCCAGCCACATACAGAGCGGAGAAGGAAGGCCAGGGCGAGGGCCACACGGCGCAGCGATTGAACATTCATGCGGCGAAGTATGCGGCCGACCTGTCACCCTTGGACCCGTCATGTTCCTGCTATACCTGTCGCACCTTCTCACGCGCCTACTTGCACCATCTTTTCGCAGCGCGAGAGCTTCTTGGCTACCGTTTGCTGACATTACATAACGTATTCTTCATGGTCAGCCTGATGCGCGACATTCGCCGGGCGATCAGCAATGGCACGTTTGCCGCCCTGCGCGATGGATACTTCAAAAGTTGACATAACGCATAGTTCAATGGAGAGCTATTCAGAGCCGTCTGTGCGCCTACGGATGACACCAACCCACAAATGTTCCCGCAAGTCCCTCGACGACTACGTCGTTGCGAACGTCGCCGGAGGTGGCGAGCGCCGAGATGGCCCGATCAACGGTCTCGACCGACCAACCAAACAGGCGCGCAATATCGGCCGGCGTGGAGATGATCACATTGCGCAGATACTGCCGAAGGATCACCGGATAGGCCTCGCGGCTCTTGATGGCCAGTCCTTTTGCCACCTGTTCGGGCAACCAGCGGGGAAGAAGGTCGTAGACATAACAATAGTGCCAGCGGTTGGCTTCGGAAATGGCCGTCTTCGTGATCTTCAGGCCGACCTGTAGCTCGACCAGCCCACGCTCGAAGGCACGCGCATTGTCTTTTCCCGCCAGGTTGGCCTTACGACGCAGCTCGCTGGTCGGCATCGCTCCGTGATAAAGCAGCGCTTCGTAAATCTGCTTAGCTGCCAAGCTGATCTTGCCGTCTTGATATTCTTCCAGGTACTGATCCAGATCACCGTAGTTCTCAGAGATGGCGTAGAAGTAGGGGAAGAGATCAAGCGAAACGAGCACCGGCTTGCCGCGTAGAAGCTTGCCATAGAAGCATTTGCGGGCGATGGGTAGACTGTCTTTCCACGTCCAGGCGAGCCCAGTCTCGTAATCGTGGGCGGCCGTCCAGTCGGTCGGCTGGCCGACGATGGCTTCGAACAGGGTTGGCATCTCACTGCCTTCTGACGAAAAAAGGAAGCAGAAGCCGACCTCATTGATGAAGGCAAGTGCATCCTGCTCATTACGCAGGCGGCGCTCCGGTGTGCGGTGGTATATGTGATTGCGACGGGTAATGAGATCGTCAAGAGTCATAGGGATCTTCGGTTACCGATTCTGCAGCAGCGCCTCCAATACCTTTTTGGCAGCCGGTGCAGCCTGAGCCGACCCGAATCCGGCGCGCTCCATCACCACTGCAATGGCATAGCGTGGTGAATCACCGGGGGCAAAGCCGATGAACCAGGAATGCGGATCCTCCTGGGCTGCCGTCTCGGCGGTACCTGTCTTGCCACCCACCTCGATACCGGCGATGCCGGCGCTTCGCGCCCATCCCTCGGCGACCGATGCGATCATCATGTCGCGCACTGTGGCCGCGGTGGCCGATGACATCACTGTGGACAGAGTGCGTGGACGAGCTACCTCGAGGGTGCGGCCCTGTGGCGACTGAACGCGTGCCACCAGATATGGTTGCGGTATCTTGCCGTCGTTGGCAACGGCTGCAGCCACTAAAGCCATTTGCAAAGGCGTTACCGTCAGTTCGCCCTGGCCAAAGGCGGTCGAAGCCAGGGCGTAGAAGCGCTCTTGACCGCTAAAGTAGTCGGGCGTGTGATTGAGTTGACTCGCCATGGTTGGCAGATCGAAGGGGATAGGCTTGCCCAGGCCAAAGCGGCGCGCGTAATCCCGGTAGGCGTCGGCGCCGACGGCCAGACCGATGTCGCCGAAAGCAACATTGCACGACCAGATAAAGGCTCCCGTCAGATCGAATGGGCTGTTGTTTGATGGATGATTCTGACAGAGAATATTCTGATCGCTGACATGCCACCAACCATGATGCTGACCGTCGGGTGGGTGGAGTGTGTAGGTGAAGACTGTCGAAGGCGACACCACTCCTTGCTCGAGACCCGCTATCAGTGTCACCGTCTTGAACGTGGAGCCTGGTGGGTAGAGCCCCTGCGTGGCGCGATTGAGTAGGGGCTGACCGGCGTCAGCGATAAGGTGCTGCATGTTGGTGTCGAGAGTGTTCGGGTCGAAGAATGGGTGGCTGGCCAGCGCCAACACCGCTCCGCTGCGTGTATCAAGAACGACGACTGCTCCCTTCTCCTGACCCAGAGCTTCGTCTGCCACCCTCTGAATGCGCGTGTCAATCGTCAGGACGACATCGTTGCCGATGGCCGGCTCATGCAGCAAGCCGGCAGCGAGTTGCTCACCCAGCGACGCTCCACGCGCTCCACGCAGATCATCGTTACGCGCTGCTTCGATGCCTGCCATGCCGTACCGCAAACTCCAATAACCGGTCACCGGCGCAAGAGCAGGAAACGCGTAAACACGCTTGACATAACCATCAAGTGCAGCGTCTGTACGTGCCAGCTCGACGCCGTTGATGTCTAGAATGCGCCCGCGCACAGTGCGCGCCTCTTCGTCCAGTGGACGGACGTTTTCGGCGCGAGCCAAAAGCTCGGGGCCTCGACCGATTGTCCAATAGGGGAGTGCCAGGCTGATGACCATGAATGTGATGAGAAACCAGCGTCCGGTGCGGGCAATGTGCCCGCGCAAAACCATACGACCAGATGTCATTGCTGTCTCGTTTCAGTCTACAACAGGTTCGTGGCCTGCAGTAGGCTCCACGCTAAATGACCTCTTCCTCAATATCCAGGTGGTGACCAGAGGCCAGTCTATCGAGTGCGAATGGATTGTCCTCTGTAGCAACACGGCCAGTGATCAGGTCAACGAGCAGGCGGCTGCCGGCCGGAGCTCCCATGATGCCGTGCCCGTCGTAAGCAGCATTGATGTAAAGCCCAGGAACGGGCGTTGGCCCGATGATCGGGCAGCGGTCGGCAACGAACGAGTACTGCCCGGCGTTGATGAACACCTCATCGGCCTTCAGATCCTCGGCCACACTGGCCCAAAATGGACAGAGACGCGCGGCGTTGTCCAGCACAGCCGCCGGGAAATCCCAATCGGTTGGCACATACTCCAGTGGCTCTGAAGGCTGATCATCTTTTTCGCCACCGCCCAACAGTGCGGCGGGGCCATCGGGCCGCCAGTAGACGCCGGTGTCGTCGTCCACCACCATTGGCGCGTCGGGCGGGCAAACGCCATGACGGCTCAGCCGCACCTCCTGGCGGCGTACATTCATGAGTGGGACATGCACCCCGGCGAGGGCAGCGACCCTGGCGGCAAAGGGCCCTGCTGCAATGACTACCCGCCGGGTCTTGATCGTTCCCCGATTCGTGACAACAGCTTCAACTCCACGGTCGTCGCGTTCAATCGCTGTGACTGTCGTCTCTGTGTAAACGTCCGCCTGGCCCCCCTTGATGAACCCCCACAGCATTTCATGGACGGCCAGCCAGCCATCGCGCTGATTGAAGCGCCCGACCGCGACGCGGGGCGACACAAAGGGAAAGCGACGTCGCACCTCAGCGGCATCGAGCAATTCGACCTGGGTGAGGCCGAGATGATGCTGCCGCTCGACAATTCTCTCGAATCGCCGTGCCTGCTCCGCTTGCGCAGTCAGAAACAGGTATCCCTGTTGATGAAGGCTGATGTCATAGCCGGGTAAGTCCACCAGATCGGCAAACCGTTCGAGCATGGTCAGGCTCTCGTGCATCATCTCAATGTTGTGGGGCTGGCTCCACTGTTCGCGCACACATTCCGACGACACGGCCGTGGCAAGCATGCCCGGCTGCTCTCGTCGTTCCACGACGATTGTCTTGAGACCGGCGCGGCTGGCGAAGAAGGCACTTGCCGCGCCGACGATTCCCGCACCGATAACAACAACATCTGCATTGCCGGGCAGCGATCCCCTGTCCGGACTGATGACATTACCCATGTGACCTCCTTGTCCATGGATTACCAGGTATTCGATGATTCGGCAGGCGTTGGCCGGCATGCAGTGTGGCAGCCCGACCGCCTGCTTATGTTTCAGGCCTGTCTCTCCATCGAGATGCGCAGCAACAAACCCGTGATTAGATAGTTGGTAATCAGCGAGCTACCGCCATAGCTGATGAACGGCAGCGTGATCCCTGTCAGAGGGAACACACGCAGCGTGCCGCCAATGATCAGTGCCGTTTGCAGGCCAAGGGCCAGGCTCAGGCCGGCGGCGAGTAAGGCGTTGAAACCGTCGGCTGCCCGCAGGGCTATGTGAAGACCACGGGCAACGAGCACCGCGTAGACTGCCATGATTGCCAGCAGCCCGGCAACACCGATCTCTTCTCCCAATGCCGCGAAGGCAAGGTCTGTGTGCACGGCGGGAATGTAACCAGGATGCCCATAGCCCAGGCCCACGCCGAAAACGCCTCCGGCAGTGATTGCCAGCAGCGCCTGAATGGATTGAAAGCCTCGGCCTGCAGGATCACTCCAGGGATTCAACCAGACAGCAACCCGCGCCTGGACATGACCGAATGCCCCGTAAGCGACCATTCCTCCGATCGCAAATAGCACGACACCCAGTGCCACGTAGCTCGCCCGGCCGGTAGCCATGTACAGCATACCCAGAAAAATGGCGAAGAACAGGATGGCGGCACCCAGGTCTTCCTGCAAGACGAGAACGGCCAGCGACATCGCCCATACCAGTAACAGGGGTAGAAGATAAGGTAATGGGGGCAGTCGCAGCATGCCCAGGCGTAGCGAGCTTCCTGCCAGCAATTCGCGCCATTCGTCCAGATAACTGGCCAGGAAGGCGACCATAAGAACCTTGAGTATCTCTGATGGTTGGAAGTGCCATGGGCCGATGGCGATCCACAATCGCGTGCCACTGCCTGTTACGTCTTCCCCAACCAACAGGGTCAGGGCAACGAGCACTAGGCCGGCCAATAGCCACACGTAGCGGTACAGCTTCAGGGCGCGCAGTAAGCCGGGCGTGAGTGTCACAGCAGGCGTGGTAGCCAGCCCGATGATAGCCCACGTAAGCTGCCGCGTGGGTAGATCGCGTCCGATGCTACCCAGTGCCGGGTCGAGCGAAAAGCGCTGCATTGCGACCAGGCCGATCATCGTCAGCAGTGCTGCCATCGGCAGGATCGTTTGGTCGCTGTCTCCGGCCGTCAGGCTCAGCAGGGCATGTAGGACAACTACAGCGATGGCAAAGATGATAAGTGGCCAGAAGCTTTCGGCAGTAACTGTACCGCCTTTGACCAGAGCAATCGTTGCCAGACCGATTGCACCTGCTGCAAAGACTGTGGCTATGAGAACAAGCTCGGCCAGGCGCAACGTTGGGCGAATAGACAGACGCGGCATTGGACGCGCCCGTGGCGTCAGGAGTGTCACGAGAGATACTTTCCGATCAAGGGCGCCAGGTCTCGTTTGACCTTGTCGGGAATGCTCTCGCGGGCAGTGATGATGGCGTCCTTCAATGCGCTGCCGCATGTGCACACACGGTGGTCAGGAATAGCTTTGACGGCGTGGCGCACGATGCGCTTGCTGGTTTCGGCATTCTTGAGCAGGTTTTTGACCACCATGTCTACTGTGACCGAGTCATGATCGGGGTGCCACACATCGTAGTCTGTCACGGTGGCGACTGTTGCATAGCATATTTCCGCCTCGCGCGCCAGCTTGGCTTCTGGCAGGGCGGTCATACCGATGATGTCTGCCCCCCACTGGCGATAGACGCGCGACTCGGCCTTGCTGGAGAAGGCAGGGCCTTCGATGACGACGAGTGTGCCGCCCTTATGCACATGTGCTCCTGCAGATGTTGCGGCGTTGTAGAGAATATCGCTGAGCTGAGGACAGAATGGATCGGCAAAGCTGATGTGAACGACCACCCCCTGTCCGAAGAAGGTGTTGGCTCGCGTCCTGGTACGGTCGAAAAGCTGATCCGGTATGACAATGTCAAGTGGTGGAATCTCCTGTTTCAGACTACCGCAGGCACTTAGGCTGATAATGCGTTCGACGCCAAGTAACTTGAAGGCGAAGATATTGGCGCGCACGGGTATTTCTGTTGGCATGATACGATGGCCGCGACCATGGCGCGGGAGAAAGGCAACACGCACACCGTCCAACGTTCCGATAACAATAGTATCGCTGGGGTCGCCAAACGGCGTGTGGATATTGACCTCTTCAATGTCGGTCAGTCCTTCCATCTGATAGATGCCACTGCCACCAATGACACCGATCCTGGCTTCTGCCACGTTTACCCTCCTTCTGGTGCTACGTCGCCGACGGGCAAATCGGTTGCCGTCGAGCGTCAGTTGACCTTGCTAGATGTGGACACGCAGCCTTACTGTCCCCAGGCGCACGATGTCACCGCTGCCGAGCACAGTTGGCTGGTCAATGCGCACATCATTGATAAATGTACCGTTTGTGCTGTCCAGATCCTCGATCCACCAGTGTCCCAGCCGCTGTGAGATAAGGGCATGCTCAGCAGACACCGATGGATCGGCAAGAACAATGGAGTTTGCCTCACCACGACCAATGCCGGTCATCGGCTGCAAGGGGATCTGCTCGCCCACCGTCCGCCCTGAGGCAGCCGGCTCCAGTATCTCCAACCATGGTACGTCCGGTTGCTCTGGCCGGAGCGATGTTGTCGGCGGCCGCAGATCACGCCACAAGATGACGAAAAGTTCAAACAAGAAGACATACAGGATTGCCAGTAGTCCAAGCCGGAGCAAGAGGATGATGATGTCACGCTCCACGCTTCGTCTCCTGCCATCCGGCATGGAATGTCATATTAACACCACCCAAAGAGATGCGATCGCCGTCGCGCAACACGACATCGCTGACCGGCTGCCCATTGACTGTGGTACCGTTTGCACTGTCGAGATCGTATAGGCAGAACCGGTTGTGCAACAAGCGGATCTGTGCATGATGTCGTGACACGCGGCCGTCGTCGAGGACGATGTCGTTGTCCAGGCTACGCCCCAGGCTGATCACCGGTTTGTCCAGCGCAATAGCACGATCGTCCGACAGAACCAGACAGGCGTTGCTCCGCAGTGCTGTCCGCACCTCGGACACGGGCAACGGGGCGGTGAATTCAACGGATGGGTTTGTTGCCTGGACCTGGTCTTGGCCCGGATCGGCCAGCGTGGCAATGACATACACCCGACGCGGTCGCAGACGGCCATTCTCGACGATTTTCAGGCGCGGCGGGGCAATGAACTGGCCCCCGCGCTCATTGGCCAGCCCGCGCAGATAAGCCACTAGCTCGCGCTCGAGCGACTGGCGAAACGGTGCAAAGACGGCATAGTCGTCGGGGCTGATCTCAACGGTGTAGTCATTGGGCAGCAACAGCTTATCGGCGGCAATGGTCTGGCCGTGGTCGAGGGCGCGTGCCAGCTTCTTGGCCACCTCAACCGGCTGGAGATGGCCTGCCAGCACGTTAGCGGTGGAGCCTTCGATCATGCCTTCGATGATGTCCTCGAAACGCTTGAGTGCATTCACAGCGAATCCTTTTGTTGGTAATAAATGGCAAGAAACAAAAGCGGCCGTGCCCCGCGGCGATGCGGTCGTAGATGG
>Ga0272448_1003573_pt1 | contig 18402 bp, 15 predicted proteins | sample YNPCB0191_FD_202220 | JGI IMG/M metagenome (GOLD analysis project Ga0272448, IMG submission 202220) | Hot spring sediment microbial communities from Yellowstone National Park, WY, United States - YNP-CB-019-1 | ecosystem: Environmental > Aquatic > Thermal springs > Hot (42-90C) > Sediment... | reverse complement strand
GAACCTCAAACTGGGGGAGGGGGCGGAGCCCCCTCCCGCGGTTCGGGGGTGGTAACCCCCTCCCGCGGTTCGGCGTGGGAGGGATTCCTCACCAGCTAGGGTTGTACTATAAAGTATCTTTCCCAGAATGTATAAATACAGATGTCATATATGTGCTTGAATGAATCATGAAAAGAAAGAGGAGTGCGGTGTCGTTGCGATACATGGTGATGCTGCAGGTGTAAAGGCGTTTTATGCCCTGCGTGTGATCCAGCATCGCGGTCAGGAAGCCGCCGGGATTGCGGTATTTAACAACGGGATAAGGTGTATCCGCGGGATGGGGCTTGTTCATGAGGTCTTTTCGGTGGATAAGCTCCAGAGCCTTGAAGGGAGGGTGGCGATCGGGCATGTACGATACTCGACAACAGGCACTTCGTGTATTGAGAATGCACAACCCGTGGTTGTCACCTCGGTGATCGGAGATATTGCGCTGGCGCATAACGGGGATATCGTCAATGCTGTATCCCTGAGAGAAGAGTTACGTAACCGTGGGTGGGCATTCATTACGACCACAGATTCTGAGATCATTATCAGGCTGCTCGCCAATGAACTGATCAAGACCAAGGATGTGATCCTTGCTTTGAAGGGCATGATGAAGGCCCTGGTGGGTTCATACTCGCTGGTAATCCTTGCGCAGGGACGACTATATGCGGTGCGCGACCCATTGGGCATAAAACCCCTGTGTCTGGGGAGGATCGGGGATACATTCGGGGTAGCATCTGAAAGTGTGGTCTTTGATACACTTGATGCAGCGGAGTTCATGCGTGATGTAAACCCGGGAGAGGTTATCGAGATAAGTGATGCCGGGCTTAGATCCTATACGATTATGAATGAACGGTTCAAGGCACACTGCATGTTTGAATGGGTATATTTTGCCCGTCCGGACAGCACGATCGATGGGCGCACATGCCATGAGGTCAGGAGAGAGATAGGACGGATACTGGCAAAAGAACACCCTGCAGATGCAGACCTTGTGATGCCGGTACCTGACTCAGGAAGGATGCAGGCACTCGGGTTTTCCGAGGCTTCAGGCATACCTTTTAACGAAGGGTTGATGAAGAACAGGTATATCGAGCGGACATTCATTATACCTGACCAGAAAGATAGAGAAATAAATGTGTTTCTGAAACTCAACCCGTTTAAATCCGTCATCAAAGGAAAGAGTATCGTTCTGGTAGATGATTCGATTGTTCGTGGAACCACAATGAAAAAGATCGTTGAGGTCCTCCGTAAGGGAGGAGCAAAAAAAGTCCATCTGAGGATCGGATGCCCTCCGATTATTGCTCCATGTCCTCTGGGTATCGATATGAAAACCAGGGACCAGTTTATTGCCATCGGGAAATCTTTTAATGAAATCGCGAGAGAACTCGGTGCAGATTCTGTTGGATATATAAGTATTCCCGGGCTCGTAAAGGCTATAGGAAAAGACATACGCGACCTCTGCCTCGGGTGCCTCACCGCGGAGTATCCTGTCAAAATACCCGGTGAAAAGATACGTGCTCAGGAACGACTTGATACATTCATGTAGATAGTCTTAAGCAGCTGTGACTTAATGCTGCTACTGAGATTTTTGCTCTCCTATCAATTTCTGCTCAACGGACTGGCATTGATAGGCATGAATCTGAGTGTATAAGATACCATAACCGGAACTCCACGATGTTCCTTTTCATATACCTCTCTCTAAGATGTTTCAGATGCCAGTTTACCTCCAAGTCCCCAGTTGTTCTTCGGGACATCCTGAATGACAATGTGCAGATCCTTTTCCTGAGTACCCAGGGATTCATTGAATGCCCTGTAAATCTCTTTGACGAGTTTTCTTTTCTGTTCTTCTGTTCTTCCTGCCCACATATAGATTACGACTACAGGCATTGGTTCACCCTATTCTTAAATCGGAATTAAGGATATAAACTTGATGGGAATGATATTTATATATTGCCTGGTTCACGATCCTTAATGAAGGTCTCCATAATAATCCCTACAAGGAATGAGGAGCGATCGATCGGAAAGGTGATAACATCCCTTCACGAAGCGATGAAATCCATGGGTGAAATAAAGTACGAGATTCTCGTGGTTGACACGGAATCCACAGATCGGACAAGAGAGATTGCATCTTCGCTGGGGGCATGTGTGGTTGATGAACCGAGGCGAGGGTACGGTCGTGCATATAAGACCGGGTTTTCCCGGGCGAAAGGTGAGATCATCGTAACGATGGACGGGGATCTAACATACCCTGCAGGGTCAATTCCTGATCTGATTAACACCCTAGAAAAAGAGTCACTCGAGTTTATCAGCGGGGACAGACTTACCCTTCTTGAGCCGGGAGCGATGAGTAGATTGCACAGGTTCGGAAACTGGATGCTCACATTCTGTACAAACCTTCTTTTCGGGATAAGAATAAAGGATTCACAGTCCGGGATGTGGGTCTTCCGGAGAGATCTACTTGGCAGGCTTACCCTGACATCCGACGGGATGCCGTTCTCTGAAGAGATAAAAATAGAGGCGTTTACAAAGGGGAAAGCACGAGAGGTCCCCATCAAATACGGAAGACGTGAGGGGGAGGCAAAACTGAGGACCCTCAGCGATGGATGGAAAAACCTCAAGTTCCTCTGGGTGAAGAGGTTTCGGCGCAGGGAATAGGATTTCTGGCAGATTATGTGGAACCCTTTTCTGGATTCAACAATATCCCATCTGCCGCGTTGAGGACAGAACTTATTTTTGCCCCGGGGTCGGACCCATCATTACCTTTATATATTGGAGGGGCGTTTTGAAGGGTGGTGGTGATTTACCCGGATGTCTTCCTGGAAGGAAAAGGTGATCGTACTTTTATTCGTTACGCTCCTTCTATCTGATTTGTTATTTGCCACGCAGCACAGTCAGCTCTCCGGGGAAGGGGATCTGGATGTCTACCCCTATGAAGATGATCTTACGCAGTTTCTTCACAACACATCACTCAGGCAGTGGAGCAATACAACCAGAGGGACTGATCCCCTAGGAAAAATAAAGAACCTTACCGAGGTGGTAACCTCAGAACCGGTAGTCTCTGATCTTACCGCAACGAGTTTCAGGGTTTCATGGGTTGCGGATATACCAGTAAAGGGCGGAATAGAATACTGTGCCTCCGGGGGGAGTTGCACGAACATGAGTATCTCTCCCGGAAGCATTGCGTATGATTCCCTGCCATACCTTGCGAGTGGTGCTGTTCTTGTAGGCATCAGCGGTTTGACCCCGGGAACCACATACTACTACAGATTAACGGTTACGACCCAGTCCGGAGATACGGGGTATTACCCGTCATCTCCGCCATACCCCTCGATAACAACTAAAACCAGTACTGATCCGGGGTATCCATCCAACCCGACATTTAATCTTGCCCCATATTATGACAAGAACAATAACAACCAGTATGATGGTGAGCCTACCGATGCAAAGCAGCACTACTTCATTGCATACCTGACCCATCCGGGGTGTGAACCCCTTGCCACCCGGGGGAACACATGGGTTGCCCAGATTTCCACATCGAATTTAAGGAATAATACTGCCTCGGGAGGGCCTCATCAGATAACCTCAGGCGACAAGGTAGAGATTCGGCTCTTCGGTATGTATAATGATCAGAGACCTGCCCTGTGGAACACCGGAGTAAAGGTCTATACCTGGAGTGGCGGGTCACCGATAAACCTCGTATATAAAACTGAGAAGTATGAATGGACTGCAGGTAAAAGCGCATTTCCATCATCACCGGTGATTTCTGATCTTACTGCAACGGGGTTCCGGGTGTCATGGGTATCCGAGATGCCCATCAAAGGAAGCATTGAGTACTGTGCCTCCGGGGGGAGTTGCACGAGCACGAGTATCTCTCCTGCAACCATTGTGAACGATACACAGCCATACCTTGATAGCGGGGGCGTAATGATAGGGGTGAGCGGGCTCTCTCCGGGGAGCACATACTTCTACAGACTCAGGGCAATCACATATCAGGGCACGACATCATACTACCCATCATCCCCGCCATACCCCTCAATCACTACAAAGACCAGCACAGACCCGGGATACCCGTCTAATCCCACATTTAACATTGCTCCATATTATGACAGAAATAATAACAATGTATGGGATAATGAACCAACAGACCTCAAACAGAATTATTTTCTCATCTACCTGTTCCACACGGGGTGTGAGCCCCTTGTCTCCCGGGGGAATCCGTGGGTGACATCGATTTCCACATCTAACCTGAGAAATAACACCGCAGCGGGGGGACCCCATCAATTAGTCTCCGGGGATCAGGTGAGTCTTCTGATTAAAGGTATGTTTTCCGGCGGATTAGACTATGCCCTGTGGATCAACAGTACACCACCTTACACATGGACAGGTGGTTCTCCTGTCAATCTTGTATATCGCACAGAGCGTCTCTCCCCGGTTGAAGAGAGCGTGGTATTCACCGTGGAGTATCATTGGGTCATGGATCCGGTGATGGGAACACAGTACCCGAATGGAACGAAAAAGGTTCAGGGTATATTCTCCAAACTCTGGCTGGAAGGTGACTCACTCGGTGTACCTGATGTGAGTGATGTGACTACGGCAAGGTTCCGTGTGTCCTGGGTAAACGATTACCCTGCAACGGGAAGCGTGGAATACAGTCAGGACCCGGGGCTTGCCGGTGCGGTAACTGTTACTGATACCTCACCGAACCTTGCAAACGGTACATCCATGGTCACGATCACATCACTCTCCCAGGGAACAACATACTACTACAGGATAAAGACCACGGACTCCACCGGGGGGGATGTAAGGTATTACCCTCAGACCCCGCCATACCCCTCCGTTACTACAAAGGCCTCAACCGCTATAGGGTACCCTGGAAACCCGGTGCTCTACTTTGCTCCATATCACGACACCAACAATAATAATAATTATGACTCCGGTGAGCCCAGACTTCGCTATTTTCTTGTGAAGTTTATTCATCCGGGTGCAGGGGCGATGGTCGCCCGGGGGAGTGCAGGGAGCGGATGGGTTGCTACCATAGATACAAAGAACCTCAGGGATGATACACCTGAAGGTGCACCTCACCGGTTTACATCCGGGGACTCGTTTACCCTTGTGGTAAAGGGGCTCTACGATGATGGCTCGGGAAAAACCTTCTGGAAGAATGATACATACTCAACCACATGGGATGGCTCGACTACAAGTTATTACATCCGGTGCAAGAAGTCTTCCATATCAACACTTCCCGGGGCACTCGACCTCAGGATAAGGTTCAACGCATCTGTACCGGGGTATCTTGGGACGAGCTGGGTGAGATTCAACTCCACGGGGTGGCACGGGGCAGGGTTGATCACATTTTACGATGCATCCATGTACAGCACTGCGAGGGGAATGGTCTCCGGATCCGGTGAGGTGGCAACCACTGTTGACGGTGGTCTCTCCTTCAGGGTATCAAACGATTCATCCCTCTCCGGGTTTGAATGGTATGGTATTGCTTACACCGGTGCAACCGATGCGTGGGTTGCAGGAAGTGCATCCGGCACATACAGGATATGCAGGACATCTGACTCCGGGGTCTCATGGAATATCCAGAAAGAGGGGAACGGAACACTCAGGTCTATTTCCTTTTCAGGGACATCAAATGGTGTATCTGCTGGTGATGGTATCATTTTATACACGACCAACGGAGGTGCATCGTGGAGTCAATCCTCCGATGTGGATATCGGCACCACAAGGTATAACAGGGTGGTGGTCTCCGGGGTCCGGGCGATTGCAGTTGGTTCCGGGGGAAAGATATTAGTTAACAGTGATATCACCGCATCAAACGGAGGGGACTGGGTCGTGAAGAGTTCCGGAACAACAAACGACCTTTACGGGGTAGCGATCCTCGGGGGAAATGCCATCGCAGTGGGCGATTCAGTCATTCTCTATTCTACCGATTATGGAAACACATGGAGCAGGAGTGCAGGCAGGAGGGTTGACGGATACAGTTATCGTGGTGTATCCTTTGGCGGGGGGTCATCCCTCGCCTGGGCAGTAGGTCTCCGCGGGAGAACACTCGTGAGCACGGATGGAGGGAGAAACTGGGGCCTCTCATATGCGGATACAATTGCGGATCTTACGAGCGTTTCCTCACAGGGATCCTCCTCGGGGCTCATCGTGGGATCCCAGGGAACGATATCAAGGTTCAACGGGACATCGTGGACGATCCATTCAGTTCCCGCGAATGATCGAGTAACGATAACCATCCGTGCCATGAGTACACAGTCCCGGGGTGTTGCACTGAGGTTCGATTCACAGGTATACGATTCCAGATACAGTATAAAGGCACTTTCCCTTGCGAGGGTACAGCGGGTATGGACATGCTATAAGTCAGGGTGGGCAACAGGAGCATGGGCTGCAAGTTTTGACAATGAGGATGCAAATAACGATACCATAATAATAAAAGTGAATGTAACCATGATCAGACCCCTCTTTAATTATACGGAGATTGACAGGGCGTACATGAAGATTATCAATCAGGGGACGATGCAGGTTGTCTGGCAGGGGTATATGAGTAAGGTCTCGTGCAGTTCGAGGACATGTATATTTCAGAGGACGATGGATATCGCATCGTGGAGTGATGGGTATTATAAGGTGGTGGTAGACGGGTATGAGGTCGATACCTCCAGCGACAGGTTGCTGGGTGAGATAAATGCCAAGGTTACATACTTCATTATCACATAAGAAGATGAGGCATGCAGCACCCTGCCGGGGGGGTCGTCACCTTTCCGTGGGGATGCGGTTTGCCCCGGTCCTCCTGATAGCGATCGGTGCAGTCCTTTTCTCGGGAATTAGTCTGATCCAGATCATTTTCCACCCGGGGGTTGACCGGGAGAAGGAATCGCCCGAAGGGCGGGCACCTGCCATAATGAAGGGAAGGGGTGTAGAACCGGACTCTATTCCGGTGTTCATTTATCCTCCGATTGTGTCTGATGTTACCCCATCATCGTTCAGGGTCTCCTGGGTAAATGACCAGCCTGTAAACGCATCCGTGGAGTACTGTATCTATTCTCCGGGTGTGTGCGATCAGGATACCTTTCCCGGGACGCACTCACTCGCATACGACGATAAGGAGATGCTCTCCAGCGGTGCATCGATCGTCTCGATCGGAAACCTCGTCCCGGGAACCACATATTACTTTCGTGCGGTCGCAAAAAACGCATCCGGCGGGACAAATACATACCCCCCGGCTCCGCCCTACCCCTCTGTCACCACAAAGACCGATACGAACCTTCAGGTGGCAAACCCTACATTTCAGGTCGGACCCTACAATGATAGGAACGGAAACTACCAGTGGGATGCAACTATCGACGAAAAGGTCTACAACTTTCTGGTATACCTCAACCATTCCGGCGCAGGCACCCTTGTTACCCGGGGGTCCGGCGATTCCGGGTGGATATGCACGATTGATTCAAACAACCTGCGCAGTGATACACCTGCAGGGTCGCCCCACCCTCTCCACCCCGGGGATACACTCACTTTCTTCATCGTAGGTTTACATGATGACGGGAGCGGGGTCGCTGTATGGTCTAACTGGACTGCGTCATACACCATTCCGGATCCGATGATTTCCCCGGTGCAACTCCTTGAAAGGACTGAGCACCAGATCCCGGAGTTCCGCATTTCCCCGCTGATGATCGTGATATCCCTTCTTCCGGTTTTTATTTTCGCTCAGCGCAGGTGTTTCTCCATATAGGGACCGTGAAGGGTATACCCCAGAGAGCGGAAGTATTCCCGGACACCAACCCCGCTCGTTACAAGGATGCGGGATGCACCCCTATCTTCTGCAACGGATTCTGCTTTTTCCATGAGGGTCCTGCCAATCCCCGTATGCTGGTACCTTCCATCGAGTCGTTTTCCCAGAGGGACTGCATGACCCAGGACACGGATCTCACGGACTATGGCAGCATCCCCGTCCCTTATTTCAGGTCTATACGCATCGGATGAGGGAAACCTCAGCCTCAAAAACCCGTAAAGTGCATTCTGATCCTCGACCGAGATGAAGACCTCCCTCCCCCCGGAGGAGGTGTACTCCTGGATCTGAAGTGATGGCTCCTCCTGACTCCTGGCTGCAGATATCCTCCCCACCTCACGACATCGAATACACATGCACGCCATCCCCATCTCCTTCATTCGTGCATGAACAAGGTTGCGCAGATCAGATTTCTTACACCCTGCAGATATGTACTGTGCGGGTATATCCCTCTGAACACGCGAGATCCTCACCCATTTCGGGGTTATACCCTTGATCCGGGAGATGAGGTCCACGCACTCCTCCGTGGAATACGGGGTGTATTCTCCCCGGCGATACATCTCATAGAGTTCGGTCCCCTCAATCACAAGTGTCGGATATATCTTTAACAGGTCGGGACGAAACCTCTCATCCTCAAACACCTTTTTAAATGTCTCGAAATCTGATTGAGGTGACTCTCCGGGGAGACCAGGCATAAGGTGATACCCGACCTTCAGTCCGGAATCCTTGAGTATCCTTGTTGCCTCAATTACATCATCAATGGTATGTGCCCTTTTTACCAGATCAATGGTTGATTGATTCAGTGTCTGGACACCGAGTTCTACCCTTGTCGTCCCGTAGGAAAGCATGAGGTCTACATGCCCTTTTCTGCACCAGTCGGGTCGGGTCTCGATCGTCAGCCCGATGCACCGCGAGGGTGCCCTCTCGTTCAGGGCAATCGCCTCCTCAAGCGAACCGGAACCGCACAGGTTCATCGCATCAAGACAGGATTTTACGAACCCCTTCTGGAACTCCGGCGGGCGTGCAGGAAATGTACCCCCCATAATGATGAGATCAACCTTATCGGTGGGGTGTCCGATCGCCATCGTCTGGTCGAGCCTTGCCCTGACCTGCGTATACCCGTCGAACCCGTACTCTGCTCCCCGCATGGCCGCAGGTTCATGACCGGTATATGACTGCGGGGTTCCCGAGGTTATACCCCCCGGACAGTATATACACCTCCCGTGAGGACAGGGAAACGGTGGTGTCATCACAGCAACAACCGCTACCCCGCTTGCACTCCGGCTTGGTTTTATTCTGAGGAGATCAACTACATCTCCGGAAACTACACCCTGTGCTGAGAGGTATGCAAGGATCTCATGGTTTCCGGGGATGCATTTAATCCCCGTGGACCCTGCAAGGTCGCGCTTTCTCCTCATAAGTGTAGACCGATCTTTAATTATCCCAGTGAGTAACTCATGAGCGATGACCCGCATGAACTCATCATACCGTTTGTCAGCAGAGTGCCCACCAGACATACTCCGAAGACTAATGCTCCTTCTGTTAAAAACTTATTTCCTCTCGGGGGTGTGAGGTTCTGACCTGTAGACTATGTACTCTGTGCACGCATATACTGCATTGAGGGCATAGAGAGAACTCAGGAGGATCAGATAGTCTACCAGCGCGAGGACGATATCGTATTCCCCGTATTTAACCGGGATTACCGGTGTGATCCCCACAAAGATCCAGACACAGACCGAGAAGATCTGCGCTATTGAAAGGATAAACCGTTCAGGAGTACCTTTCTTATACTTTGCTTTCAGGAGGACCAGTGCAGCGATTGGAATAGATAGGAGAAGGGCATTCACCTTCGATGCACCCGGGGTTATCCCGAATCTTGATTCTGCATACCCGTAAAGGAAAAAGGGAAGGATCCCAAATAGGATCAGAGTAAGAATACACTCAACGAGGGTTACCGGTCTTTTCATCTTTCCACCACCTCACTATACCTCATTCCGGAAAGGGTATCGAAAAGGGTGAACTCAACCTTTTTTGCGTTAGAGTATGCGGATAAGGGGATCGAAATAGTTTTTAGAACATATTGAGATGGCAGTACCCCGTATCGATCAGATGAGGAGTATATCTCTGTGCCGTTAGAATCGTATGCCCCCGTGAAAACCGATAAGTCAAGTGCGGAAGAGGCATTGTTGGTAAACGAATATTCTATTATATATTCCTGGGGAGTAATCACCCGTCGTGTATGGATCCCATCAAAGGGTGCACCCCAGGGGATTCTCTGTTGGATGACCCCGCTCCGACCTGCAAATATACCTGTAACCCTCAGATGAAGTTCCTGAGAGTGTGTAACAAGGTTGAGTGTCCAGTTTCGATCAAGGGGGAGTTCAAACCTTCCCGCGGTCTCCTCATGAAGGGAGATACTCGATGCGTTCTCGGAGATCAGTTCACCTGATGAGGAATAGAGTTTCACATGAACCCGTGCGGATATACCCTCAACAAGGGGTGAGCACCGTACCCGGTACGGGACTTCGAGTACAACCATACTGCCCCGGGGGTGTGAAGTAAGGTTCTGATCGATGGATACCTCTTTGATGAGGGCAGACCAGGGTGCAGTGTATTCATACCTCGCAGAAAAAGTTATCAGCGTATAGAGATACTTTGCAGTCACGGATACGCCGACCCTGAGGGTATCATCTGAAAAGACCATATTCACATGTTCTGCCAGGGTAGTCAGATTCAGTCTCATAATAAACTCGATATCCGTGATACCCCGTGAGATCCTGTCATAATGCGTGAATGATACTGCAAGCGGGTCATCGGTGGAGTTCCAGAGTGCAACATGAATATCCACATCTTCAATATCATAGAACCCGTTATTCACGACCCTGCCTGTCGCCAGGAATGCAATGCTCCCATCATCGATGAACCACCGGATATCCTCCTGCCGGGGGAGATCCACAGTAACCTCAAAGAGTGCACTGTATATTGCAAGGGCACCTGCACCCCCTGCAATAAGGTTAATCGTTATGATGATGACCTTTAACCCGGATAATCCCTGCATATACACTTATACGCAGTTTGGAAATAAAAACTTACCGCTGAAACGGATTGCATGACCCGGAGTGGAAAATTAGGTTATCATGTCATCCACAGATCAGGGGTCAAACGGCAACAGGATAAAATAGGTTACGACTTATGGCATCGGATAAACGCATCAAACGACCGATCGTATGTACGTTCAATCTCCGGCGGGAAACAGCATGCAGGGAGTTCTCTATTCTGAAGGTGATGTCTGAGGCATTCGCAGCATCGCCCCTTCCGTGAACATGTGGGGTATGTGCACGGACACATGCTCTTATTCTTTTCGATGATGCACTCCATTTTTCCACCTCAGAACATCACGGATTCTCGATACTCACCAAAGACACCTCGCATCACATCGCAGATCTCGCCTAATGTAGCACGCGCTCTTACCGCATTGAGAATCGATGGCATGAGGTTTACACCCTCCCTTTCGCAATCCTTTCTGAGGGCATCAAGGGTATCCCTCACCTTCATATTATTGCGCTCTTTTCTGGTCTTTTTAAGGTTCTGGATCTGCCTTTTTCGCACCTCTTCCCGGACCTTTAAAATGGGTATCTCAATCTTTTCATCAATGGCATACTCGTTTACCCCTACGATGATTCGCTCCTTCCGTTCGATCTCCTTCTGATACCGGTATGCGGCTTCGGCAATCTCCCTCTGGAAGAACCCTGTCTCGATACCCTTCACCACGCCTCCAATCTCCTCAATCCTGTCAAAATATTTCATGCACTCCTCTTCCATGGTATCGGTAAGCCACTCCACATAGTAAGATCCGCCCAGAGGATCCACCGTGTCTGTAACCCCGCTCTCGTATGCAATAATCTGCTGTGTCCTCAGGGCAATACGCACTGCCTTCTCGGAGGGGAGTGCCCACGCCTCATCCATACTATTCGTATGGAGGCTCTGCGTCCCCCCGAGGACTGCGGCAAGTGCCTGGATTGTTGTCCTTACGATATTATTTTCAGGCTGCTGTGCAGTGAGGGAACACCCTGCAGTCTGTGTATGGAACCTTAACCACCATGACCTCGGGTTCTTTGCACCGAACTCCTCTTTCATCGTTCTTGCCCAGATCCGCCTCGCCGCCCTCATTTTTGCGATCTCCTCGAAAAAGTTGTTATGCGAATTAAAAAAGAAGGATAACCTCGGGGCAAAATCGTCCACATTCAGTCCGCGCTCAATCGCAAGTTGAACATATGTTTTCCCGTTTGCCAGGGTGAATGCGAGTTCCTGCACGGCAGTGCTTCCCGCCTCACGGATATGGTATCCGCTTATGCTTATGGGGTTCCACCGCGGAACATGTTTTGTGGCAAACTCGATGGTATCGATGATCAATCTTAGATGATGCTCCGGAGGGAAGATCCACTCCTTCTGTGCCTGATATTCTTTCAGGATATCGTTCTGGATTGTCCCTCCAAGGCATTCCATCTTTACACCGGAGGACTCGCCGGTAACGAGGTACATCCCCCAGATTACAGCAGCCGGCGCATTAATCGTCATGGATGTGGTCACCTTATCCAGAGGAATACCCGAAAAGAGCCGCTTCATATCATCAAGAGAGGAGATAGCAACCCCGCATTTCCCCACCTCACCTGCAGACAGCGGGTGGTCAGAATCGTACCCGTAAAGGGTGGGTAAATCAAACGCAACACTCAGACCGGTCTCACCCTCCTTCAGGAGAAATTTATACCTCTGATTTGTCTCCTCGGGTGTGCCAAACCCGGAAAACATCCTCATCGTCCATATTCTACCCCGGTACATATTCTCATGAATACCTCGAACAAAGGGGTACGCTCCGGGGTCACCGAGTTTCGTTTTTCGATCAAACCCGGGAAGATCTTCCTCGGTATACACCTTCTTTACACGGATCCAGGAGTTTGTGTAAAACTCCTGTTTTCTTTCGTTTGACCTCTCTCTGGAGTTCATACTCATCAGACAGGGGTATGCCTGTCATCATATCAACTTTTGGCTACCCCCCATACCACCAGCCTATTCCTTGAGCACCCACGCATCCAGCAGATCCATCTTGCCGGTTTCAATCGCCTTTTTCAAATGCTGGGTGAGTTCCTCTTTTGCAGGCGAGGGAAGGATCTCACCCTCCGGCAAGGAGATGCCTTTCTGGATCTGTCTCTCGAGTTCTTTTAAAAAGGAGTCGTAGCATTCGCGTTCATGGTCATGCAGCGGGACCTTTGATTCAAGGGTGGAGACCAGTTCTTTAAGGCTATCGATTGTAAGGTTCCTGATGTCGATATTCTTCTCCGCAAACGCACCATGAATAACTGGCATCGCCTCTTCATACCCGCCATGAAGAACACAGAATGTATCGATGATCACATCTGCAACGATTTTTGCATTTAACCTGGGAACAGGACCGACCCTTGTGGTAACGGTCCTGAGATACATCTCCCTTCCCAGACTTCGGAAGGCTTCCTCGACATTCACCCCGGTTTTTGCACTCGTAAGATAATGCTTTACGGAGAGGGAATGCGCCGTCTCCTCCAGTATGCGAAGCGAGTCAGAGGATTCGTCAATCAGATCCATCTTGTTTCCGAGGAGTATCATCGGAAGGTGACCCGCAATGGATCTTACAGCATCTGCCCAGACCAGTGTATTCTTAATTGTTGCAGGACGGGTAAGATCACAGACGAGAAATGCACCCTCTGCACCGCGATATGCCTGATTCTTTACCCTCTCAAACCCCTCCTGACCGAGGACATCCCAGATGATCAGTTCCATCCGGATCAGGCTCTGATGCAGGTCGTCGTATTCAATACTCTTCCTCATGACATTTGCGCCGATCGTTATCACATATTTTTCATCAAAAGTCCCCTCGACAAACCTCCGCATGAGCGAGGTCTTTCCGACGGCAGCATCGCCAAGAAGAACGATCTTCTTTTTGTATGTTTCACGCAACACTTATTACACCATTTCTTGCATTATCATGGAAGTATAAAAAACCTTATGTCACCCCGTGTAGATGGGTCGCCTCTTAAATAGATGATGATATTTCACCCTGCAGATGGAAAGAATCCTTCGCTGGTATGAGCAGGTCAGAGGTATCATAGAAAAACGCATTGCCGAGTTCAATGCAATGCGGGATGCATCGGACGAAAGATGGTTCTCCGAGATGGCGTTCTGCATCCTTGTTGCTGACGGGAACGCAAAGACCGGTCTCCGGGCACAGAGGGATCTCGAAGCCTCGGGTATGCTCTATACGGGGGATTATCATGGTATCCTCAGGGTGATCCGCCCTGTAAGATATAATACTGTAAAAGCCAGATATATCCTCCATGACCGGAAGGCACTCACATTAAACGGGAGGCTTATCCTCCGGTCTCTATTATTAAACGAGTGGAAACTGACCGACTCCAGTTCAAAGGGGGTTCGCGATCGGATCGCAAAGGATCATGTTCACTTTCTCGGTCTGGGGATGAAGGAGGCAAGCCATTTCTTAAGGAATATTGGATACGGAACGAACATCGCCATCCTTGATATCCATATCTTAACCCTGATGAAAGAGTATAACCTCCTTCCGGAGAGATGCCTCGATGCAAACGGGATCAAAAGACCATCATCCCTGTCGGTATACCACGAGGCTGAGGAGATCTTCCTTTCGTGGGCTGATGAACTCGGTATCCCTGCCACGCACCTTGATCTTACCTTATGGAGCCTTCGAACGGGAGAGGTGATAAAATGATGTGGATATGCTCACTGATACTCATTATAGGTCACCGGGCTCACTTATGGGCGAATACAAGGTATACACCCTCATCACTCCACTTTTCTATCCTTGCGAACCCTACCCTCTCGAGCTGGACCACACTACCCGGGGGCAGGGGACTGGGCTCAATCACACCATGAACCGATGACCCATCCGGAAGAAGCATTGTACACGGGAGTGCCCCTTCTCCGACCCACTGGATCTTCGGAAGGGGCCGCACCTCAAAGGATGTGATCCTTGCATATCCGTCTTCAATCTTCACATTGCAGAAATCCTTCAGCCTGATCTCAATACCTTCTTTTACATCTTCCTCCGGGAGCCATACCCTGTCCCTTACCGTGATTTTTCTGGTTCCGAGGTCCTGATCAGGGTGGTTTTTCACCTCGACATGAGAGGGGTGCTCCCCGACCAGCTGAAGACTACACCCGTCCTTCACAAAAAACCTCCGTGGTGTATGCGGATCAAGGAGTTTTCTGTTTTCATTATATAATGAGTCTGCCGGAGTAACAATATCCACTGCAGAGATACCAAATGACAGGACGAACTTCTTTATTGCGTCCGGATGTATTCCTCTCCTCCGGAGGGACTGGATGCTCCATGTGCGCGGGTCATCCCACCCGGTAAACTTTCCGGAGCGAACCTCGGATGCGCTTTTGCTCTTGCTTAATTTTGATTCCGTAAGGCGAAGCATCCCGTAATGCACAAACACCTTCTCCGGGAGACCAAGGTAGTTCCAGATGAGTTTTTCCATCATATCTTCGATAACGAGGTCCTTTCCCCGGATGATGTGCGTGACCCCGAGTACCTGATCATCCACAGCCCAGGAGATCTCCAGCATCGGCCAGACAAGGTACTTTTTTCCGACCCGGGGGTGCTCCTTTTCCGAGATGCGAAACATCACCCGGTCTCTGAATGCCGGGTCCGGGTGACGCATATCACTCTTGATCCGGATGCATATCTCCCCCTCGCCAAACCCTCCGGAAAGCATCCTCTCCCAGAGTTCGAGGTTTTCCTCAACACCCCGTCCTCGATGCTCGCATTCGACCATCGCCTCCCTGTTTTTCCTTATGGCAGGGGGATCACACTCACATGCGTAGGCATACCCCTTTTCAATCAACCTTTTTCCCCATTCATAAAAAATGGGGAGCCTGTCCGATTTGTAATATGTTTCATCGACCTTCACCCCGAGGTATTCCAGCCCCTCTCTTATAAGGTCATACCCCTCGGGTATCGGGACCTTATCCTCGGACCCGATGGTATCATCGAAAACGAGAATGAGTTTCCCCTGATACATCCGGGCATATTCATAGTTCAGAAGAACCATCCTTGTATTCCCGATGTGCAAAGGACCTGAGGGGAACGGGGCAAGCCTCAAAACAACCTTTCCCATTTCCGCACCCGGCAGCGGACGGAGATCACCTTCACCCTTCACTTCTCTGGGTATATCCCGGGCAAGGATCTCCTCCTTTTCCTTCTCTGAAAGCGAGGATACATCCTCGATGATCCTCTGAATCTCATGGTATAACACCTTTGCATGAGGCTTGAGATCAGGAAACTCCGCAAGGAGTTTTCCCAGAACTGCACCCGCATCCGCCTTCCCGTATTTTTGTGCATTTCTCAATGCATGTATGCGAGCACGCAACTCCTGATGCCCATCAAGCATATAGCAATCTGAACATATCAGGAGTATTAAACCTTATGCCCGGGGGAGTGCGTGATCATACGGGGAACGATACCCTGAATCCATAAAGAACCCATCGCTATAGCATATTCCGGAGCGTTGCAAAAATACGATGACCCGCTACTTGAACACCACGATATGGCGGATTTCTGGCAAAAAGGTTAAGACATTGAGCCTCATACTAATATGCGGTGAACAGATGCTTATCGACTCGCTGGACAGGATGATCATATCCCTTCTGAGAAAGGATGCACGCCTCTCCTACAGGGCGATTGCCAGGGAGATAGGTGTTAGCACTCCAACCGTGATTAAAAGGATAAGAAAACTCAAAGATGCGGGGATAATCAAAGGGTTCACGGTAAAGGTTCAGGGAGAACCGGCAGAAGGGGTGTTATTCATCATATCCGGTGAAGATGCCAGATCACTGGAAAAGAGGATACCATCTGTTATCGGGGTAAAAGAGGTTATGAGGACATCTTCAGGCGGGCTTATAATCCTCTCAGAAAGAGAAGCAACTGATGAAATAAAAAAGGTATGTGAGGGAAAGAATGTCCGGCTGATGTCTTACAATATAATCTCATCAGAAAGGCATCACAACCTTAAAGCGAGATGTGCATACTGCAGAAGTGTGATGGATAATGCGATCTCGGTCAGTGCAGGCGGAAGGAAATATTATGTCTGCTGTCCGGTATGTGCCCGTGAACTTCAGGCGAAGGTTAAAGGGATGAAACTCATGTCCGGAGAATAACCATGGAGATCCCGCGTACACATCCAAGGTATGAATCCCTCATCAAGAGGGAGAAGATAGTTTCAGATACGGGTGATATCGTTCACTTATATGGTTTAATAGCGCATGGACGGGGCGAGGCATTCGACTATCTCCTGGGGGAGGTTACCATACCCCCGGCAAGGAGGGCGATCTCTGCTGCAGCCTCTGCGCTGATCCTTGCATCAAGACCTGTACTCTCGGTGAACGGGAATGTAGCCAGCCTTGTCCCGGAGGAGATGATCTCACTTTCCCGGGTGCTGGGTGCAAGCCTGGAAGTGAACCTTTTCCACAGGAGCAGGAGGAGGGTCAATGCAATCAGGAAGAGGTTTAATGCCCTGGGTGCGGAGATCATCACAGAAGGGGATGCACGCATCCCCGGTATTGACCACCCCAGAGGTATATGCTCAAAGAGAGGTATATACTCTGCGGATGTCGTTCTTGTTCCACTGGAGGACGGGGATCGCACTCAGGGTTTGAAACGACTTAATAAGTTCGTGATCACGATCGACCTGAACCCTCTATCACGGACTGCAAGAACCGCAGATATCACCATTGTGGACGAGATCACCCGTGCACTGCCCCTGCTCACCCGTCGTGTCATCTCACTTAAAGAAAAAAAGGAACGGTGCAGACGCATCCTCTCAGAATATAATAATAAAAAGGTCTTAAGCGACACGATTAAATACATCTGCAGACGACTCGAAAAGATTTCATTCATGAACATGGAGTAAACAGAAACAGGGGTGAGATCCCGATTCTTACCGATTACCGGGTGTCAGGATTACATGAAACTTTATATAACGGCAATCGGATATCCTTCATGTGTGATAATAAGATGTCACAGCGGGATGCGAGTCTCTACAGGGTCGTACTGGGAGTGGTGATGATATTAGCAGTAATACCGTTCAGCGGGCTCTCCGGGATAGCCTCTGCCGGGTCAACCCCGGAGGATCGGGGAGGAATTATGGATAATCCCCACCCCGGGATACTTGCATGGAGTACATGGTCGAACATGAACCCATCAACAAGACCGAGTGCCGCTATGATCATGCGATGGCATACGATTCAGAGAGCGATCGCGTGATACTCTTTGGAGGGTAAACTCCCGGGTAACCCTGAGGTGGTTACCTCCGGCGAACGACGGGGGTAGTCCAGTCCTGTACTATAAGATTTACCGGTGGGATGGATCGAACTATCAGTATACAGGGTGGACTGATGAGATGCTCTACGAGGATACGAATCTGATAAACGGCAACACATATTCCTATAAGGTAAGTGCAGTAAACTCGGCAGGTGAAGGTGCACAGAGCCAGCCTGCAAGCGCAATGGCAGTGGGTCCA
>Ga0272448_1003569_pt1 | contig 18411 bp, 14 predicted proteins | sample YNPCB0191_FD_202220 | JGI IMG/M metagenome (GOLD analysis project Ga0272448, IMG submission 202220) | Hot spring sediment microbial communities from Yellowstone National Park, WY, United States - YNP-CB-019-1 | ecosystem: Environmental > Aquatic > Thermal springs > Hot (42-90C) > Sediment... | reverse complement strand
ACGAATGAAAACGAATGGGAAACGAATACAGCCCCAAAAATCAAGGGAGAAAAGCCGCACAAGTAAAGGATTTTTTGCCCCAATTTTCCAATTTGGCACAAAATTGTATAATTTTTTGTTGCTTACCTAAGGAGACCCGCCTCGTCGGCGGGTAGACAACACTCTTAGGTTAGACCTAGGGGTAAATTCGTGAAATTCGTGCCCAAATTTGTGGAAATTCGCGATTTGAAAAAATTCTAAATCCTAAACTCTAAATTCTAAACGAAATCCCAATTCGTTTATTTGAAAATTGAAAATTTAAAATTGAAAATTATTATTGGTTGCTTACCCAGGTTAAGCAACAGAGCCCGTTGCTTACCCAGGGTAAGCAACAATCTTATTCTATCTGAATTATTCTGGCATCTGCCTTTAATTTTTATATCTTTAATCTATGTTTTTGGTCTTTAATCTTTAATTTTTGATTTTTAGTTTTTAGTCTTTGGTCTTTGATTTTTGATTTTTCCTAGGCCAGACCTAGGAGAAATTTTTCACTGATTGGTATTGATTACTAAAGGTTAAACAAATAACACATAATTGTCACTCTTTTCTTTACAAGAGAAAAAGTGTTAAAATATTATATAGAAAGGTCGAGTATAATTTTAAAAACTATGGCCACAGAAGTTATTAAAAAAAACGGCCAAAGAGAGCCATTCAATCCAGATAAAATTAGAGATGCAATTTGGGCTGCAGCCCAGAGAACTGATTTGCCAGACGAAACAAAAGATGAAATAGTAGAAAGAGTGGCCTCAAAAGTTATTGAAATGTTCGAAGATGTTGATATTGTAGCGACGACTGAAATTAGAGATGCAATTTTAGAAGAGCTTGATAGTGTTTCTCCAGAAATTGCCAATTCTTGGCGAGAGTACGAGAAAAACAAATAAACAATAAAGAGATAAAATAAAATTATATTAAAAAATTGCTAAATTTTAGCAAAGGTTTAAGTTTTTTTAATTGGCTAAAATTATGGAATTTGAAAATCAAAAAATAAGATTACCAGCTGTAGCTGATGCTTTTTATCCTGGAGATCCAAAGGAACTAAAATTAACTATTCAAAATTTTTTTCAAAATGTAAAATTGCCTAAAATTAAAGGCGATATTTTAGGTCTAATTGTCCCTCATGCTGGTTATTATTTTTCTGGTCAAACAGCGGCTTTTGCTTTTAAGGCAATCTCTCAAAAAGAAATTGAAACCGTAGTTTTAATTGGTGATAGCCATTATGAATATTTTGATGGCGTTTCTGTTTGGACAAAAGGGGAGTGGTTAACTCCATTTGGCAGAATAAAAGTTGATGAAAAATTAGCTCAAAAATTAATTTCAAAATCTTCTCGTTTTTTTGAAAAAGATTCGGCTCATTTTTTTGAACACTCTTTAGAAGTCCAACTGCCATTTTTGCAAACAGTTTTAAAAGATTTTAAAATTCTACCAATTATTATTGGTAGTCAAAATGAAGATTGGTTAGAATTAGCAAAAAATTTGCTGTTAATTACTGAAAATAAAAATATTTTATTTTTGGCTTCTTCTGATTTATCTCATTATCCTTCCCAAGAAGATGCCAATTTTTATGATAAAAAAACAATCGAAGCAATTTTAAAAGTTGATCCTGAAATATTAGATAGAGAATTAAGAAAATTAGAAAAATTAAATGTAGAAAATTGCCAAACATTTTTGTGTGCAGAAGATGCTGTCAAAACAGTTTTAACGATAATGAAAGAGAAAAAAGCCAAAGGTCTTTTATTAAATTATTCAAATTCCGGAGACAAAAGCCAAGATAAATCAAGAGTTGTAGGCTATGGAGCAATTATATTTTACAAATGATTTTTTAACCAAAGAAGACAAAGAAGAACTTTTGAAAATTGCCAAAGAATCGGTAGAAAATTTCGTAAAATTTGGTAAAAAACCAGATTTTAAAATAAAATCTAAAAATTTAAATATTCCCTTGGGGGCATTTGTGACTTTGAAAAAAAATGGCCAGCTCAGAGGTTGTATTGGCAAAATACTATCTTTTAAAGAGCCACTTTGGAAAGTGGTTTCTGAAATGGCAATTGCCGCTGCAACTGAAGACCCTCGATTTGAACCAGTAAGCGAAAAAGAACTAAAAGATTTAGAGTTTGAAATTTCTGTTATTTTTAATTATAAAAAAATTAATTCAATTAAAGAAATCGAAATTGGTAAGCACGGAGTTCATGTAATTTCAGGTTTTTATTCAGGTTTATTTTTGCCTCAAGTAGCCACAGAATATAACTGGACATTAGAAGAATTATTAGATAATCTAATGTTAAAAGCAGGATTACCGCCTAAGTATTGGAAAGATCATAAACTTGACTTTTATACATTTGAAGCCATAGTATTTAGTTAATTTGGTGGGGTGCGCCGAATGGCAAGGCACTGGTCTGGAGAACCAGAACTCCGCAAGGGGTTTGTGGGTTCGAGTCCCACCCCCACCGCCAGCAATTTTTTGTTAGAAAAATTTGCCCTAAACTACCCACACAAAATACAAATTATTTTTAATTTTTTTTAGCAAAATTTCCTTGGCCAATGTTATCTGCAAAAATGAATTTTTTGTGCTATAATTTAAAAATAAAGCATCATATTTTAACTTATGCAAAATACAAAAGCCAAATCAAAAACAAAGAATCGATCCAAATCAAAAACCGAAATTTGTAATGAATGCGGTAGAAGCGTAAGTTATGGGAGTGGTTTATTTGTAAATAGGATTTCAGATTTAGATGATTATAAAACACGAAAAGAAAATGGCAAACCTTTCCCAAAGGGTGAATATATCTGTCGAGAATGTAATGAAAAATTAAATAAATTTAATCATTATGAAATTTAATGATTTAATAAAATCAATGGTAAAAAGAAGATTGGAAAATATTTACAGAGAAAGAAATAACTTGAATAATGCAAAATGTCCCTTTGACAAAACATCTATCAGAAGTAGAGGGTCAGTTTTAATTAAACAATTTATGTTAGAAAAATTAGTTCAAAGTTATAAAATTTTAGGATTTATAAAATAAATAATATGTCACGGATTAACGATTTAAATTTAAATAATTGGAGGGAGTATCAGGATATTATAACTGATAGTCTATGGGTTATTGGTGAACGAGATAAATCTGGTGCTCATAGGGGGGATTATCACGGAAATTTTATCCCCCAAATACCAAATCAGTTAATGAGAAGATTTACAAAAAAGGGAGATGTTGTTTTAGATACCTTTTTAGGTAGCGGAACAACTTTAATTGAATGTAAAAGATTAGGACGAAATGGAATTGGAATAGAATTATTACCAAAAGTTGCAGAAATAGCAAAACAAAGAATTAGCCAAGAGTCGCTATTTGATAATAAAGTATTTACAGAAGTTTTAATCGCAGATAGTACAAAAAAAGAAACTCGTCAAAAAGTAGATGAAATTTTAAAAACACATGGCAGAAAAAATGTTCAGTTAATAATAATGCATCCGCCATATCACGATATTATTAAATTTAGTGATAGACCGGAAGATTTAAGTAATGCAAAATCAGTGAAAGATTTTCTAAAACTTTTTGGCGATGTTGTTTCTAATTTTTTAGATTTACTTGAAAGAAGGCATTATTTAGCAGTTGTAATTGGCGATAAATATACAAATTCAGAGTGGGTACCTTTAGGATTTATGACGATGCAGGAAGTATTAAACCGAGATGGTTTGATACTTAAAAGTATTTTAGTAAAAAATATGGTTAATAATCGCGCCAAAAGAAATCAAGAACATTTATGGCGATATAGAGCTTTGGTCGGGGGCTTTTATATCTTTAGACACGAATATATTTTATTATTTCAAAAAAAATAACTATGCTTGTTTCAAAAAAAGAATTAACAAATCTAAAATTAAGGTCCATTAAATCTGATGATTTAAAAGAATTAGCTGGAGTTTTAGGTATAGAAACAAGAGGCACCGCTTCAGATCTTATAAAGAAGCTTATTGACATTCCGGCAGGTAAAATTGATGAATTTATTAAAAGAAAATATCAAGGACAAATAAAACAAAGACAGAAAATTATATCCGACAAGGAGTTAAAGCAAGAATTGTTGAAAGTTAAAGAATTTAGATGGGGCGTTGTTCAGGGACAATTGGACCAAAAAATCCAAACCGAATATGTCCGTCGCTTTGTGAGGTATGATGATTTAATAAACGGTGTAAAGAGCAGATTACACGATGATATTACGCACTATGTAATTGCTACTTGGTATAATCATTGGACAACGGTTTTAATAGAGGATCATATTAGCCAGCACCCCAAAGTAATTCCGACACTTAAAAATAATTTTGGTGTTGATATTTTCTTTGGTAATCAGCCATTTGATTTGAAAATTACTTATCTTCCAAAAGATTTTACCCTTGAGCAAGTTTTAAAAAATCCAAAAGATTTAATTGTCTGGCTTTATGAAAATCAAGGAGCACAAAGATTTGGCGCAGACAATAGACTTTTTGTAGTTTTAGCCAGTAAAAACAATTTAGAAGAAAGTTGGAAATTGAAGAGAGATTTTGACTTTGTGTTTAGCGAGATTGATAAATTTTTTGATAATGCCACTGTTTCAACAAAAGATGAAATTGTTTTCAGCTTTAAAAAGAAAAGTTATACAACGATTTCTAAAATTTTGATTATTACAAAATAATATTGATGTTTATATTGGAAAAATAAATGACAAATTACGAAAAAGAAATTAAAAAAATTTATCAAGAATACTGCAAAGAAAATGGTATTAAATTTTCGGAAAAAGATTTTAAAGATTTTCTAGAATTTTTAGAAATAGATTTTTATGATTGGGTGAAAGAAAATCTAAAGATTTATTTTATAGATAAAAAATCAAAACGATAATGTAAAATTTGAACCCATTGATTTAATTTGTGTAGCAAGAAGAAATCAAAGCTCAAATACTAGAATTTGGCACTATCGGGCCCAAAAGTTCAATTTCTTTTTACGAGGATTTAAGTATTTGATTTTGGCAAAGAAGCCTGATGGTAAAAAGATGGGAAGGCCGTCAAAAATAGAATGGAAGAAATATAAATAATATGCCAATCCAACGAGAGAAAAATATCATAAATTTTATGTGAATGAATATTTAAAAGATTGGGCTAAGATTCTAAGAAATTGTTTTAGAAAGAATTTGCCGCCAAGCTCGGCAGAACTGAATAATCTCACAGTGCTTACTCTTGATAAAACTACTGAGCAGATTGAGAATATTTTTGTAAATAAATATTTTTTATGAAAAAACCACTAAAAATTATTTTATTTATTGTAGTATTTTTTATTTTATTAATAACTGGTTATTATTTATATCAATTTTTTATTACTCCAAAATTAACCAAACTAAATAAGCCCACCTTTCCATATCCGCGTCAAAGCGTTGTCTATAAGTTTTTTATTCGAGCCACAACAGGTAGTATGACGGTGATTTTTGGCGATAAAAATATGCCGGCCCCGCAACTAACGACTGAAATAGAGAAAGATTTGCAAAATATAAAATTAGCCGGTTTTGATGGAATAAAATTAGATTATTATTTTGGAACCAATACTTATTTGGTCAATCGAGTGGCTCTTCACGCCGCCCAACAGGGTTTATATCCAATAGGAGTTTTACACGGAGAAAATAGCAAACCCAAGGCTCGACCATTCACCACCGAAGAAATGGCAAATTGGCAAAAGTTCGTGGCTGAAGAAGTAGAAAACAATAAAAATATTATTTATTTTTGGGAAATATGGAACGAGCCAAGCATTGAATTATTTAAATATGGTTCGCCAGAAGAATTTGTCCAACTGCTTAAGGCAACTTATCCAGTTATTAAAAAAGCCAATCCCAATGCTAAGGTTATTGTCACTTTAAGCGCCGAAGGAAGAGATAATACTGGTTTTGAGGATAAGGTTTTGGCTTTGGGTGGCGGTGATTATTTTGATATTTTAAGTTTTCATCCATACGGCGCTAATCCATATTTGCAGGAAGATTTAATTAAAGAAGCAATTGCTCGCGAAAAATCGTTAGTGGCGAAATATAATAATCGCTGGCCATTAGTCATTAGTGAAATCGGCCAGCCAGTTAGCGAGGTTTCAGAAGAAGAGCAAGCAAGATTGGCTAAATTCCTTTATACAGAAGCGGATAAAAATAATTTGCCAATTACCTGGTATTATTGGAGCGATGAGCGTTTGTCAAAAGATTATGAAGGAATTGGCGGAGGTGCAAATTGGGGCTTAATTCGGCATGATGGAACCAAAAGGCCGGTTTTCGATGTCATTAAAGAGTTTCTACAATAAACTTAGTAATTGTTTTTTGATATTTTTCTAAAAATAAATATGAAGCTTCGCCCTGCCTATTTACTTATTGGTTCGATAGCTGTTTTTTTCTTAGATTTTTTAACTTTGGGAAATCGTAACCTTATTAATAATCCGATAACCAATAAAATTGCTTTTGTTATTAGCTTGCTTTGTGTTTTTGCCTTTTTATACGGAATTATAAAAGCCCTGCGCGATTTTATTTCAAAGAATAAAGAAATAAATAAAATTAAATTGGAACAGGAAGAAGAAAAAGGCATTAGAGCAACGGCAGTAGAAATAGGCCTTCGTAGACTACTGGCGATACTTTTGATAGTCAGCGCTCTCCCGCTGATTATCCTTCTCCCCTTTATCGGTTTGATTTTAAGTTTACCAATATTTTTATTTGCTTTGTATTTATTTTTTAATTATCGATATCATTTGGTTTTTGACAGTTTCCTTCTTTTACCCGGTTTTCTATTTTACTTTGTTAACTTCACAGGAAATGTCAGTTATTTTTCCTTATATAAAAGTATAGAACTATCCCTTTGTCCCCGATTAATCACCCCTTTTATGGCTTTTATGAATCCAGCCGGTCCGTTAGCCGTCACGAAATATTTTTTCTTAACTGCCTCGCTTTTTCTCTTGGCAGGAGATATTATTGCTCGATTAAAACCTGCCCACAGAAAAAGTTTAAATGTCATTTCTTTATTAACTATTAGTCTGGTGTTATTTTTTCTTCCTTTTTTGTATGTTCCAAAAGTTATCTTAGGGACATCGGAAGTTGGCGGTACGGGTGGTGAGGGTCCATCTCATTTTTTGACCAATAATGCTTCATATCATATGTCTTATGATGAAACCCATAATATCTACACATTTACCGCCAATATGTTTAATCAAGACAGTAACAATTCCGCTTCAATAACCAATATTTGTGTTGACGGTAAAATTATCCCTATTACAAAAGAAAATGAGATGTTACAGGTAGAAAATGGTATAATTACTGATGGAAAAATTTTGGTGGCACCCGGGCAAACAGCGATTATTAAACTGGTTTCTCAAAAACCATTTTTTGTTTTTACATTGTTTGAAGGAAAGTATCGTTATTCAACCAATTTTCTAAAATAAATCAGAAAAATTTGCCTCCAAGCGAGGTACAACCTCGCAATCCCATCCTCTATGTTAAAATGTAAAAAGTATGTTCTATGTTTATCTCATTAAAATTAGAGATCGTGCCAAGCATTTATACTACATTGGTTATACAAATGATTTAAAAAAGAGATTTACTGAACATCAAAAAATTAAGGGCGAAATAGAGTTGATTTACTATGAAGCATATCAAGCAGAAAAAATGGGTTGATTTTTGATAAAAAAAATGATAAAAAATAAAAATTAAAATGGGCTTGATTGAAATTCAATCAGTTATATAATATATAAAAAATATGGTGTTTAGGCGATAAATTATGGTATAAATTTCTTCTAAAATTTTTAAAATTCAAAAAGCAAGTTTTTTATGATAAAAACAAAAAAACTAAGCATAAAAGAAAGAGAACGCAAAAACAAAAAAGAAAAAAAGAAGCTTATAACTAATCAAGAGTTAAAAAAAGAAAACAATTCTTCTCTACATCCTAAAAAAATAGAGCCTAGATTTAACTATCTCAAGGCGCCTTCTTTAAACTCAACTTGGGTCAAAAAATTAGCTGATTTTTTAGAAAGAAATAAAGTAAAAAATAGATCTTTCTTTAATTCTATTTCTAAAAATTTGGAGAATTTTTGGTTTTTGGAAAAACGGAAAATTTCTAATATTTTGCAGAATTTAAGAATACTTTTGGTAATAAGAGTAAAAAAGGGTTTAAAGAAAATTCAGAAAAATTATTTTAAAAAGTTTTTAAAATTAGCAAAAGTTTTTATTAAAAGAGAAGAGAAAGTTTTATTTACCAAAAGAAAACAATTGATTTGTTTTAGTAAAAAAGTAATAAAAAGTTATGAAGTGAAAATAAAGAGGATTTTCAAGAATCGGCAGAAGAATTTATCTTTTAGGAGTTTAAAAGGAAAGTTGATTTACAAAAAAAGAGAGAGGGTTGAATTTCCGATATTTTTTACCATCTGGGGATGGCAATTGAAATTGGCTGTGGTAAGAGTAAGAAAGAAGGTTTTATGGCCATTCAAGAGATATTGGCAGGAGGCAGTGGCTTTGATTTTGTTGGTTTCTCTGATTTTCTCGAGCATCTTTTGGTATCATCCCCAAGTTGCTCTCGGTGCAACTTATTCTTGGATTCAAACTGATTGGTCAGGAGGAGCAACGACGAGCGCAGCCGTCCATCCTGCAGGTCGAACTGGCTGGACTTATTATTCTGAGGCCTCTAGTATTTTAAATGTTGGAGCTCAAATTTCTTTGCCAACCAATAATTCTATAACCCAAACTTCAGATATTGATTTTAATGCGGGAAGTTTTGCTTCAACTACGATTGAGGGAACTGGAGCAGGGGCGAGTGTGAGATTGATCGGTGTTGGTCCAGATGTCACCCCTTTTAAAAAACCCATCACAATTAATAATTTTCAAAATTCCAATACTTTAACAAATTATCAAGTTTTAGTTACTTTAGACACTCAAAGTTTAATTTCTGCTCAAAAAATGCGTTCTGATTGTGGAGATATAAGATTTACTGATTCAGATGGAACCACTTTATTGAATTATTGGCTTGAAGGAGATTGTAATACAACTTCAACCAGAATCTGGGTAAAAGTTCCTTCAATTCCAGCAAGCTCATCAAAAACAATTTATGTTCATTATGGAAACCCAAGTGCAACAAGCCAAAGTAATGGAACAAGTACTTTTTTAGCTTTTTCTTTAAAATTTGATGGTCCTATTGGAGGAAGAACTTCAATGGGTGGTGTTGCTTATAATTGTGCTTTATTGAGCGATGGTACGGCTAAATGTTGGGGGTATAATAGTTATGGTCAGCTTGGAAATGGAACTACTACTAGAAGCACCACTCCTGTTTCAGTTTCAGGGTTAAGTAATGCTGTTGCTATAGCAACAGGTCGTTATCATACCTGTGCTTTATTGAACGATGGTACGGCTAAATGTTGGGGGTATAATATTTATGGTCAGCTTGGAAATGGAAGTACTAATACTAGCACCACTCCTGTTTCAGTTTCAGGATTACATAATGCTGTTGCTATAACAACAGGTGCTTATCATACCTGTGCTTTATTGAACGATGGTACGGCTAAATGTTGGGGGTATAATAATTATGGTCAGCTTGGAAATGGAACTACTACTAATAGCGCCACTCCTGTTTCAGTTCCAGGGTTAAGTAATGCTGTTGCTATAGCAACAGGTTATTATCATACCTGTGCTTTATTGAGCGATGGTACGGCTAAATGTTGGGGGTATAATAATTATGGTCAGCTTGGAAATGGAACTACTACTGATAGCACCACTTCTGTTTCAGTTTCAGGGTTAAGTAATGCTGTTGCTATAGCAACAGGTTATTATCATACCTGTGCTTTATTGAACGATGGTACGGCTAAATGTTGGGGGTATAATAATTATGGTCAGCTTGGAAATGGAACTACTACTGATAGCACCACTTCTGTTTCAGTTTCAGGGTTAAGTAATGCTGTTGCTATAGCAACAGGTCTTTATCATACCTGTGCTTTATTGAACGATGGTACGGCTAAATGTTGGGGGTATAATAATTATGGTCAGCTTGGAGATGGAACTGGTAATACTAGCTACACTCCTGTTTCGGTCTTATGGTTAAGTAATGCTGTTGCTATAGAAACAGGTGATTATCATACCTGTGCTTTATTGAACGATGGTACGGCTAAATGTTGGGGGTATAATAATTATGGTCAGCTTGGAAATGGAACTACTAATACTAGCACCACTCCTGTTTCAGTCTCAAATTATAATTTGGGTGGAAGATATGATAAAACTAATGGAATTCCAGCCACTATTCAAAAACCCCCATACTTTCAAAATACTTATTTTATTCGCCAATACGCTTCTCTAGAGCCAACAACAAGCGTTGGGACAGAGATAGCTTGTTCTCCTTCTGGAACTTTTACTTCTTCGATTTTAGATACAATTGGCAACATAGGATTTAGGACTTTAGATTTCACCGCTTCAACTACTGTTTCAACGACGATTAAATTTCAATTAAGGTCTGGGAAAACTATAGATGAGCTGAATTCAAGAGATTTTGTTGGTCCTGATGGCTCTACTTCTACTTATTACACTACTTCTGGAACTCAGATTTGGTCAGGCCACAGCGGAGATAGATACATTCAATACAAGGCATATTTGGAAACCACTGATACTTTTACTTTTCAAACTCCTTATTTGAACGATGTGACGATAGGTTGGTTTCCACCTCCAGGTACTCTCATTTCCTCACCTTACGACACATCTGATTCTTCCAATGTTGTAGCAAAAATTCAATGGACAGCAACCACCCCCGCTTCAACGACAATTAAATTCCAAATAAGGACTTCTCCTGATGGTTCAAATTGGACTGATTGGTGCGGTCCTGATGATCCAGATAATTCAACTTCAACTTGTTCAACCTCAACTTACTTTACTGATCCTTCAGGATCTGAGCCAATCGATGAAATGTTTAAAGATGGAAAAGATGATAGATGGATTCAATACAAAGTGGTTTTGGAAAGTCAAAACCAAAGTCAAGCCCCAATTTTAGACGATGTTTCAATAACCTATGTTGTTAATGCTTCACCTGAATTTAATCCTGATCAGCCTCCTTCAGTAAATGTTGCTTCCTCTACTGAGATTCAAATTTCTTATTCAATAAGAGATCCTGATACTAACGAAGGTTCTCCTCAAAATCAGTGGAAATTGTGGCCCTCTTTTGAATACTCTATAGATAACGGAACGACTTGGTATTCAATCTCAACCACTACTTTAACTGGTCCAAGAGATGACGTTCCAGTCAAATTAACTTCTACTTCCACTTTTGTCGCCACTACCACTTTCTGGAATGCTAAAGCTCAAGATCCGAATATTTATTCAACTTCGACTTATATTCGCATCACCATTGATGACCACGAAGCAGCAAACAATACTGCTGCGACATCAGTTGGTCCTTTTACTTTAGATACGAAAGACCCATCAGTTGGTACTCCGCCTGGTGGAGGAACCGGGATCAATATCAATCAGAATGCAACCACTTCTTTGGGCAATGATAAAACCGCTAACACTTCTGTTACTATTTATTTATCTGCCACTGACGATTCTCCTTTGAAAATGAGAGTTTGGGAGCAAGGAGGTCAAGATAGTGGCTGGGTTGACTATTCTCCAACTTTTCCATTCACATTAACTTCTGGAGACGGTTTGAAAACTGTTTATGCCAAATTCAAGGATTCTTTTGGCAATGAAGTAGGGAATTACTCAGACACCATTACTTTAGACACCACTCCACCTCTTTCTAAAAATCCATTTATTCAAGATGTTTCTAATTCCCAAACTTCAGAATGGAGAATATTCTTTAACTGGGCAAAGGCAACAGAGTCAGATTGGACAAAGTATGAAGTATATTATGCAACTTCAACAGAAGGACCATTTACTCTTTTGCAAACTATTGAAAATAGAGATTCAAACTACATTCTCCATCAAGATTTAATTCAAAGTCAACAATACTGTTACAAAACAAGGTATTATGATGATACGGGGAATTATTCTGAAACTTCAATTTTATGTCAGGTTGTTGGAGGACAACCATCAGATGTTGTTCCTCCAGAGATCTCTAATCTATCTACTTCATCTCTCAGTGTTTCTTCAATCAAAATTAGCTGGCAAACTAATGAACCAGCTTCAACTCAAGTTCTTTATTCAACAGACAACTCCTTTTCTCTAATTCAAGGAGTGGCCGGATACGATACTTCCCATGCTGTTACTTTAGTTGGTTTGCATGCCAACACAACTTACAATTTCAAGGTAAAATCTTGTGATGCTTCTAACAATTGTTCAGAAAGTTTAGCTGGCCAATTTACTACTTTAGCTGGAGATAATACTCCACCGACTATCTCTGATATTGCTTTTAGTGATATTACTTATAATTCAGCCAAAATTTCCTGGACTACTAATGAATCTTCTGATTCTTTTGTTGAATATTCAACTACCTCTGATTTTGCCATTGGAACAATGATTGGCCAAAAAGAGGCTACTACCACCCACATTGTTTTGTTGCCAAACCTCAATGCCTCAACAACTTATTATTTTAAAGTTAGATCAGAAGACTTAGCCGGAAATGAGGCTGTGTCTTCTCAATATTCATTTACTACTTTAGAAGCCCCTGTAGTAGGTGATATTACTCCACCAACAATTTCCAATGTTACTTCTACGGCTATTTACTACAACACGGCAACTATTAAATGGAATACAGATGAAAATTCCGATTCCTATGTTGAATTTGGTCTATCAACTTCTTATGGAAGAATTTATGGGCAGGATGATTCAACAACAACCCACTCTGTTCAATTGCCAAAGGATTTAACCCCAGGTTCAACTTATCACTTTAGGGTAAGGTCAAGGGATTTAGCCGGGAACGAAGCTATTTCTCCTGATTTTACCTTTACTACTTCTCAAAGTCCAAATGATACTACTCCTCCTACAATTACTTTTGAACCTTCAACAGGAATTGGCCAACCTTCCGAAACTCAAATTACGATTTCTTGGACAACAAACGAAGATTCAGATTCTTTTGTAGATTATTCAACTGATAAGTCATTTGTATTATCTCAAGGTTCTCCAATAATGACAACCCAACATTCAGTGACTTTAGTTGGTTTAAAACCAGCAACTCAGTATTATTTTAGAATTCGATCAACTGATCCCTCTGGAAATCGAGCAATTGAAGATAATTCTGGCCAAGGTTTTAGTTTCGTTACCCTTTCAGGTGCAAATCCACCAACAATTTCTAATATTCAGATTACGGATGTTACTTATAATTCAGTAAAAATATCTTGGACCACCGACATTTCAGCCAATTCCTTTGTTGAATATGGCTTAGATACTTCCTATGGAAAAATGACTGGCCAAAATGATTCAGTAACTTCCCATTCGGTTATCTTAACCGGCTTACTCTCTAAAGCCACTTATTATTTCAGGGTAAGAAGCGCTGCCCAAACTGAAGCCGTTTCAGCCAACTATACTTTTACTACCACTTTAGCTCCAGATATCACTCCACCTGTAATTTCTAATATCCAAGTTTCAAACATTACTCTCACTTCTGCTCTTATTACTTGGACAACAGATGAAAATGCTGACTCTATCGTTCATTACGGAACAACTACTAATTACCAATGGTTGGCTGGAGATTCGGCCACTTCAACAAAAACCCATTCGGTTAGCCTTACAAATCTCTTACCTGGCACAACTTATCATTACAAAGTTACATCTAAAGATACTTCAGGAAATATTTCTGAATCTTCAGATGCTACCTTTTCTACTCAACCAGATACCACGCCACCTACTATTTCTAATGTTTCATCACCAGTAGTTGACCGAAATTCAGCTACTATTACCTGGAACACCGATGAACCAGCAACTTCAAAAGTTGAGTATTCTACCTCTTCTGATTTATCAAACTCAACTACTACTTCAGAAATTACTGATCCAAGATTAGAACATTCGGTAATTATTCCTAATCTTTTATCCCAAGAAACCTATTACTATCGAGCAATCTCCAGGGACATTGCTGGAAACATTGCAACCTCAGATATCTATTCTTTCACTACCAAAGCAGAAAAAGAAGATGTAACAGCTCCAATTATTTCATCGGTAAATATTTCATCAATTTCTCAAACTTCAGTTACAATTACCTGGACAACCAATGAAGATTCAAATTCACTAATCGATTATGGTACTACTAAATCTTTGGGTTCATTGGCTGGTAATTTTGAAGAATTAACTACCTCCCATACAGTAACCTTAAATGGCCTTTCAGCTTCTACTACTTATTATTTTCAGGTCCGTTCTCAGGATGCAGCTGGAAATATTGCTACTGATAACAATTCAGGAAATTATTATACTTTTACTACACAAAAAGATACCACGCCACCTATTATTTCTAGCGTAAATGTTTCAACTGTTTCTGATAATGGAGCTACAATTGTTTGGACAACTAACGAATTATCGACTTCTCAGGTAATTTATGGCACTTCATTATCTTATGGTAACCAAACTACCGAAAATACTACTTTAACCATTCAGCATTCAGTAACTCTTACTGGTTTAACTAAAGAAACCAAATATTATTTCAAAGTAATTTCTAAAGATGCTTCAGGTAACGAGGCAGTTGATGATAATTCTGGTGCAGGTTATACCTTTACTACCACTAAAGCACCCGGCGAAACAATTACCATAAGTGGCGGCGGTGGCGGGGTAGTAATTGTTATCCCTCCTGGCTACAAGACTGAAAAACAATTTTGCGATGAAATGGAATTATATTGGTATGATAATTCCTGTCATAAAGAGCCAAAAAGTGCTGAAAGAGTTCCAGAAGCGGTAAAAGAAATGGAACACAAAATTGAAGAATTTGGAGTTTCAGAATTAGTAAAAAAAGCCTCGCAAACTTTTATTACTAAAGTTTTGCAATCTTTACCTAAAAATCCTTTCTTAAAAGAAATTCCAGAAGCAGATTTTATTTCTTCAATTACTGAGATTGCACCAAAAGTAATTTCTTCGCCGATAATTTCAGGAGAATCTCCTCAGGTTGAAGTAGGGCCAGATTATGCTAAGATTAGATGGACAACTGATAAAAAAGCAAATTCAATTGTTGCCTTGGCAAAAGAAAAAGATTACGATCCAAGCAAAGAAGAACCTTATACTTTGATTGTTGGCAATCCAGACGAAATGGTTACTTTTCACCAAGTAACCATTATGGATCTTGAACCTGCTACTACTTATTATTTTCAAGTCAGATCAAAATCTTTAATTGGACCGGTAGCAAAAAGTGAAAACAAAATTTTCAGAACTTTGAGCAGAAAATTGGAAATTTCAGACGTTAATTTAAATGTTGTTTCTGAAAAAGAAATTGCTATTTCTTGGAAAACCAACCTTCCTGCTGCTACAAAAATTGTTTATACTAATTCAAGAACTCAAGAGAAAAAAGAAGTTGAAGATATTTCATATTTAAAAGATCATACCCTTTCTTTAAAAGACCTTGATTCAAATAGCGAGTACTCTCTTGTGATTACAGCTAAAGACGAAGCAGGCAATGAATCTCTTTCTCCTACCTTGATTTTTTCAACCGGAAAGGATACTACTCCACCAGAAATATCTCAAGTTAGATCTTCATTAGCCATTTCTTCAAAAGGCGATGTTGTGCAGGCAGTTATTACTTGGTTGACCAATGAACTTTCAACTTCAAGAGTTTATTATTTAATGGGAGCAACTTGGAAAGAAGAATTGGTTAAATCTACTCCTGCAGATAAAAATTTTGTTCAAAGACACACCGTTGTTCTCCAGGCTTTAAAACCAGGTCAAGTTTATATTTTTAAGGTAGAATCAATCGACTCTTCAGGAAATGTCGCCCTTTCAAAAAATTATACCTTTTTAACTCCTCAACAAAGAAAAACTATTGTTCAAATTATGACATCACAATTTGAACAGATTTTTGGCTGGGTTAAGAGACTTGGGTTTTAAAATTGAGTTAAAAATTATTGGTTGTGCCTTTAATATTTATAAGAAATTAGGTAGTGGCACAATAAAATGTGTTATCAAAAAGGATTAGTAAGGAGTTTTCAAAAAAATAATATAAAAATTAAAGAACAAATTCATTGTCCGACAATCCAAGATGGCGGAATTATTAAAAAGAGATTTTTAGATTTTTGGGTGGAAGAAAAAATCATTGTAGAAATTAAAGAAGGAATAGATTTTTAAAATTTCATATTGATCAAGTTTTAAAATACTTTAAATTTAAAAATTTGAAATTGATAATTTTGGTAATTTTGGGGAGTCAAGATATAATATAATATTTAAAAAGATTATGAATTTTCCAAAATTTGATGATTCATCAATACCTAACAAATTAGTTTATTCGTAAATTAGTAATTGATTTGTTATTCGTTAATTTCTATGGAGCCAATAATTCAAGTTAAAAATTTATCAGTAATTTATAATCTTGGGAAAAACAACGAAACAGTGGCTTTAAAGGATATTAATCTGAAGATTTATCCCGGAGAATATATTATCTTTTTTGGTCCTTCTGGTTGTGGAAAATCAACTTTACTTTATTGCTTAGCAGGTTTACAAACACCAACTCAGGGAGAAATTATGGTTCAAGATAAAAATCTTTTAGAACTTAGTTTAAAAGAAATGGTTATTTATCGAAGACTGTTTGTTGGAATGATCTTTCAAGCCTACAATTTAATTCCTACTTTAAATGTTTTAAATAACGTTATTTTGCCTCTGGTTTTTGGAGGTTCGGTTTCAGGGTTGGATATTGAAAAGGCAAAATCCTTACTTCAAAAGTTTGGAATTGAAAATTTGGCCAATCGTTATCCTAATGAACTTTCAGGGGGACAGCAACAAAGAGTTGCTATTGCCAGGGCTTTAATTTATAATCCTTCAATTTTGCTGGCTGATGAGCCGGTTGGAAATTTAGATTCTGCTTCGGCAAAAATTGTAATTGATACCCTAAGCGAAATAAACGAGAGCCTTGGCAAAACTATAATTTTAGTTACTCATGACCCTTTTTATTTAGATTATGCCCATCGAGTTTTTCATATAAAGGATGGGGAGATTATTAGAGTAGTAACTAATCCAAAAAGAAAGCAGATTGGACCTTTTGAGCAAATTCAAACAGTAGAAAAAACCAGTTCTCGGCCAGAAGTTTCTTTGCAACCAAGAGCTTTAGCCCAATATCTTTTAACTTCTTTAGACGAACCAATAATTAAAAGATTAGAAATAGCTATTGAAAAAAGAATGTCAGGAGAGATTACTGAAAGCGAATTTAAAGAAATTTTAGATAGACCTTTTGAAAAGGGAGGGGTAGGCCTTTATCGTCAAACAGCTGAGAATTTTGCTCAAAAGGTAGAAAGAATTCTAGCTGAAAGTGCACCTTTAAGAGAAAAAGTTTTTGCTGAAAAACCTCAAGAGGAAATCGATAAAACAGTTGAGAGTCTAAGAAAATTCCTTTTAGAGGGTTGGAATGGCTTTTTAAAGTTAGAAGAACAAGTAAGGAGATTAGATGAAGCCATCAGATTAAGACTGGAAGGGAAAATAGATAAAAAAGAATTTCAAAAACGCCTTGATCTTTCCTTCAAAGAAGGAGGAGTTGGATTAAACAGGAGAACAGCCAGAAATTTTATGAGGAAATTAGAAATAGCATTATTAAAATAAAATGGAATTCAAATATTTAATCAAACTTTCTTTAAGAACTTTTGTCACTAAAACAACCAGGACTTTCCTGACTATTTTAGCAATGGGAGTTGGTATTGGAGCAATTTTAATTTTTGTTTCTTTAGGCTATGGACTTCAAAAAACAATGTTAGAGCGAATTACGACTGCTGAAGCCCTTTTAACTTTAGACCTTACTTCACCTGCTCCCGAAGCTCTTCCTTTGACAAAAGACAAAATTTCCGAAATCTCAAAAATTGAAAATGTCGAAGAGGTAAGTCCTTTAGCTATATTACCAGGCCAGATTAATTTAGGTGCTTTAACTTCTGATACCACTTTTAATCTTTGTTTTTCTTCTTATTTTCGTTTAGGAGGAATTTTGCCCAAAGTAGGTAAAATTTTTGAAAATGAAAAAGAAAGAAAAATAGTTATTTCTTCTGCCTTAGCTAAATCTTTCAATTTGAAAGAAGAAGAGGCAATTGGTAAAGAAGTGAAAATTAATTTGTTCTTAACTAAATCAGCCGAAAATGGAGAAGAGGAAGGCAAAATTATAGAAGTAGATGAGCCTTATCTAATTTCTGGTATTATTGATGATGAAGAAATGAGTTATGCTTTTATCCCGATTACCACTTTAGAAAATTTAAACATTAATGAATTTTCTCAAGCTAAAGTTAAAGTTACAGATAGCAAATTTCTTAAAGAAATAAGCGAAAAACTTAC
>Ga0272448_1003566_pt1 | contig 18419 bp, 14 predicted proteins | sample YNPCB0191_FD_202220 | JGI IMG/M metagenome (GOLD analysis project Ga0272448, IMG submission 202220) | Hot spring sediment microbial communities from Yellowstone National Park, WY, United States - YNP-CB-019-1 | ecosystem: Environmental > Aquatic > Thermal springs > Hot (42-90C) > Sediment... | reverse complement strand
CCGACGGATGGTGCTGGACTTCGCTGCCAAGCATAATCCCCTGCTTGTGGTAGAAGAGCTCGACCCCTTCTTGGAGGAGCAGGTCAAGCTGCTGGGAGTAGAGGTGCAGGGCAAGCGCTACTTTCCGCTGCTGGATGAGTTCAACGCAGACATCGTGCGCGCAGGGGCGGCCAAGGCCGGCCTGGCGGCGGAGCCGGATGGAAGAACCGAGTCGGCGCCGAGCGTCACGCTCCCCGTTCGCCCACCAGTTCTCTGCCCCGGCTGCGGGCACCGGGGCATCTTCTACATTCTGAGCAAGCTGAAGATCGCGGTGATGGGCGACATAGGCTGCTACTCGCTGGGCGTGGCAGCGCCGCTGGCGGCCATGCACACCATCGGCTGCATGGGCGCCTCGACCAGCGTCCTGCACGGCGCCCTCAAGGCCGGGGCGCCGGAGCCAGCCGTGGCCGTTATCGGCGATTCCACTTTCCTGCATTCAGGTATCCCGCCTTTGTTGAACACAGTGCACAACGCCAGCCCTAGCGTGACCATAATTCTCAATAACCGCATCACGGCTATGACTGGCCACCAGGAGAACCCCACCACTGGCCGCTCATTGCAGAGCGAGGAGGCGCCAGCAGTCGATCTGGAAGCCGTGGTGAGGGCACTGGGCGTGCGACAGGTCTTCAAAGTAGACCCCTACGATCTCAAGGCCACCGAGCACACGATCGAGTGCGCCCTGGCGGCCAGGGAGCCAGCGGTGATCATCGCCGAGTGCGCCTGCGTGCTGCGAGAGCGCAAGCAGTACACGCCGCTGGCCATAGACAAGGACCGTTGCCGAGAGTGTGGCCTCTGCCTGCGACTGGGCTGCCCTGCCTTGGTCAAGGGAGAAGAGTCCGTGATCATAGATGAGACCCTCTGCACCGGCTGCGGTCTGTGCTCGCAGGTATGCGCGCGAAAGGCGGTGATAGCTCGATGACCCCCAGCATGACGAAGAAGGCCGATTTTCTGCTGGCTGGCGTGGGCGGCCAAGGGATCATCTTGGCCAGCGAGATCCTCTCCGACGTAGGAGCAGCCGCCGGCTACGACGTCAAGAAATCCGAGGTGCACGGCATGTCTCAGCGCGGCGGCAGCGTGGATAGCCACGTGCGCTGGGGCGAGAAGGTGTACTCGCCGGTCATCCCTCGCGGGGAGGTGGACTACCTGCTTTCCTTCGAGATGATGGAGGGCGCTCGCCACCTGCCTTTCCTCGCCCCGCAGGGGGTGATCATAGTCAGCACGCAGCGAGTGCCGCCGCTGGTGGTGAGCACTGGCGTGGCCGCTTACCCCAGCGCAGCCGACCTGCTGGCTGCCTATCGGGCACGGGCGCGGGAAGTGGTGGCAATCGATGCCTTAGGGGCCGCTCTTCGCCTGGGACGGCCACAGCTAGTGAGCACGATCATGCTGGGCGCACTCTCGACCTTCCTGGAGCTGAACGAGGGAGCGTGGCTCCAGGTCATCGAGCAGCGCGTGCCAGCACGGGCGGTGGCTATGAATCTAGACGCTTTTCAGGCTGGCCGTAGCTTGGCGGTCGGCGTCGTATAATGGGAATGGCAGCTGGTGAGCACAGCCGAGAGCAATGGCGAGAGCCGAGTCGGTGCTGATTCGGCCGCCGCCGGCCGAGCGATAGTAAAGCGCATCCTGGAACAGGGGCGTTTTCGCTTGAGCGAGCACGAGGCCAAGAGCGTCTTGCAAGCCTATGGTATTCCCATCACCCAGGAGCAGGTGGTACACGGCCCAGAAGAGCTGAACCAGGCGCTGCGGTCGTTCTCTTGGCCAGTAGTGCTGAAGATAGACTCGCCAGACATCCTTCACAAGACCGAAGCGGGGCTGGTGGCGCTCAACTGCCACGATTTGGAGGAGGCGCAAGCCGCCTATCGGCGGCTCATCCAGCGTGCGCAGAGGCGCTATCCCCAAGCTCAGATCAACGGCGTGCTCATACAGGAAATGATCGGCGACGCCATCGAGTGCATTGTGGGCATGCGGCGAGATGAGCAGTTCGGGCCGGCTATCATGTTCGGCCTGGGCGGCATCTTCGTGGAAATCTTCCAGGACGTCACGTTGCGCGTGGCCCCCCTCACGCCCCAGGATGCCGAGCAGATGGTGAGAGGCATCAAAGGTTACGAGATTCTGGCCGGGGCACGTGGGCGCCCTCCTGCCAACGTCGAGGCCATCGAGGACGTTTTGCTCAGGCTGTCTCGGCTCGCCCTCGACCTCGACGAGTACGTGGTCGAGATCGATATCAATCCGCTTATGGTCGGCTCCGCCGGCCGGGCAGCTAAGGCGGCTGACGCTTTGATGCTGCTTTCAGTAAGGAGGCAAGAAGCTATCACGTAACAGACAGATCCGGCAAGGGCAACGCCGGCGGCGAGTGCCAACGAATACCTATAGGAGCCCAGCAACGGGAAAGAATGATCCGATCAGCGTCGATCGTCGATTCAAGCTTATAGGGAAGGAAGGTGGAAATCCTTGCTGACACAGCCTGCTCCTACTATGACTGAGAGCCCTTTTGCGATGGCGCAGAGGCAATTCGACCTCGCTGCCGAGCAACTGAACCTGGAAGACGGCCTCCGACAGATACTCCGCAATTGCAAGAGGTCGCTTGAGGTCACCTTTCCTGTCAAAATGGATGACGGGACGGTGAAGATCTTCAGCGGCTATCGCGTACAGCACAACATCGCCCGCGGCCCAGCCAAAGGCGGTATCCGCTACCACCCCGACGTCAACTTGGATGAAGTGAAAGCCCTCGCCATGTGGATGACCTGGAAATGCGCCGTGGTCAACATTCCTTATGGCGGGGCCAAGGGAGGCGTGGTCTGCGACCCCAAGAAGATGTCCTTGGGTGAGCTGGAGCGCCTCACCCGCCGCTACGCTACCGAGATCTCCCTCCTCATCGGCCCTGAGAGCGATATCCCGGCTCCCGACGTCAACACCGACTCCCGCACCATGGCCTGGATCATGGACACCTATTCCATGCACAAGGGCTACTCGGTACCGGCAGTGGTGACGGGCAAGCCTTTGAGCGTAGGGGGTTCGGAAGGGCGACGCGAAGCTACCAGCCGGGGTTGCGTTTTCACCATCAGGGAAGCGGCCAAAGTGCTCAAGATGGATCTCAAGGACCGCCCGGTGGTGGTGCAGGGATTCGGCAATGTGGGCGCAATCGCCGCCGAGCTGCTCTACAATCTGGAGGGCAGCCGAATAGTGGCCGTCAGCGACTCCCGTGGCGGCATCTACAACCCCAAGGGGCTGGACGTCAAAAAGCTGCTGGCGGTGAAGCGAGAGGCAGGAACGGTAGTCGAGTATCGAGACGGAGACAAGGTGAGCAACGAGGAGCTACTGGAGCTGCCTTGTGACATTCTGGTGCCCGCGGCCCTGGAGAAGCAGATCGGCGAGCACAACGCAGATAAGATCAAGGCGCGTCTGGTGGCAGAGGGAGCCAATGGCCCCACCACGCCGGAGGCAGACGCCATCTTCTTCGCCAAGAAGATCATGGTTTTGCCCGACATCCTGGCCAACGCCGGCGGCGTCACCGTCTCCTACTTCGAGTGGGTGCAGGATCTGCAGTCCCTGTTCTGGAGCGAGGAGGAGGTCAACGCCAAACTGGAGCAGGTGATGAAGCGAGCCTTCCGCGACGTGTACGCTATGGCGCAGGAGCACAATATCGGGATGCGCCAGGCGGCTTATCTGGTGGCCGTCAACCGCGTCGCGCAGGCAGCCCGCGCTCGCGGCATCTATCCGTAGAAGCTATAAGGGAGGACGGCCCCTCGCCCCCGGCCCCTCTCGCATGGGGAGAGGAGTCGGGGGCGAGGCTTCCTTCCTCGCCCGCTAATCGTCGGACGCCTACGCCTGGTCCAGCCCGAACTTGGCCGCGTTGGCATCGGCCAGGGCCTGGATGCGCGCGAGTTCCTCTTTGCCCTCTGGCCGGTCGAAAAGGTGCCGGAAGCGGCGTTGTACTTTGAGATAGTCCTCCACCGGCCGACGCTGTCGCAGTTTGCGAGCCTTGAACGGCTGGCCAGGCTCCCACTCGTAGACTGGGAATAGCCCCGTCTCCACCGCCAGGCGCGCCACTTCGACTGTTTGGGAAGGGTCGAAGCCCCAGCCAATGCAGCAGGGGGCATCGACCTGGAGGTACTTGGCGCCAGGAATGCTGAGCGCCTTCTTCACTTTGTTGATCAGGTCGCGCGGATAGGCGATGGAAGCCGTGGCGACGTAAGGTAGGTCATGAGCGATGGCGATCGCCGGCAGGTTCTTCTTCGGCCGCTGCTTGCCAAGCTGGCAGGATCCTACTGGGCTGGTCGTCGTGTCGGCACCCTCCGGCGTAGCGCTCGAGCGCTGCACGCCGGTGTTCATGTAGGCTTCATTGTCGTAGCACACGTAAAGGGCGTCGTGGCCGCGCTCGAAGAAGCCGGAGAGGGCGCCGAGGCCGATATCGAAGGTGGAGCCATCGCCACCGAAGATGATCACTTTGGTATCGCCACGCCCGGTCATCTCCAGAGCCGCTCGCACGCCCGAGGCGACCGAGGGCGCGTTCTCGAACAGGGGATGAATCCAGGGCACGTTCCAAGCCGATTCCTCGTAGGGAGAGGTGAAGGTCTCTAGGCAGCCAGTGGCTGTGACGACGATCACGTTGCGCCCGGCGCCCATGAGCACGAGCCGGGTGACGATGGCCGTGCCACAGCCGGGGCAGGCCCGGTGGCCAGGCGCCAGCAGATCGAACTGAGTAGTGGAAACTGCGCTCACGCTTCACCCCCTTTGGTGGCTTGCTTAAGGTCGAGATAGCCCTGGTTGAGGTCCAGGAAGAGGCAATCCAATGGCGGTTCCTCGCCGTCGGCGACGGCCTGCGCGCGCCGGTACACCCGCTCCACCGAAGCCAGGCTCACTTCGCGCCCGGCCAAGCCAGCCACGAAGCCTACCACCGCCGGCCGCGGCTGGCGATGATAGAAAGCGGCCTTGATGTCGGTGGCCAATGCTCCTTCCTGGCCCATGGAGATGTTCTTGTCTAGCACCGCCAGCACTTTGGCGTGCCAGACGGCCTCGTAGATGGCCTGGGCCGGGAAGGGGCGATAGCAGCGCACCTTCACCACGCCCACCTTGTGGCCTTCCGAGCGCAGCCCATCCACCGCATCTTTGATGGTGCCCACCACTGAGCCCATAGCCAGAATAATGACCTCGGCGTCCTCGGTGCGATAGGTCTGGATGAGGCCACCGTGATGGCGTCCGAAGAGGGCGGCGAACTCGTCGGCTGCCTTCTCCACTACCCCCAGCGCCCGCCGCATGGCGAGGTGAACCTCGTAGCGGAACTCCATCAGAAGATCATCGTCCACGTAGAAGCCCCAGGTCATCGGCTTCTCTGGGTTGGCGTAGTGCACGGGTTTGTAGGGCGGTAGATAGCGGTCCACCATCTCCTGGTCGCAAAGGGCCACCGGCTCGAAGGTATGTGTCAGCATCCAGCCATCCACGCAGACCATGGTCGGCAAGAGCACGTCGGCGTCTTCGGCGATACGGAAGGCCTGGATGTGAGTGTCATGCGCTTCCTGGGCGTTTTCGCAGTAAAGCTGGACGATGCCGGGGTCGCGCAGCGAGATGGTATCCTGGTGGTCGGGCAGGATGCTGATGGGTGCGGAGAGGGTGCGATTGGCGCCGGTGAGGACGATGGGCAGCCTGGTGCCGGCGGCGTTGTAGAGCACCTCGGTCATCAGCAAGAGGCCCTGCGAAGAGGAGGCGGTGTAGGCGCGCACGCCGGTGAGGCTGGCGCCGTAGATGGCGGAGGCGGCGGAAAACTCCGACTCCACCGGGATGTACCTTGCGTTCAGCTCTCCGTCGGCCACCATCTTGGCCAGGTCTTCCACGATGTGGGTCTGAGGAGTGATGGGATAGGCGGAGATGACTACTGGCCGGGCGAGCTTGACCGCCTCGGCGATGGCCATTGAGCCTTCGAGAAAGGTGCGCTTAAGAGTAGGAGTTTGCATCGTTTACACTTCCCGCTAAGCACTTGTGTACTGACTGCAATAGGGATGAGGCTACTGGAATCATTTGGCTACTGATCGATTTGCAACGGAACCGCTCAGTGGCGGTACTACTCCACGCGGCTGATAGCCTGCTTCGGGCACTCGCGCATACATATTCCGCAGCCTTTGCAGTAGTCCTGGTCTATGAGGTAGACGCCGTCTACAGCGTAGATGGCGGCATCAGGGCACCAGTAGCTGCACAAGCCGCACTTGCTGCACTTCTCGGCGTCCACCTTCAGGTCGTAGTAGCGCCAGCGGCCGGTCTTGTTGTAGCGGGAGTTGCCCGGCTCGTCGGCTATGTTAACCACCAACACTCTGGTCATTTCGCGTTCTCCTGCGAGCAGGTTTCGCACTTCCTCGATTCGATCATGTAGGCGTAGGCCTTTTCGGCTGCCTGAATGTTCTGCTCGCCCACCCTGCCCGGGAAGCGCTCGCGCCAGGCCTGGCGCACGCCGTCGAGGCTCACCTCGCCAGTGGCGGCGAAGGCCCCCATCATCGCCGAGTTTACCAGCGGGCGATCGAAGATCTCCATCGCGATGCGCGTGGCCGGCACCGTGTGCACCTCTAGCCCTTCTGCCCAAGGGAAGGAAGCGGCCGGCTCTTCGCTGTTGACGATCACGACCGCCCCGGGCAGCAACCCCTCGCGCAGGTCCACCACCTCGGCCAGGCTGGCGTCTTGAACGATGACGTAGTCGGGATGATGCACCTTGCAACGCAGGCGAATGGGCTGGTCGGAAATGCGCACGAAGGCTTGCACTGGCGCGCCACGCCGCTCGCCGCCGCCGCCCAAGTAAGGGAAGGCCTGAGCCTCTTTGCCGTCCTCAAAGGCCGCTCGCGCCAGCAGTTCGGCCATCACCACCGAGCCCTGGCCGCCACGGCCATGAATGCGGACCTCTTTCATTTGAGACATCTGTGAACAACCCCCATCCGGCAACACTCGCACGGCAGCCCACATTGGCTGCCATACGTACGGAAATGGCTTGGCCTCTGGGCCGGCGGTTGTGCCGCCTGGTCAAAGGCCAAGCCATTATCGCACAGTGCTTGTGAGGGGACAAGTCGAACGAGAAGCGGAGAAGCTTTCTTGCCCCCGGCCTTCTCGTGTTAGGCCAGGCTGAACACAGTGTGTTATGCAGCAGGGTGTTGTCGCGTGATGATTAGCGGATAACCGGATTGCTCTGGCCAACGGTGCCCTTGCCGCAAGGACATTCGGTGCTTATACTGCGAAGTCGCTTCCATTCTACCGGTATGTCTGCCAGTATGGCCAAGGAAGGGGTAAAAAAGATGCTCGCCCTCAGTTTCGCCGTCGCCCTAGTCATTGATATCGCCTTCCCGCTTGCCGTGGCCTTCTACCTGTGGCGGCGGCTGGGCGTCTCCTGGCGCTTCTTCCTTTTTGGCGCCCTCATCTTCGCCGTCTTCCAGCTCTTCACGCGCGTGCCGGCAGTTGCCGTTCTGCAATCCGCGCTGGGGGTGACGCAGTGGCCGGCAGAGGCGGTGTGGGCTTGGCTCTTCGGGCTTTCTTTGACCGCCGGCTTGGTCGAGGAGATCGGGCGCTGGGTGGGCTACCGTTGGCTGTTCAAGCCTGCCGAGCGCACGTGGGACAACGCCCTCATGTACGGGGCCGGCCATGGCGGGCTGGAGTCTATCCTGCTGGTGGGGCTGCTCGGCGTGCTGCCGTCGCTGATCAACGTGCTCGTCTTCTCGCAGACTCCCCCCGACCGCTTGAGCGTTCCGCCAGAGGCGGCGGCCCAAATACAGCAGCTTCTGACCTTGTCGTGGTGGTTGCCGCTGTTGGGTGGTTTCGAGCGCATCGCCGCGGTCATCTTCCACATCGGGATGTCGGTGGTCGTGCTCCAGGTCTTCGCCCGCAGCCGAATGGTCTGGCTTTGGCTGGCAGTGGCCTTGCACACCTTGGTCAACATCTCTGCGGTGGGGGCGAACCGGGTCTGGGGGGCAGTTGCCAGCGAGGTCATCGTCGGGGCCTTCGCCTTGCTGGCCATCTGGCTCATCTTCCGCCTGCGTCCAGCGGTACGAACCTCTGCGCGAGGCGGATGAGCTGCCGGACGCCTCTTGCGTAATCGATTACGCAAACCATTGCGCAGGAGATTGTGGTAACATGCTCTCGCGCCCCCAATTCCCAGACGTATTCCGCGGGAGCCGGGGCCGAAATGGTGAGCAGAGAACGCAATCACTCCCTTGAGACAGCACTGGTGCACGGTGCCCCGATCCTTGCCTGAGGGTCTCCGTCTCGAGAGTCCGGATGGCGTGCAGCTTGAGCGAGGAGGGATACGATGTCAACCGATCTGGCCGTTTCCGAGGTCCGTTTCGAGCATCTTCGTGAGACGCTGGGCATCGGCGTCGCTCGGCCGCGGCTGAGCTGGATGGTTTCTACCGAGGCCAAAGGCTGGACCCAGATTGCCTACGAGATCGAGGCCAGGGGAAGAGACGGGCAGCCGCGCACGACGGGCAAGGTCGAATCGGCCGAGTCGGTGCTGGTGCCTTGGCCGTTCGCTCCTCTGGCGTCCCGCGAGCGCGTCTCGGTGCGAGTCAGGGTCTGGGGCAACAATGGCCAAGCCTCGGACTGGAGTGCACCTGCCTGGGCCGAGGCGGGGCTGCTCAAAGCGGACGACTGGGTAGCGCGCTTCGTGACGCCAGATTGGGATGAAGACACAAGCACGATGCAGCCTAGCCCACTGCTGCGTCGCGAATTCGACCTGAGGACCGCGGTGCAGCAGGCTCGCCTCTATGTCACGGCGCTCGGCCTTTACGAGGCTCAGATCAACGGCCAGGTCGTCGGCGATCAGGTACTCTCGCCGGGCTGGACCAGCTACAACCACCGGCTGCGCTACCAGACGTTCGACGTTACTGGCTTGCTACGCAAAGGGCGCAACGCCATCGGCGCCATACTTGGCGATGGTTGGTATCGCGGCCGCCTGGGCTTCTTCGGCGGCCGGCGCAACATCTACGGTGACCGCCTTGCCCTGCTGGCACAGCTTGAAGTCGAGTATACCGATGGCACCACAGAGACCATCGCCACCGACCTCGCCTGGCGAGCCACCCGCGGCCCCATCCTGGCCAGCGACATCTACGACGGCGAAACCTACGATGCGCGCCGCGAACCGCGCGGCTGGTCGGAGCCTGACTACGACGACCACGACTGGGCCGGCGTCCGCTTGCTGGAGAGGGACCTGACTACTCTCGTCGCCCCCAGTGGCCCGCCGGTTCGCCGCATCCAGACTCTCAAACCGGTGGACATCATCAAGTCGCCCTCAGGGCGGACGATAGTGGATTTTGGGCAGAACATCGCTGGTTGGCTGCGCCTCCGGGTCCAGGGGCCACCCGGCCAGACGATCCGCCTGCGCCACGCCGAGGTGCTGGAAAACGGCGAGCCCTGCTATCGCACCCTGCGCACTGCCAAGGCCACGGATTCCTACACCCTGCGCGGAGAGGGAGTGGAGACATGGGAGCCTCGCTTCACTTTCCACGGCTTCCGCTACGCCGAGGTCGAGGGCTGGCCAGGGGAATTGCATAGCGACGACCTTACAGCGGTGGTCTGCCACTCGGACATGGAGCGCACCGGCTGGTTCGAGTGCTCCAACCCGCTCCTCAACCAGCTCCACGAGAACATCGTCTGGACCATGCGTAGCAACTTCCTCGACGTTCCCACCGACTGCCCGCAGCGTGACGAGCGCCTAGGCTGGACGGGCGATTGCGAGGTCTTCTCGCCCACGGCCACCACGCTTTACGACTGCGCAGGCTTCCTCGCCTCCTGGTTGGCCGACGTAGCAGCCGACCAGGGCGATGATGGAGCCGTGCCGCTCTACGTTCCCAACATCAAGGCGGGACCCATCACGCCCGCCGCCGTCTGGGGCGATGCCGCCACTGTCGTGCCCTGGGTGCTTTATCAGCGCTTCGGCGATGCTGGCATCCTGGAAGCCCAGTTCGAGAGCATGCGCTCCTGGGTGGACTATGTCGCCGGCCGGGCTGGCGATAGCCTGCTGTACGACAAGGACGTTCCCTACGGCGACTGGCTCGACCCAGCCGCTCCACCCGACCGCCCGGGCGACACGCGTACTGATGCCACTCTTGTTGCCACCGCCTACTTCGCCCGCTCCGCCGAGCTGGTGGCACAGGCGGCCCGCGTCCTGGGAAGAGAGACCGAGGCGAAGCGCTACGAATCCCTCGCCGCCGGGGTCCGGGACGCCTTCGCCCGTGAGTATGTAGCGCCTTCAGGCCGAGTAGTGAGCGACTCGGCCACCGCCTACACGTTGGCGATCCAGTTCGGCCTCCTGCCCACTCCCGAGCAGCGCCAGCGGGCGGGGGCGCGGCTGGCCCAGATCGCACGCGATAACCAGTATCGCATCAGCTCCGGCTTCGTCGGCACGGCCATCCTTTGCGACGCGCTCTGCAGCGTGGGTGAATATGATACCGCCTTTCGCATGCTCACCCAGCGTGCCTGCCCCTCGTGGCTCTACCCAGTGACGATAGGTGCAACCACGATTTGGGAGCGCTGGGATAGCATGTTGCCCGATGGCTCGGTCAACCCGGGCGCCATGACCTCGTTCAATCACTACGCCCTCGGCTCCGTTGGCGACTGGATGTATCGCACCATAGGCGGCCTCGCCCCCGCTGAGCCGGGCTACCGCCGGCTGGACCTGCAGCCTCACATCGGCGGCGGTCTGACCAGCGCCCGCGCTCGCCATCTGACCCCTTACGGCATGGCCGAGTGCGCATGGAAGATCGAAGGAGGGGTGGTGCAGGTAGAGGCCGTCATTCCCCCCAACGTCTCGGCCCGCGTGGTGCTCCCCCAGAGCGATCTCGCTCCCGTCGAAGTGGGCTCTGGGCAATACCACTGGTCCTACCGAGCCGTGCCTCCGCAGCGGCATCTGCTCACGCTCGACAGCACGTTCAGCGAGCTTTTCGCGGACGCCGACTTGTGGTCGCAGGTACTCGAGCTGGCCCCGGAGATGGCGGTCCTGGAGGAGATCACGCCCGTCAGCAGCAGCACGACGCTCAGATTGCAGCTTCTTTTCCAGCCGAATGCCGAGGAGATGATGCGGTCTCTGCAAGCGGCGCTAGACAAGATTCAGGGAGAGAAGAACCCCGCCTAGCCTGGCTTCCAGTTCTCCTTTGCGGGGAGAATAGGGTGAGGAGTGCGGCCTGCCTAGGGCTAGGCGGGCTTGCTACGTCGTCGGCCCGATCCGCTGGAAACCGAACTGCCGCTCCCCGCCGATCTCGGCCTTGGTCAGCTTGCCGTTGGCCACGGCCACTATCTCGTCCAGAATCTCCTGGCCGATATCGGCTACCGATTTGCCCTCGCTGAGAATGGCGCCGGCGTTGATGTCCATGTTGTCCTCCATGCGCCGGTACATCTCGGTGTTGGTGGCCACTTTGATAACGGGGGCGATAGGCGAGCCCATGGGATTGCCACGGCCGGTGGTGAAGACGCAGATTTGGGAGCCGCCCGCGATCATGGCCGTTAGCTGCTCCACGTCTTGGCCGGGGGTATCCATCAGCACCAGCCCCTTCTTGGTCGGCTTCTCGGCGTAGCGCAGAACCTCGGTAATCGGGGTGTGCCCACCCTTGTGCACACAGCCCAGCGACTTCTCCTCGATCGTGGTAAGGCCCCCGCGCATGTTGCCGGGCGAGGGATTGGCCCCGCGAATATCGTTGCCGGTGGCCTTGACCATCTCCTCATAGTCACGCACCATCTTGATCACCTGCTGGCCCACCTCTGGCGTGATCGCCCGGCGGGCCAGCAGGTGCTCGGTACCGATCATCTCGGTAGTCTCGGCCAGGATGACTGTGCCGCCGGCCTCCACCACGCGATCGCTGGCCCAGCCCAGGGCCGGGTTGGCCGTGATGCCGGAGAGAGCGTCGGAGCCACCGCATTCCGTGCTGAGGATGATATCGGCCAAAGAGGCCTTCTCCCGCTGGTAGGTGGCAGCATGCCGCAGTAGCTTGCGGGCGACCTCGATACCCTTTTCGGTCGTCTTGTTGGTGCCACCCATCTCCTGCACGTTCATCCATTCCACGGTCTGCCCGGCCGCCGCCACCTTCTCGGCGAAGCCGGCAGCGCTGAAGGCCTCGCAGCCTAGGCCGATGATGAGCACAGCCGCCACGTTGGGGTTGGTGGCAAAGCCGACCATCGTCCGTTCCATCTGGGCCAAGTCTTCTCCCAACATAGCGCAGCCCTGAGCGTGCGTTACTGCCACCACTTCGGGCAGGGCCAGGCCGATCTTTTCCACAGTACGGTTGGCGCAGAAGACGGACGAGACCACTAGGACGTGGTTGCGCACGCCCAGGGAGCCATCCCGACGCCGATAGCCAGTGATTTCCACGTTGCAAGACTTTCCTTTCCATAGCGTTCTGGTGCTGGATGATGGTCCGGAGGAGCGTTGGCCAGGCGAATTCTTTACTCGACAACCCGCGCAGTCCGGGGGGCACGCGGTACCATCTGCCGGCTCCTGGTCGGGGTATGATTCTAGACTCCCTGCCTGCGCTCTGTCAATCGCGCGAGGTGCCTCAAGGCGATCTGGGAGACGCCCGACCACATCTGCTCGAAGCGCTGAGCGCCCTTTCCCCCAGAGCTGGCTGCCAAGCTGGAGCGGGAGGGCGAACGTCGGGTGCCACCAGAGGCCGAGTCCGCGAGCTTGCCTTGAGCAATGAGCCAGCCAGGCTAGCTGCTGAGGTCGTCGGCAACACTCGGTATGCGTCAACGGCCTCAACTACGGTACCACTCTCTATTGATGCAATACGCCCGTTAGCCGCGTGACGAAACCGGTCCTTTCCCACTGTCATTCTGAGGCGCTAGCCGAAGAGTCCGTCTCCCGAAGCTGCGGATTCCTCGCTCCGCTCGGAATGACGGGAGAGGGCTTTGTCTGTCATTCTGAGGCGTCAGCCGAAGAATCCGTCCCTCTCCCCGTCATTCTGAGGCGCTAGCCGAAGAATCCGTCTCCTAGGGCACGGATTCTTCGCTTCGCTCAGAATGACAATTCAAGGCCGGGCAGCGGATTCTTCGCTCAGAATGACGGGAGCCGCTGCACGCCCGCCTTGCGGCTGCGGGGCGATCCACGGAGACGCGACTTTGAATCGTGCTGTTCGAAGAGGCAGGCAAGGGGATGGCGGGTAGCCCTCAATGATAGGAGTGTCCCGATGAGCACTGTAGCAAGACTCGGGCGGATAGGCCTAGCTGGCTGCCCGCTGGACGCTGGTACGGCCGCGACGCCATCGGGAGGGCCCTGGACCTCTGCCCGGGCTGCACTGCCTGCTGGCGGGAGCTGCCGAGGTGTCGCACAGGGAGATCACGGCCGCCTGCTGCTGGTTTCAAGAGGCGGCGGCGAGAGCCGAGGCCCCGAAGAGCCTGCCTGAACGGTACCGAGGGCTGTTCTGGGAGATACTGGCCACCTCTATTCGGAACAGCCAGCCTGCCGGCAACACCGTCCAATCCTCTTCGGGCGCACGGTCCACAACGGCGTCGTTAGCATTGACATGAGGTGCCAGCTCTGCTATATTTCGAAATGGATGATCCTCTCCACCGCGATGAAGCTCGCGGTGGGGTGGCTGTGTAAGCCAACGCTGCCGGCGTGAAGCTCCGGCTGATAGCTTCTACGAGCAACTTCGCGTTGCGGGTAGGAGCTTTTTTTGTTGGCTATTGGCGAGGCTGCACGATGAATACCGACGATCGCACTGTAGATGTCCTAATCGAGACGCCGCGAGGGGATTACAACCGCTACGTTTGCGACGAGGAGCGCCGAGCCGTTCGGCTGGCCGAGGTGGTTTATGTGCCGGAAAAGTATCCGGCAGATCTAGGCATCGTGCCCCACACTCTGGCTGCCGACGGTAGTCCCCTGGCAGTTCTGCTGGTCAACAACTATCCGACTTTTCCTGGCTGCCTAGTATTGGCCCGGCCCATCGGCTTGGTTGAGGTCATTACCATGGAAGCCACCAACAGCATGGTGGTGGCAGTGGCAGACAAGGACTCCCATTTCAAGCAGATCGAGGATGCGTCGGATCTTCCCGCTTACCGGCGAAGCGACATCGAGACCATGCTGAGCGGTGGACAGACCACAAGTGCTCGCATTAGGTGGCATCCGGCATCGGACGCACGCGATGCTATTCGCAACGCACTGCGGATGGCACGGCTGGCCGAAGCTTCTGCTTCGGCCGAGCGCCCCTCCTCAGCAGCATGGAAAGTGATTCTTAACCCGCACGCGAACGGGCGTTCTGCGCTCGAGACCAGAGCTGATACCGAGGCCGAACAGGCGATTTATCGGCTCCCCTATCGTTTTCAGCGCTATATCGAGGAGTGCTTGGTGGATGAGGAGCGCATCCTCTACCATATCAGCCGTCCGTCCCTCAGTCAGGGTAGGCTACCCTTCGGCCGCCAGCGCCTTCACGAAGCCATTCTCGTGGTGACCGACCAGCAACTGTTATTCATGAGCGATGCCCTGCCCCCAGATGCTACCATGGTGCACTGGGGCTACATCGCCCGCACGGCGGCTCTGGAGAGGCTACGGCAGGTGAGAGTCGTTCCTGTGGCAAACCTAGTGCGTCTGGAATGCGAAGTCGAAGCCAGCGGTGGGGTGGAGCACCTTGCTTTCAGCTTCCCTCGGGAAGCATCTGGCGATCTGGAGCGGGCAGCCGATCTGCTGCGCCGCTTCTTGCCGTCGAAGGGAACGACCCACTTGCGCCGCCTGCCCGAGGTGGCCAAGCCACTGCCTTCGTTGGAGCGACGCGAGGAAGATCGCGAAAAAGAGGAATTGGCCCAGAGGCTGGAAGAACGGGTCAGCGGACGATTGGCTGAGGGAGACTACATACTGGCCCGTGCTCTAGCGCCCGCCTGGCCGGCGAAGAAGCTAGGCCCCAGATTGCTGGCGCTTTCTCGCGAATGGCTTTTCATTATCCCAGAGCCGGAGATCCCCGAGCAGGGACCGGCCCTGGAAGCCTACGACGTGCGGGAGATATCGTCGGCAGAGATACGACACTCACTGTTGGGCTGCTACCTGGAGGTCTCGATTCCCCGGGGCGCAGAGGTGCAGAGGCTGCGAGTGGACTTCGACAGCCCTTCGGGGGAGTACTTCACTCGCCTGTTCGTGACCCTGCGGCAGTTGCTGGTGACGTCGCCCGCTTGCCCGGTAGGACAAGCCAAGGGCGGGCTTGGAGGCACTGAGTGAGTATCTGGTCTCGCAGCCGCTTGGCGCCCAGCAAGCACGGCGCCTATTTCGAGGTGCTGTCAGCCCTCGGACGGGATGGGTACCCTCCGCCCGCTTCCCAGCCGGCCAGCGACGGCTGCCCCATCTGTCACCTGAACCGACGCGGTATCTCTCGCTACCTGGACGCTCTCTCTTACGAGAACGTGAACGACCCTGGTGTGCGAGCGATCCTGCGGGCTTACCGTGGCTTCTGCAGCCACCACGCCTGGCAGTTCCTGGAGGAAACGCGCGATGGTCTGGGCACAGCCATCATCTACCGCGACGTGGTGAGTAGTCTGCTGCGAGCAATGCCAGTGTCGAAAGTGGCATCCATCGGGCGGAGCCTAGCCTTGCCAGCGGTCGGTCGACGGGAAGGACATAGCCACCGTCCGCCAGAGGTATCCGACGCGCTGGTGGAGCGTCTCTCACCGCAGGGAAGCTGTCCGGCCTGCACCAGCCTAGCTGAATCGACCTGGCTCTATCTGGATACCTTGCTCGTGCATCTCTTCGACGGGGAAATGCAGTCTCGCTATCTATCCTCGGCCGGGCTCTGTCTGCCCCACCTGGCTCTCGCTGCGGCCCGACTGCCCAGCCGGCAAGGCCTCGACATCCTCGCCACGCCGTATCTCGACCGCTTCGTACGCCAGAACGGGGAAAGCACTGCTGGCAGGCTTGGGGCACCAACGAGCCTGACGGCCGCTCTGGCTGGCCAGCCAGCCGCCGTATGGCCAGAGCAGCATCGGCGCTCGGGGCTCCCGGCCGAAGTAGTTGCCGAGTCCATCCGAAGAGAGGCTGGCCGGGTGAGAGTAGAGGAAGGGGATGGCTGCCCCATATGCCAGGCAGCGTCCCTGGCCGTTGATGCCTGGTTAGCTGATCTGCCCTCGCTACTGGAGCGCGAGCCGCAGTGGCAGGAGCTGATAGCGCAGGCACGAGGACTGTGCAATCGGCACGCCTGGCGGCTGAGCCAGCTCGCTCCCCTGGCTGCAGTTGGCAGGGTCTGGCGGCCGGTGGCGGCGCTGGTGGGAGAGAAGCTGCGCTCTGCCCCTAGCACGCAAGAGGAGCCGGGCCCAAAGCTCTGGTCTGTTCTCGCCCTGGGGCGCGATTCGGCTGCCCGTCGTCAGGCGCTGGCGCTAGCCGAGCATCTGGGGCCACAAACCGAGTGCCCGGCCTGCCAGTATCAGGCGGCAATGGAGGCGGCGGTGACGACCAGACTGCTGGAGGGGCGAGAGGAAAGGCTGGCCGGGCTTTGCCTGCCTCACTTCTTGCTGGCGCTCCGTCTGCCGGCTGGTGCGCAGCGGCGAGCGTCGCTGGTATCCCGGCAGGCTGAGGTGTGGCAAGACCTGTACGCCGACCTGGACCGCTACGTGTACAAGCACGACTACCGCTTCCGCGACCTCCCCTGGGGGAAAGAGATCGACTCCCCTTCGCGGGCAGTCGCATTGGTGGCCGGCGCCAAGGGCGTGCGCGGCGTGAGAAACTCTTAGGGCTAGCTGAGAGGCGCTGGAGGGCCGGAGTCAGCACCTTTAGCGGGAGGGGCAGCATGCGTGTTACTGCGATCATGAACCGCCAGGTAGTGGTGGTGAAACGAGGAACGACCTTGGCGGCCGCGGCCAGACTGATGCTGAAGCACAATATCAACAGTCTGCCAGTCCTGGACGAGAGCGACCATCTGGTAGGGATGGTAGGAATCAGGGATGTCCTGCGGGTGCCAGTGCCGAGCAATAGCGATATGCCGATCCTGAAGTGGGCAAGGCTGGAAGACAAAGCCGTGCAACTGGAGCGCACGACCGTGGATCACGTTATGGCCCGGCAGGTGGTCAGCGTGAACGAGGAGGCCAGGGTCATCGACGCCGCCGCTTTGATGGCTAACCGCGGCCTTCACCCCATCCCGGTGCTGCGCGACGGGAGGCTGGTGGGAGTGGTTAGCCGGGCGGACGTGGTGAAAGCGCTGCTCGATTTGCTTGGGACTGACGCCAGTCAGAACCAATCGGCATAGTCAGGCCAAAATGCAACTGAAACGAGGCCAGAAGCTCGATCTTCAAGTTAGCGTGACCGCCGCTGACCGTGCCATGCGGCTGCTGGAGGCGCTGTTGTTCGTGGCGGAAATGGACGGTCTTTCCGCAAGCGAGGGGCCTGATGCAGCAGCAGCCAAGCTGTTGGCGCTCTCGCGTCACTTCCGAAAGGAGCTGGCCCAACTGGCCGATGACCTGGGGCTGGTCCGAGAGGGACGAGACTTACGCTCTCTGCTCATGGGTCAGATCGAGAGAGCCCAGGATTGCTTCGATTGGGGCCTGATCGATGGTCTTGGCGGGTACGGTGGGCTGGACCCGGAGGCCGAGGCTTACCTGCGGCCGCGGGTCGCCGAGCTGATTATGGTTATGAAGGAGATGGCCCAGGTAGCTGGCAGGGTCCGACCGCGGTCGATTTGATGAATCCGCTGATCTAGTGTCGGCCTTTTCAACGCCGCGATTGGCGTGATGGCACCGCCGGCGAGCCTCATCGCCGGGTTCCTCTGGGATCCAGTGGACCCTTCCGCGCCGCTTATGCTCGGGTCGGCGATGGCCATGCTGGCGGTTATCTTGCTCGTCGCATTCCGGCCGCGTCGAATTGAGCAGGCCCGGCTGGCATAGAGGCTAACCACACTATGGCCGCAGGAGAATCAGAGTGTTGAAGAAAGACGTAGCTCAACCGGTGGCTGGGAAGAGCGTCCAGTATGGTACCGCGCTCAAGTTCGTTGTCCTCATCGGCATCGTCAGCCTCTTCGCCGACATGACTTACGAGGGCTCGCGCAGCATCACCGGGCCGTTCATGGGCACGCTCGGTGCCAGCGCCGCCATCATCGCCATCGTCGCCGGTTTCGGAGAGCTGGTCGGCTACGGGCTGCGCCTGGTCTCGGGCTACTTCGCCGACCGCACTCGGCGCTACTGGGCCATTACCATCGCCGGATACATCGTGAACCTGCTATCGGTGCCTATGCTGGCTCTGGCCGGGAACTGGCAGGTAGCCGCCTTGCTCATCATCGCTGAGCGCACCGGGAAGGCGATGCGCAACCCACCACGTGACGTGATGCTCTCGCAGGCCACCTCGGAGATAGGGCGCGGGTGGGGCTTCGGCCTGCATGAGGCGCTCGACTCACTGGGTGCAACCCTAGGGCCGCTGGCCGTGGCCGGAGTCATGGCCGTTAGGGGAGACTACCGAGCGG
>Ga0272448_1003565_pt1 | contig 18421 bp, 15 predicted proteins | sample YNPCB0191_FD_202220 | JGI IMG/M metagenome (GOLD analysis project Ga0272448, IMG submission 202220) | Hot spring sediment microbial communities from Yellowstone National Park, WY, United States - YNP-CB-019-1 | ecosystem: Environmental > Aquatic > Thermal springs > Hot (42-90C) > Sediment... | reverse complement strand
ACAGGCTGGTATTCACCAGCACCAGCAAAATAAACACAGCAACTCTTTTCACTATGCCTCCCTGGTTTTATCAATTATAATTTATAGATTCTGGTTGTCAATATATATATCGCCTAAGTCTCGTAAAATTTGATACTTAGACCTATTGACAGTTTTTATGTTCTCCGGGGTAAATGGGTTGCGGGTTATTGTCCAAAAGCAAGTTCGGTGAGTTTGAAGCCCAATGACCAGCGGAAGGCAAAATGGGGTTCGTGGGGCTCGGGCGCACTTTTTAAAAAAGGAAGGTCGGCATAAAACGGTCCGAGTTTGAGCCTGATGCCAAAATCAAACACCGGCTGGATGAAATCGGACTGGTTTAATGAATCGCCGACATTGCCGAGGTCAAAGAAGGGCTGGACATAGCGGTTAAGAATCAGGTTGATGTTTATTCCATAGGCAAATTTGCCGTGGCGGTAAAGTCCGTAATAGGCACGGCAGTTGGCATCGCCATCATAGTGCCAGTGCTCCTGACCTGATGCCATACCTTCATAAGCCCAGGAAACCGGTTCGACATTGGTATAGGAGAGGCCACCAGAGAGGTAGAACTCCTCCTGGGGAGGAACCGAGCCGATTAGCCCGCCGGCAAAGATGCGAAAGGAAAATGGCGCGATGGTGATATTTTCCTCAAAGCCGATTTTTGAGTACCGGTATTGGGAGAGAATGGGTTCAAGCCCCTGGGCAAAGTTGAGTTCATGTTTAGCCCAAAGGAACCTGGTCCTGGTCAAGCGGCAGAGCCGGGCGCGCAGTTCTGCGGTGCGTGCCTTTTGCCAGGCGCGCGGGTCTCTGCCGGTTGTGTCAAGCAGTTCGTAAAGCCGGTACCCAAACTGGAGTTCATTTTTGGGCAGGCGGAATGGCGAACCGAACTCGGCGGTGAGATAGGTCTTGATACCGCGGTCACGGAATGAGTTATCACCGGCAAGATAGAGCCGGAGCCGGAAGGGATAGAAAAGGAGCGGGGTCTGATAACTGATGCCGGTGTGCCAGTCCGATTTTTTTGATGCGTAGTTCTGGAGCAGGGTCCAGTTGTGTTCACCGCGCACCGGCCCCGCATCAATCATTCTTCTGCCCTGAAACCAGATGCCGGGCTGAAATCCCCGGTAGTTGTCATACCAGAACCAGGGCCCGTAAAATATCTGATAGGATTCAAAGTCGGGTAATTGAAGAATCGGTTTGATTTTAACCTGGCGGGGATAAAGGTTGTTCCAGCGATCCGGTTCCAGGACCTTTCGCTTGGGGTCAAGGATCACCTGCCTGACCCGCTGAGCAGTGGCAAAGGTGATTTGAGTTTTTTTATCAATCAGGAGTGTATCAGTGCGCGTGGTGTTGTCGGCAAAGACCGTTTTTAATTCTACCGGCAGGTTTAACGGTGTCCGGGCAGAGAGGCTGATTATCACATTTTCAGCCCGACGCCGGACCCGGGTGATTTTCAGGTCATTTTTGCCATCCTGCTGGAAGATGCGGTTGATAATGACCTGTTTCTGGGGTCCGGCAACCGCGGTGAGGCAGGCAAGAAAGGCAGGGGTATTCGGGCTTGCGCGGCGATAAACCCGGAGCGCAGAGTCAATCAGCGTCTGACCAAGTTCGCCTTCCAGTATTTTCATAATCAGGACCGCCTGGGATTTGTAGACCGCATCAAAGGTGAACGGGTCAGGTGGTTTCTCTCCCGATTGAAATAAGGAGCCAGAAAGGTTGTTGACTGCTGCGGCATAGTAATAGAGCCGATGCAGATAAAGGTCGGAAGCGCCTGAGAGAAATGGTATTGACCAGGGTAAATCAAGCAGATTTTCATCGCCATATACCGCCCCGAGATACCGGGTGGCAATATAGGCAGGGAGTCCGTTGCTGAGAAAGGGTTCTTTATTTTTTTCTGAATCAAACCAGTACCCGGCAATCCGGGTGGCGATGTGGCGTTGAAAAAGCCGGGTGAAGGGGACGGGCCGCTGGCTGATAATTACCCGATTTTCTGCCCGGGCAGAGGCCGGATTTATCAGGGCGGTGTCAATGAGAGTAAGTTCGTTCGTGGGGCAGGGTCCAAACCAGGCCCGATAAAGGCTGCAAATCTGCCGGGTTTCGTTCTGGATATCTTCTCGATACGGTGCGAGGCGGCTGGAGAGATGGATTTTGATGACCGGGTAGTCAAAGGTGTCAGAAACGGAGATACAACTGCCGGCGTTGGCAATCTCAATCGGTAATGATTGCCGGGCGAAGAGGGCAAAGAGGAACAAAAGTAATGGCGCAACCAGGCCTTTTTTATTCATTTTCCTTCCCGGTGTTGGCCCGGGGCAAAAACCTCAAGACAGATGTTTAAAACCCGGGAGAGGATTTTTTCGTCAAGCCCCTGTTTTATACCGGTTTTAAGCAGCCGGCTGATTTGGGGTTCAACCGCATCAGCCGGGATGAGGGCTAAACAGGTGCAAACCGAACGGATAAATGAATGCAAGAGGCGCCGGCTGGTGGTGGACAGGTTAAGCAGGCGGAGATACTCACTGGCATCTGCCTGAACCTTTTGAACCAGTTGCCAGAACTCTTTGGTCTGGATTCCTTTGTCGGTTAATCCGAGGGCAGGCAATTTTCTTGCCTGATTTTCCGGCAGGGATGGAGGAATAATAACCGGCTCAGATGGTTCAGTTTTTTCAGTCTGTGCTGGCGCCGGGCCAACGCCAATATTGGGAAGAATATCGGCAATGTCCTGCCAGGATGCACCACAGGCAGCAAGGTAAGTGGTGATTGTGCGCAACGTCGGATTTGGGACCAGTCCCTTTTCCAGGCGCAGGATATATTTGTAACCATGGGTCGGGTTCAAGCCTAAACTCTCTGCCAGTTTCATCTGTGAAATTCCTGCCTTCAGGCGCATATCCCTTAGCCTTGAACCCAAAACATCAAGCCCATAGATTTTTGGCCTATTTTTGTTTGCCATATATCTATTCAAGAATAGATATTAATTTCTAAAGGTCAAGTTGATAATGAGTCAAACCCATAACCTGAATTTACACCCTAAAACTCTTTTTATAAAGTGCCAGTGGTTTTAACTTGGAACAGTTGTGCCGATTCTATAGTTAACTAAACGATTAATGGCTTAAAAGCCTATCTTTCTTTTTACGGAATAATTCCAAAGATATGATTTTCTTGTAAAATTCCGTGCTCAATTCTGTTAAGCACTTAATTCTCATTCTGTTATAGTTATTATGCCCGTTATGATTGCGATTGGGAAAGGCACTCGGGGAGTGACTGGGGGAGTGACCCGGTGGTTCACCCGGTGAATCACTCCGCAAATCAAACCCCGAATCACTGATGGTATGACTCCTGGATTCACTCAGGGATAGAATCACAGAGTCATTCGGTGAGTGAAATGGTGAGTCAGACCCGGATTGAATCTCTGACTGACTCGGTGATTCAAACCCTGAGTGACTCCCTGATTCACTCACCGAGTGCTATCCCGGGTGGTATCTTAGGTTGCTTTTCAGGGTGTAATATTAACTGTAATCAAAATAAGTTTGCAGACTAAGAACAGTAGTCAGATGGGGTTTAAATCGGAACCGGGTTGTATGACTGGCACCAGTGCGCCGGCATCAGGGATGATATAGAGGGTGGCATTGCTGCCCAGTTGAGCAAAGGCAGAGTCAAGCGCGGACTGGATTGAATGAAATGGGTGCATAAACACACTTTTGATAATATCATCATTTACACCAGGCATAACCGTGTAGAGTTGAGCCCGCTGCATTATTTTGGCAAGCCGTGCGGCTTTGTGCCAGCCCAGGGTTGCGGGCGGTCCGGTTACCAATAGTTCAGCGGGTTCTTTGCAGGACTGCAGAACCTGGACAAAGTCATCGTTGCCGATGCCATCAGTGCAACAAGACACGGTAATCTGAATACCGTTAGGTTTTAATGCCTTCAGCGCAAATTCAACTGCCCGCTGGGACTGGTAGAAGTTTATTGAATAGGGTGGCTGCAGCACACTCAGGATGATATCTGCCTGCTGCTGGATTGGACAGGCATAGACCTGAAAGGCAATTTCACAACCCTTTTCAAATGAGGAGAAGAGGTCGCCGTAGTGGACTGAAACCAGTTGGTGCCGGTAATTCAGGACCATCTGGATGGAAAAGACCGGGACCGAAACCATTTTTGCCGCCTCGGTCATATCCTCGTGAACCGGGTTGTTTTTTAAGGAAAAAGGGGCTGATGCCGGATGGAGGAGGAGGTTGTGATTCTGGGTGATGGTTTTCTGGCTGGCGCTGCCCGGAACAAAGCATTTTCTGCCACCGGTATAGCCGGCAAAGTAATGGGGCTCAATTGAGTTGATGGTGATGAGCCGTTCTGCCCAGAGGAGTTCACGGTTGAGTTCAACGGTTGTGCCGAACCCGGTTTTTCCGAAGATGAAATGCCGGCTGGGGTCTCGGTAGTCGTGCTGGATGATGCGGTCCCTGATGCGGTGGTAAATCTGCGCGCCGATGATTGATTGGAGTTCATTTTCCTTAGCCGGACGATGGGTGCCAAGGCAGATGAGATATTTTGTCTCATAGTTTCTCAGTTCTGGTTCCAAATGAAAAAGAATCTCCTGGTTGGGGGTGGGCCGGGTATAATCATTGAGCAGGACCAGGACCCGGTTTGAGCCGGCAAGGAACCGGATTGCTGCCTGTGCCGCCCTTTCAAGTTCCAGGCTGGTGTCGCAGAAGGGCTGGGCAAAATGGCTGGGCTGAAGAATGGCAAGGAGATTTTGCTCCAAAACCGAGACCGTCTCGGTCTTAGCACCATAGGTTATTTTCAACCGCATCGGTTGGTCAATTATAATCTGCAGACCGGACTTTACAAGGGTGGAGTTGGTTAATATGATTAGTTATGAAAAAGATTCAGAAACCGGTCGTGGCAGTTTTGATGGGCAGTGAAAGGGATTATGAGGTGATGGGTGAGGCGGTCCAGGTGCTGAATGAGTTCGGGGTTGAAAATGAGGTCAGGATAATCTCCGCGCATCGGACCCCGGAGGAGTGCCGAAGGTTTGCCCAGAATGCAGGAAAGAGGGGGATTAAGGTGCTGATTGCCGGTGCGGGCAGGGCGGCACATTTAGCCGGGGTTGTTGCCAGTTGGACAACCCTGCCGGTAATCGGTGTCCCGCTGGATGCGGGTCTTTTTGGTCTGGATGCCCTGCTGGCAACGGTGCAGATGCCGGCGGGCGTGCCGGTGGCAACAATGGCAATTGGCAGGTCCGGTGCGATAAATGCCGCGCTTTTGGCGGTGGCGATTCTGGCGTTGAACAATCCGCAACTGGCAAGAAAATTGACCGAGTATCGGGAAAGGCAAAGAAGGGAGGTCAGGAGAAAATCAAGCGCCAAGGGAGGATAAATTATGCTTTGGTTAGGGCTGTTTTTAATCGTTGGAGCCCAGATGGGTGAATTGGATACAGTTATCATTCTGCCCAGGCCGGATACGACTGGCCGGGTGACGGTTGAGCAGGCGCTTTTGCACCGGCGTTCGGTCCGTTCCTATACCAAGGAGCCGTTGAGCTTAGCAGAGGTGAGCCAGTTGCTCTGGGCAGCCCAGGGCAGGACCGGCAAGAGCTATGGCAGAACCGCACCTTCTGCCGGTGCCACCTATCCGTTTGAGGTTTTTTTAGTTGCGGGCAGGGTTAGTGGCTTGGATTCAGGGGTTTACCAGTATCTGGTGGAAAGGCACGGGTTGCGGTTGGTCAAGTCCGGTGATTTAAGGGAGGAACTGGCGGGCTCGGCTTTTGGTCAGACCTGCATTCAGAATGCACCAGCGGTGATAGTTCTCGGTGCCGAATATCAAAGGACCACGGCAAGATATGGGGAAAGGGGGTATCGTTATGTCCATATTGAGGCAGGACACATCGGCCAGAATGTTTCTCTGGAGTGTGTGGCACTGGGGCTGGGCACGGTGATGATTGGTGCCTTTGATGACAGTGCGGTAAGGCGGGTGTTAGGTGTTAAATATGAGCCGGTATATATTATGCCGGTCGGTCACAAAAGGAAATGAACGGATGCGAAGGGAGATTTGATGGTTGTTATACAGACTGAACTTGAGGGGCTAAAGCGGGTTGGTTCGGGCAAGGTCAGGGACATATATCAGGTGGGTGAGAATCTGCTGATTGTTGCCACAGACCGTTTGAGCGCATTTGATGTGGTGCTGCCGGACGGGATTCCGGATAAGGGCCGGGTATTGAATCTGCTCTCGGTTTTCTGGTTTGAGAGGTTTAAGAAGGTGGTGCCGAACCATCTCATTACCGCCGAGGTTAAGGAGTTTCCCTCCCTGCTTGCCCGGTATCAGGATTTGCTGCAGGATAGGGCGATGCTGGTGCGCAAAGCCCAGCCTTTGCCGGTTGAGTGTGTGGTCAGGGGTTATCTTGCCGGCAGCGCCTGGGATGAGTATCAGCGCATTGGTGCGGTCTGCGGGATAAAACTGCCTGGCGGGCTGCAGCAGGCTGAGAAACTGCCAGAGCCGGTCTTTACCCCTTCAACCAAGGCGCAGTCCGGGCATGATGAGAATATCACCGAGGCGGAGATGGCAAGTTTGATTGGTGAGGAACTCACCCGGCGGGTGAAAAGGCTGTCACTGGAGATTTACACTCAGGCAGCCGAATATGCCCGGACCAGAGGGATTATTATTGCCGACACCAAGTTTGAGTTCGGGCTGATTGATAAGGAACTGGTGCTGATTGATGAACTGCTGACACCGGATTCGTCCAGGTTCTGGTCAGAACAGGATTACCGGCTCGGCAGTTCGCCGCCCAGTTTTGACAAGCAATTTGTCCGGGACTACCTGATTGCCCTGGGCTGGAACCGGCAGCCGCCCGCACCCAGGCTGCCGATGGAGGTGATTTCCGGCACCACAGCCCGCTACCGTGAGGCGCTGCGGCTCTTGACCGGAACCCAGCTCAGGGACACAGGAGGTGCTCAGTCCCTTGATTCAGGCCGATAGTTTTCAGGGGGATGAACCAATAATAGGGCTGGTGATAGAAAGTTAGATGCTGGTTGCTGAGTTTGATTACCATCTACCCAAGGAACTGATTGCTCAGGAGCCGGTTGAGCCCAGGGATGCATCAAGGCTCTTGGTTGTTGACCGCAAGCAGGGGGCAATTTATGATGCCCAATTTTCCGAAATCGGCAACTGGCTTTTACCAGGGGATCTGTTGGTTCTGAATAACACCAGGGTTGTGCCGGCACGAATCTTTGGCCGGCTAAAGACCGGAGGCAAAATTGAGTTGCTTTTGCTGCGCCGGGTTAAGCCGGGCTTCTGGGAGGCTCTGACCCGACCGGCACGAAAGGCAAGACCGGGAAGTGATGTGTTTTTTGATGGTTACAAGGCGGTGATTGAGGAGCGGAAGCCGCTGGGGATGAGGCTGGTCAGGTTTGAGCCTGAGGATATAACTGAATTGCTTAAGAAAAGCGGGGAACTGGCACTGCCTCCCTATATCAGAAAGAAATGGGCAAGGCCTGAGCGGTATCAGACCGTTTTTGCCCGGGTTGATGGTGCGGTGGCAGCACCAACGGCCGGTCTGCATTTTACCCCGGAGTTGCTGGAGAAAATCCGGGGGAAAGGGGTGGAGGTGGCCCAGATTACATTGCATCCTGGTCTGGGAACCTTCCGGCCGATCAAGGTTGATAATGTGGAAGAGCACCGGATGCATCCGGAGGAGTTTGAAATCCTGCCGGAAACCGCCAGAATGGTAAACCGGGCAATAATTGAGAAAAGAAGGGTGGTATGTGTCGGGACAACCACGGTGCGGGTGCTGGAGGCGCAGGCAGAGCGGACCGGCACCGGTTTTCAGGTTTTACCGGGCCGGGGTGAGACGGACCTGTTTATCTATCCGGGCTATCAATGGAAAATTACCGGCGCATTAATCACCAACTTCCATCTGCCCAGGTCAACCTTGCTCTTACTGGTCTGTTCGTTTGCGGGCCGGGATTTGATAATGAGGGCATATCAGCATGCAATAAACTCAGGTTACCGGTTTTACAGTTTCGGCGATGCGATGCTCGTTGTTTAAGCATGGAGAGATTGAAAATAGCCGAGATTGCCCGGGCGATTAGGGGTCAGGTCATTCAGGGCCAACCGGAGATTGAGGTGGCCGGCATTTCAATTGATACCCGGAGCATCAAGCCGGGTGAACTTTATATCGCGATCAGGGGCAAAAGGCTTGACGGCCATCAATTTGTTGCCGAAGCGATGGAAAGGGGTGCCGCCGCGGTGATGGTGGAAAGGCAAACGCCAGGCTCAGGCGGCCCGGCCACTGTGATTCAGGTGCAGGATACCAAAACGGCACTGCTGACGCTTGCCCGCTGGTATCGCGCAAAACTGGCGGTGCAGGTGGTTGCGGTTACCGGTTCTAACGGCAAGACCACCACCAAGGAGATGCTCGCCGAGATATTAAAAGGCAGGTTCCGAGTGGTAAAGGCGCGGGCAAGTTTTAACAACGAGATTGGTGTGCCGTTGACGGTCCTAAATATGGACCGTTCAACCGAGATCGGCATCTTTGAGATTGAGATGAATGAACTGGGCGGAACCAGACGGCTGGCTGAGGTCTGCCAGCCCCAGATCGGCATTGTCACCAATGTCGGTGATACACATCTGGAGTTTATGCACAACCGCAATGGTGTGGCGCAGGAAAAGGCGGAACTGTTAGAGGTCCTGAGCGGGTCAGGAGTGGCGATTATTAATGCTGATGACCCGCTGGTTTTGGCGATGCTTGAGCGGTTTCCGATTGTGAAGGCGGTTACCTTTGGGCTGGGTGAAGGGGCAGCGGTTTTTGCCCGCGGGGTCAGGGAACTCGGGCTTGATGGCACCGAGTTCCTTTTTATGGGCAGATACCCGGTCCGGCTCAAGGTGCCGGGCCGGCACAATATCTATAACTTTCTGGCCGCGGGGGCAGCGGCACGCACCCTCGGTCTCGGATTTGAGGAGATCGCCGAATCAATTGCCCAATTCTCAGCGCTGGCCCAGCGCGGCACCATCCGGAAACTGAAGGGTGTGCTGTTAATTGATGAGAGTTTCAACGCTAACCCCCAGTCAATGGCAGCGGCGCTGGCGGTTTTGCAAGCCAGTGGGCCGAAGGAGAGGCGGGTTGCCATCCTGGGTGATATGCTGGAACTGGGGGCACAGTCAGGAAAATTGCATCAGGAACTGGGCCGGGTTGCGGCCGGGATTGTTGACCGGCTGGTGGTGATCGGCAAACAGGCCGGTGCTATTGCCCGGGGTGCGCTCAATGCCGGTTTTCCGCCCGACCGGCTCAAATCCTACGAACAGAGTAATGTCGGGCAAGGCTTTAGCCTTGCTTCGGCACCAGGCGCCGAGTTATTTGACATATTTAAACCCGGGGATATAATTCTTGTCAAGGGTTCCCGGGCGATGGCTCTGGAACTGATAATTGAAAGAATTGTGAGGCACTATGGAGAAGAAACCGGTTAGATTTACTGACACCACCCTCAGAGACGGCCACCAGTCGCTCTGGGCAACCAGGATGACTTTAGCCGACATGCTCCCGGTTTTGGAGCAGATTGATAATGTTGGCTACTGGTCCTTGGAGATGTGGGGCGGGGCGACATTTGATGTCGCATTGCGTTATTTAAACGAAGACCCCTGGGAGCGACTGACCGAAATCCGGCAGCGGGTGAAGAATACGAAACTGCAGATGCTTTTGCGCGGGCAGAATGTTGTCGGCTATCGTAATTATCCGGATGATGTGCTGGAGGAGTTCGTCAATCGGGCGGCAGAGCGTGGGATTGATATTTTCAGAATCTTTGATGCCCTCAACGACGCCCGGAATCTGGAGAAGGCGGTGGAATTTGTCAAGCAGGCGGGCAGGCATGCGCAGGGGACGCTCTGCTATGCCATCAGCCCGGTTCATACCATTGATTATTATGTCGCCAGAGCCAAGGAGCAGAAGGAAATGGGGGTTGACTCCATCTGCATCAAGGATATGGCGGGCATCCTCTCGCCCCAGACCGCTTCGGAACTGGTCGGTGCCCTGAAGGCTGAGACCGGGCTGCTGGTTCAGGTTCACTGCCACTCTTCAAGCGGGATGGCGGTGGCGGCTTATCTCAAGGCGGTGGAGGCGGGTGCTGATATCATTGATACCGCCTCAGCGCCCCTGGCATTTTTCACCTCGCAGCCGGCAGTGGAAACGATGCTTGCCTGTTTTCAGGGCACACCCTGGGCAGCCGAACTGAACCTGAGTGCACTGGAGGCGATTGAGCAACATTTTGAGCGGCTGAGGGCTGGTAAATGCATCGCCGGCACCAAGGCGGTTGATTCAATGGTGATTACCCATCAGATTCCCGGCGGAATGGCTTCCAATCTTCTCGCCCAGTTAAAGGAGCAGAAGGCGGAACATCGGCTGTCCGAGGTGCTGGAGGAGGTGCCGCGCGTGCGGGAGGATTTGGGTTATCCGCCGCTGGTCACACCAACCAGTCAGATTGTCGGGGTGCAGGCGGTGATGAATGTTCTCGCGGGCGAGAGGTACAAGGTTGTGCCCAAAGAGGTCAAGGATTATGTCCGCGGGCTTTATGGCCGTCCGCCCGCCCCGATCCGCGAGGCGATTGTCAAGAAGGTCCTGGGCGAAGAGAAACCGGTGAAAGGGAGACCGGCTGACCGTCTGGAACCGGGTATGCCCAGGGCAAGGAAGGAACTGGCCAAGGAACTGGTGGAAAAGGAGGAGGATTATATTTCCTATGCCCTTTTCCCGGAGGTGGCGCTGAAGTTCTTCCAGTGGCGCAAGAACCCGACCAGGCCTGAGGAGCCGAAAACGGTTCCCCAAGATGCTAAACCCAGGACCGAACCGGCACCTGCACCAAAGCCGGTGCCCGAGGAGCCCGGCATCCGCCGGCTGCGCCAGTTACTGGAACTGGCAAGCGTCCACAGTGTAACCGAACTGGACTGGGAGATGGGCGAGGAAAAGGTGAGGATAAAACGGGGCTTCACTGAGCCGGTTGTGCCGGTGAAGGTGCCGGAGGTAAAACCTGAGCCGGTGAGCGCGGCATCCAAGCCGGTAGAGCCGGTGCAAGCAATTGAACCTGAGCCTGAGGTCAAGCAGCCGGAACCGGCACCGGTTCAGACAACTGGCAAGACCGAGCCGATCACCTCGCCGATGGTCGGGACATTTTATTTAAGGTCAAGACCGGAGGCACCGCCATTTGTTGAGAAGGGTGATGTGGTGGAAGCGGGGCAGACGCTCTGTATCGTTGAGGCGATGAAATTGATGAACGAGATTCAGGCCGAGAAGAGGTGTCGGATTATTGACATTTTAGTAAAGGATGGCGACCCGGTTGAGTATGGGCAGGCTTTGATGGTGGTTGAGCCGCTGTAAATCGGGGCGGCAATGAGGTTCGGTGTCAGCGGGAAAAAAGAGGCGGAGTTAGCCGCCCGGATGGCAAGGTGCGGGGTTAAGGAAAAGGATTTGATTGAGCGGTTCATCCGTTCTGCCGGTCCGGGCGGGCAGAATGTCAACAAGGTTGAGACCGGAGTTTATCTCAGGCACATTCCCACCGGGATTGAGGTCAAGGTGACAAGGGAGAGGTCGCAGGCGCTGAACCGGTTTCTGGCACGGCGCCTGCTGGCTGAAAAGATTGAGGCGCAGATATTAAAGATTAAGACCGAGCGGGAAAAAGAGATTTTAAAAATCAGGCGCCAGAAAAGGAGACGTTCAAAACGGACCAAGGAGAAACTGCTGCGACTCAAGCATCTGATTGCAGAAAAGAAGCGGCGGCGCCAGACACCTGAGGAGTAGGATGATTTAATTGACCGGTCTGCCGAGTCAGGTATAATTTTTGGTGCAGAGACAGAAAAGAAAAAAGGCTGATAAATCCCCGATAGCAAAAAGGAGAAGAAAATGAAGATCAGGTCAGTATTGGTAATGGTCTATGCCCTGTTTGCTTTATCATTCATCGTCGTGGGCAGGGCAGAGGCAAGGCAGATGATTGTCCGGGTTGAGGCAGAAGATTATGCAACCCTTTATCAGCACATCCCTTTTAAGGGGACATCAATTGAGATTTGCGGTGCACAACCGGGCAAGAGTTACGATCTTTTGCTGGATGATGCCGATTTGCCGGTTGTCCTTGGTTCGGGTCTGAAGAGTGAGGTGGTGGTTTCTGACCTGGAACAGGAGAGGTTCAAGGCACAAGAGTTCGGGTATTACTGCACCTATGATTCCTTGGTCTCAATAATGCGCAACTGGGCAGCAAATTATCCCTCAATCTGCCAACTGGAGTCAATCGGTCAGACCTATGAGGGACGCTGGATTTACGGGGTCAAGATTTCGGACAATGTGCAGATTGATGAGGAGGAGCCCGAGGTGCTTTTGGAGGCGATGCACCATTCCCGGGAATGGGCAACGCCACAGGCGGCAAGGTTCTTTGCCGATACGATTTTACAGAACTACAGCACCGATTCTCTGTTTCGGGAGTTTGTTGACAACCACGAACTCTGGGTCTTTCCGATTATCAATGTTGACGGCTATGTTTATGACTATCCCAGTCAGCGCAACTGGCGCAAGGACCGTCAGCCATTCGGTTCCGCAATCGGGTGCGACCCGAACCGGGATTATAATGGCGCCTGCAACGGCTCAAGGATGGCAGACTGGGGCGCGCTGGTTGCCGGTTCCCAGTCCTCCCATCGTCCCTCTGATATTACCTTTATGGGCGGTTATGGTGCCTGGGGCAAGGAGGTTGATGCGCTGTGCAATTTCTTCAAACAGCGGACATTTCTTGCCGATGTCTCACTCCACTCCTATTCAGAACTGGTGCTCTGGCCCTATGGTAATGGCGAGACAACACCGGACAATGACATTTTTGTCAGTTTGGGACAGCGGATGGCACAGCAGATGCAGAAACTTGCTGGCGGTTATTATACACCCGAGCAGTCAAGTCAACTTTATCCGACCAGCGGCGGCTCAATTGACTGGATGTACGGCTGGGCGCATTATATCGGCGGCTTTCCCTGCCTTTCCTATGTTTTTGAAATCGGCACCCAGTTTTACCAGCCAACCAATCAACTGGACGCAATTCAGCACGAGGTCTTTAAGGGCTTATGGTTCCTTTACACCCGGGCAGATTCAATTGCCGAAGTTCTTGAAGGGATGGTGCCCAGACCGATACTAACGCCGATGGATACGAGCGAGAGCGGTGTCTTTGTTGTGCACTGGACACCAATCCGACCCCAACATAATCATCCGGAGAAATGGGAACTGGAGGAACTTAAGGACTTAAGCGTTGTCCTTGACAGTTTTGAGTCCGGCAGTGACAGGTGGCAGTTTCAGGGCGCATCCCTTTCCACCACCCAGAAGCATTCCGGCGCCTACAGCGTTTATCTTGGCACCGGCAATAACATCTCCAACTATGCGGTTACCGCTGACCCTTATCCGGTTCAAGAAGGGGACAGCCTCATTTACTGGATCTGGTATAACACCGAAAACAATTACGATGTGGTGGTAACCGAGGTTTCCCTGGAGGGCAAGGAGTGGATTCAACTCCACGACCGCTACACCGGCAACTCCAGCGGCTGGGTTTACAAGTCCTATTCACTTGAACCGTGGGCAGGCAAATCGGTTTACATCCGGTTCCGGTATATGACCGATGACGGCACTTTGGGCAGCGGGGTCTATGTTGACGATGTCTGGCCTGTGCCCAGTTTTGAAAATCGCCGGACTGTTGCGGATGATATTACCGATACGGTTTATCAGGTTACTGTTACCGAGCCAGGGCAATACTGGTACCGAATCCGTGGTTATAACTCAACCTGGGGCTGGGGTGATTTTGGCCCGCTTGAGGATATTATGGTTACCGCTACCGGGATTGCCTCGGCGCCCGCCGGAAACCCGAAGACCAGTTTGACCGTTATCGGACCGAACCCGACCGGTGATAATGTTTCCATCCGCTACGGTGTCGGTTCTGCCGGCAGTGTTGACCTGACCGTTTTTGATGCGACCGGCAGGGCGGTGAGGAGGCTGGTGAGCGGCAGTGTTCCGGCTGGAGTATGGACGGTGAGATGGAACAAAACCGACCAATCCGGGGAAAAACTGCCGGCGGGTGTTTACTTCTGCCGGCTTAACGCTGACCGGCAACTGACCGCCAGGCTGGTGATAAGCAGGTAATTAAGCGGTTTACAGCGCCTCGGCCCGGCGCCGCATTTCTTTAATGCAGGAGTCAAGCACCTGATACCGGTGCCGGAATCGTTCAATGTCAGCAAGCAGGTCAAGGTAAAACCGGCATTCGGCAACGCCCTGGTAATCGCCGATTTTCTGATAGAGTTCCTGCGCCTTCTGGAGGTGAACCCGGGCAAGTTTAAACTGGCCCTTTTCCATCCGGAGGAGAGCAGCATCACGCAGTGCCGAGGCTTCATCAGCGAACAGTTCGCCATTATGGGCAGCCTCCATTGCCTTGAAAAGCCAGGGGAGCGCTTGAGCGGTCTGGTCGCGCAGGATATAGATGTTGGCGATGTTGTGGAGGGCACCGGCTTCGGTTGACCAGTCCCGAATATGGTGGCTGGCGGTTACCGCTGCCTGAAAAAGAGCCGTTGCCGAATCGTAATTCTCAAGTGTAGTGTGGAGCAGGCCGAGGTTATTCAAGGCAACCGCTTCGGTGTGATAGTTACCGGCGGCGCGTGCCTCTTTCAGCGCCTTTTCCAACAAGACCTTGCCGCTGTCCAGGTCGCCGAGGTTGCGGAAGCGGAATGTCCCCTGTTCGAGCAGGTCGACAAGTTGGTCGCCTTTCTTGCGAGAGAGCCGGCGCAGCGCCACCGCCCTTTTCAAATAGAATTCGGTTGATTCCTTTTCATTGAGCAGGTCAAAGAGATTGCTGATGTCCTGATAACTTGCTGCCATCCGTTCGGTCAGGGAGTATTTTTCGGCAATCCGGAGCGCCTCGCGATAGCAGACCAGGGCCGAGTCAAACATCCCGGCTCGGGCATACGAGTTGCCGGCAATATTTAAGTTCCGGCAGAGTTCGTTTGTCCGAGCAATTTCTTTTGCCTCTTTTTGTTCAGGCGGGGCAAGGGGCTTGTTGTAATAGAACCAGGCAACGCCGAGTATCAGCATCGCCCCAATTATGACGAGGGCAAATGCCCAGGGTTTAACTTTAATGTTATGGCGCATCACAGGAGAAGTTAAACTTAATGGGTTTTGCTGTCAAGAACTTCCCTTTTCTCGGGCAGGTATTGTATTTTGAGGTTGTGGATGCCCCAGAAGAGGTTGGTTTTGATGCGCGGGTCGGTGCGGGCAAGGCGGGTGAGGAATCTCCGTAAGAGCATCCGGCTGCCCTTTTTTTGGTAAGGGCAGGGGTTATAAATCGGGCGCAGACCCGCATTCCTGAGCCGGGTTTTAATCATCTCTTCAGTAAAGTAATAAAGCGGCCGGATGACGGTGAGCGCGCCGTTGAACAGGACCTGCCGGGGGAGAATGGTGCTGGCAGATGAGGCAAAGAGGAGATTTAAGAGGAATGTCTCATTCACATCCTCCAGGTGGTGACCGAGCGCCACCTTTGCGCAATTCAATTCGGCAGCGGTCATAAACAGCGCCTTGCGCCGCTCCCGGGCACAGAAGAAGCAGGAGTCGGTTTTAGTCTCCTTCAGTTTTCTTAAGACATCAATTTTCTTTACCAGGCAGGCCAAGCCCAGTTGCGCGCAGGTCTTTTCAACCCTTGCGGTTTGCCAGTCCGGAAAACCGGGATGGATATGAACCGGGAAAATCTGCCAGTTCTGGTGCTGGCGCCGGTTGTAATCCCAGAGGGTGTAAAGCAGGCACAGGCTGTCCGCACCACCGGAAAGCCCGATTACCACCCTTTCCCCCTTTTCCATCAGTTGATTGGGAATCAGTGCGGCGCGCAGCAGCCGTTCTGCCGGTTTCATCTGCTAAATTTCAGTTCTCGGGCAGAATGACCTCGGGAAACTGCCTGAGTTTTTCCCAGAAGAGGTTCTGAATTGTGCTTAACCGTTTTGGTGTCTTTGCCTCAAAGCGCAGGACCAGAATCGGCTGGGTGTTGGAGGCACGGATTAGGCCCCAGCCATCACCAAACAGAACCCGGGCGCCGTCAATATCAATCACCTCGTATTCCTGGCGAAAATGGTCGCGCAGTTGGCTGACAATCTCAAACTTCCGCCGGTCGGCATCAGGACTTTTAATCTTCACCCTGATTTCCGGGGTGGCATAATAAAGGGGGACATCGGCAACAATCTGGGACAGGGTTTTACTGGAGTTGCTTATTAGGCGCAGAACCCTTAACGAGGCATAAATCGCATCGTCATAACCGAAGTATTCATCAGCGAAGAACATATGTCCGGACATCTCGCCGGCAATCAGCGCCCCTTCCTCCTTCATCTTTGCCTTGATCAGCGAATGTCCGGTCTTCCACATCAGGGGCGTGCCGCCGATTGATTTGATGTATTCCACCAGCCCCTGGGAGCATTTGACCTCAAAAACAACCTTGGCACTGGGATGGCGGCTGATGATTTCCCGGGCAAGAATTGCCAGGAGGCGGTCGCCGTAAATTGTGTTGCCCTTTTCATCGATCGTGCCGATGCGGTCCGCATCACCGTCATAGCCAAACCCGCAGTCCGCCCCGGTTTCCTTTACCAGTTTTATCGCCTGCTCAAGATTGGCAGGAACGGTCGGGTCCGGGATATGGGCGGGAAAGGTGCCGTCGGGTTTGAGGTTGATGAATATTGGCTGAATTGGATATGAGGCAAACAGGCGTTCCAAGAGGACGCCGGCAGTGCCATTGCCCGGGTCAAATACCACCTTTAATGGCCGGGTGAGTTTTACTTTTTGGCGGCACATCTCAATATACGGTGCGATAATATCGGCAGCATCAACCCTTCCTTTGCCGATGCGGAATTTACCCGCTTCAGCAAGACGGCGCAGGGCTTGAATCTCAGCGCCATAAATCGTGGTTTTGTTCAAGCCGACTTTGAAACCGTTCTCCTCAGGCGGGTTGTGGCTGGCGGTTATCATCATTCCGGCGTTGATATTCAGATGAAAGAAGGAGAAGTAAAAGACCGGGGTGGGCACGATGCCGATTTTTATCACATCAACACCGGTTGTTATGATACCCTCGGTCAGTGCCTTTTCTATTCTTGGACCGGAGAGCCGGACATCCCTGCCGACAACACATTGATACACACCCTTTGACTGAATATAGGTGCCGAATGCCTGACCAAGCCGATAGACCACCTCATCGGTCAGGTCGCGGTCCGCAACACCGCGGATGTCATACTCACGAAATATCGCGGGATTGAGCATACTCTGATTTTAGCAAAAACATTAACCCGGGCAAAAAAAACAGGGGGCGAGGACGCCCCCTGCGGAGGTGCTATGAGAGGCTATTCGCCGTAGACGTAGATGGTGTATGTGGACCACAGCCCAAGAATGCTGGTAACCTCCTGGTCAACATGATGGACCTTGGTTATGCCGGCCTGTTTCATCGCTGCCTCAAGGCTGGCATCACCGGTAGCAATGATTCCAAGGATGTTGGTTGCGGTTACCTTGCTGACCTTTGCTGACTGATTAGCGGTTGGACCGTAATAGGCAACCGCTCCTGCCGGTGTCTTTACCGAGGTATAGAGCGTTCCCACGGTATAGAAGCCGGGGACGCAGCCGGTCATCATTGTGAGACACACAATCGGGATGATTCCCAAGAGCAGCGCTTTCTTCATTTTGCCTCCTTTGCTTTTGCTGGCTCTTGTCTTATCAACGCAAATAATTTATCAATTCTTAACCGTTTGTCAAGAAAAATTTTGCCATTTTTAAACCTGAAGGTGTGAGATTGCCACGCTTCCTTCGGACAGTTCTATGTTCTTAGTTTCAAGTTCCTGGTTCTTCTAACCGATTAGGTCGCAAAAAGGGTTAAGAAAAGGGGGATGAAAACTCAAGGGAAAAGAAACTAAAAAAGAACCGAACAAAGGCAAAGGATAACCAACGATTAAAGAAGGGCAAAAAGAGCCTGAACCTGGATATAAGACAGAAACTGACCAGGAATTGATAAAGGGCTTTAACCGGCAAAAGAAGAAGTTGCGACTCTCACCACAACTCAAGTTACTGAAATTGTAACCTTGAATATAGAGAGACAAATAACCTGAAAAAGAACCTTAAAAATAAATTGGGGGATGGTATGGGGGTTGGGGTCTAAAATTGGCAAAATTTCATATAATTCATTGAATATCAATAAAATAGGGCGTTATTTCCCGGTTGGATTAAGTAGACTTTTATGTATACTTAAATCTTTTAATTCCTGACGCAGATGTAGGGCAGACCTTTAGGTCTGCTTTCCTTGGGCAGATGCAAGGCTAAAGCCTTGCCCTACATCCCCGCACCTTGTAGGGCAGACCTTTAGGTCTGCTTTCCTTGGGCAGATGCAAGGCTAAAGCCTTGCCTTACATCCCCGCACCT
>Ga0272448_1003564_pt1 | contig 18423 bp, 17 predicted proteins | sample YNPCB0191_FD_202220 | JGI IMG/M metagenome (GOLD analysis project Ga0272448, IMG submission 202220) | Hot spring sediment microbial communities from Yellowstone National Park, WY, United States - YNP-CB-019-1 | ecosystem: Environmental > Aquatic > Thermal springs > Hot (42-90C) > Sediment... | reverse complement strand
CACCGGCTTTTATTAACCCCTCACCCCCCTTGATCCCCCCTCTCCCCTTGGCCTTACGGCCAGGGGAGAGGGGGGATTAAGAGGGGGTTTTGCGGCGGGCGGCGAAGCCGCCCGCCGCAAAACCCCTCTTTCCACCCCCTCCCCTCGCCCGCCGCCGAAGGCGAGCGGGAGAGGGGAGGAGGCAGGGGGAGGGGTGAAGGCACGATTTTTTGAGACTTTAGCCCGGTACGATTTTATAAGACTCAACAGCCCTGCTGAGTCACATAGCGCGTCCGGCTCCGGAAATGATGGCTATAGCGCTGCCAGAAGGCTTGAAGAGCCTCCGGCAGCGATGCGATGGCCTCCAGGGGGATGCCCCACCGACAAGGGTCATAGATTGGGGAAAGGTTTTTGGTAGCCATACCTTAATCATATCCAATAGCCCTTTTCGCGCAATCTCTTTCTTTTTATATCTTAAAATATGCCGTTGTCAACTTACCAACAGGTGAACAATCACATGAACGCGGCGGGCTTGACAACTGGAATTCTTTCGCTATAATATAGCACGGGCGACGTAGCTCAAAGGCAGAGCAGGGGACTCATAAGCCCTTGGTTGGGGGTTCAAATCCCTCCGTCGCCACTCCTGGGAGGGCCAGCCGGCCATGGCGACCTGCCGTTCCGAGAACCCCGCCAGCACCCCGACCCCAATGGTCGCATGGCCCTTCGCGCCCCAATGGCTGGCCCTCGGAGAAGTCTAAGTGATGGTTTATGGTATCACGCCCCACCCTACCGGTGGGGCGCTTTTGTTACAGGATGTGTTTGGGTAGAGCCCTATGTCCGACTCATTTGACCCAACCGAATGGATTACCACCAAAGAAGCGGCCGAGTTGACAGGGTACACCTCAGCATATTTCCGGCAACTGATCCTTCGGGGGGTACTGAAAGCTCAAAAGCGTGGGCGCGACTGGTTCTTACGGAAGGAGGACGTTGTGGCCTATGCCGATGAGATGCGGCGTTTAGGGCCAGCAAAGTTTGATCCTTGGCGAGTCGGAGCTCGCCAGCGAAAGCACACTTAAATCCCAGAGCCGAGCCCAAAATCCTCTTTGTTTACCCAGGGTACATTCATGGGCCTTCAACAAAACCTCGCGGTCTATTCTTGATCTTGTCCGAAGCATCTCGGCGATGGAACTTACCGCTTTTAGCGGTGGATAGGAACTCTATGGAACGTCAAGGTTGGATTGGGAATGCCATTTCCTGACTGCTTGCAAAATTTCGTCCACCCCCAACCCTCCCGGATGGAGGGGCCTATGGGAGAGCACAGTGGACGGAATGTCCTGAATTGTGGCCACTAAAGGATTCTCCTCAACGGGTGTGCGCTGCTCCAGTTCTTCTACCATAATGTTTGCCAGATACCAGACCAGGACATAACCCCATGGTTCCCGACCCTGATCCTCAATAAGACACCACATTAACTCCTTCAGTCTGGCTTGAACAACCTGCTTGTCCAGTTTATCCCCTAGATATGGAAGCGCGAGAAAATAGCCCCGTATCCGCCGCCATAACTTTTCACCAATTTGATGGGTATTGTTCGTCCACCGATTTGGAATATCATATATATCGCTGAGGGCGCGGACCCTCTTATAGAAAGCCCGGAACCTTTCCTCATCAATGCTCAAAATTTTGAATGCGGGAGATTTTGCAGCATCTTTAGCAGCATCTTTAACATTCCATTCTAACTTCAGGGCTCCTCGCCTGCTTACTGAGTCGGGTCTGTAGGGTAGGAACACCTCACTCAGTTTGCGTTGTCTCTCATTTGGCAGTTCGCGTTGTTTCTCATTTGGGGCTTCCAGCGGGTCCTTGTCCCTGTGCTGCTGATTGCAGATACGGCAAATCGGGATAAGATTGTAAGGATGGAGAGCGAGATGAGGGTAGATAGACCGGGGGAAATAGTGCTCTATTTCAGCCATATAATCGCCGGATGAGACTTCTATGAAGGTATGTCCGTCACAAATTGCACAGACCGTTAAGGGATTCTCTCTCGCAAAAGCGGCAAGAAATTGGTTTGGACCATACTCTTCAATATGTAGGCAGAGCTCATTTGGGTTGTCATGGAATAGACTTGCTTTTAACCCATTGCGTCGCCAGCGATCATAGACATTGAGCAAGAACTTGCGGGCGCCTTTGCAATAGTCTCCGCTCTGGGCTTGGGTAAAGAGACACTCCAGGGTTTCATCACAATCTCCTTCGTACAGACGCTGAATGTCCAGGCGCATCCGAGATACCAAATAGTGTTTTTGTGACTTACAACCCCGTGCAAACTCCTGTAGCGATTCCCACACATTTTTAGACCTATGCAGCCATTCCGTTACCTCCCCTGCCCTCTCTGGCATTTTCCCAGCCAGCGCATCCTGAAGAGCTTCCTCGGTAAACCCGGGATCAAGATTCGCCACACACTCCAAGATATCCATCTGAAGGTCTACGATCAGCCCCAGGCAGGTCTTCGTCTCTTCAGGTAAGCGGACCTCGTGGATCATTTAGGATACCTCCACCATGGCCCGACGAATGCGATAGGCCCAGTAACCAGGTGAAACGTGCCGGAGACGTTCCCGCAAGTATTCTCTGCGCTCATCAGGTGGCTTGTCATAGGCTTCCTTCAGCCACTCTTCAACAGTGCGAACACTGTGCTCTCCAGCCGCGTTGGGTGCCCCGAAAACGTGCACCATAATATCACCGGGCTCCGCGCCAAAGGTCTGAATAGTGGGCATCTTCGCTCCCTCCGTAAATAGGCCCGGCCGTTCAAGAATCAGGATATCGTTCGGATTCACATCGCTCAGGGTGATGCTGGAGTGGGACGCAATCAGCACATGGTTCTTGTGCTCGCTTTCCCTTAAAATCTGATCAAGCGTAAAGACAATCTGGCGCTTCCAGAAGTCGTTGAAGTGAACCTCGGGCTCATCCAGCAGGATAAGGGACTCGCTCTCTGAGAACAGCATAAACAGACACATACGTGCCAGAAAACTGCGCTCACCGTCGCTGAGCCACTCCCAGGTATGTAAAGGGGGCCTCTCTCTACTGCCATCCTTGCCTTCATTGCGCTTCAAGAACAGGTTTACCCCGGAGAGAAGTGGAGGATCTCTGCGATACCAGTCTGCCATGATCTCAAAAAGACTCAAAGCATTAGTGTTGGCCTCCAAAACTTTGGAGAATTTTTCAGAGGTAAATACAAGCAGAACCTTTCCCCCATTGCGGATAGCCCGATCCGCATATTGACCAAAACGCTCCCAAATGTCATTGCGCTCTCCGTGACTGGCCCAACTCAGATCAAATTGTAAAGAGAATCCGGCCAACTCCTGGATTTTGATCTCATTAAGTACCTCTGTAAGAGGGGATGAGCGCTCGCAAGTACTATGCCAAATACTATGCCGGAGAAGGCCAGCCAGCGCGACCATTGGGGCTTCTTCCTGGCGTACCAGACGGAAAGGAGAACCCCTGTTTTCTTCCCTGTCATATAGGTCGGGAACTTCCCATCCGGGCATTTCCCCCGCAGATACCTGATCAGGCGTCAAATCACGAATGGCCTCGGAGGAACTCCCTTCCAGTGGATAAGGTGTCGTATGGGCCAGCCAGGCCGCTTCATTGCCAGTCGTGTGGGCGATCACCCGCTCCGGCAACAAATCTGTATCCACCGCATCCTTTAGATCCGTAGAGAGCCAATTTTGGTCTAAGCCCCGGGCCGTTCTGACCCAGTAGGCTCCCCACATCTCACAACGTTCTGGGGCATCGGGGTCAACACTGGCAATTTGGACCATCTGCTGTTTGCTCTCCAGATAGTACTCCAGGATGAAAGGTATGTTTCCCAAAGCATCATAGGACTGAGAGACGGCGTGGAAGATACGTCCCAAGAGTTGCAGGACGGTAGATTTTCCCGTACCGTTTACACCCACCAGAAAATCCAGATAATAACGGCGATTCGTGTCCTTCTTCGCACTTTGCAAAGCCTGGGGGTCAAAGCGGAGGTCCAGAGCACGCAACACCCGGTATTGACCGATGTAAAATCGGAGCAGTCTCATATCTCCTCTCCTTTCTCCTCTCCTTCCGGGCCTCTCCAATGGTCACCCTCATTTACCAGACGGTAGAAGGGCATCCATTGCCCACTTTCAGGATGTCTGATGGTAACCGGCACGATCAGCCCCATCGCCTCAAAGAGTTCCAGTGCCAGGCGGATCTCAGCTTCGTTCATCTCATTTCCTCCAGTAATGACATCCAGAGCAAACACCCCGCTTCCGCTCTGCTCAACTCGCTGACCAATCTTCTCCCAGATCTCCCGCTGGTCTTCGCTCAGGCCGCTGAGACTTTCCGGAACTTCTGGCTTTCCCATCGGAGAAGTCGGGAGTTCTTTACGCCCCCCAGCAACCAGGCCCGCCAGCCGGTCCATTCTCTGACGCAATTCTCTCTGGCGCTCGTGAATCTGAAGCAGGATGTCGTGAGGGCGGACCAATTCAGGGCGGATTTCCGGCGCGCGCAGGTAATCCTCTGGTTGGAGAACATATTTGCGCGCGATGAGCAGCGTCCGTGGGATTGCCACACCCATTAACTGCGGCTTTTCCCGGGGACCCTCATATTTGAGCAGAATCCCTCCAACCCGCCTGAACTGAACCGTCTCTCCCCAGGGGACGGACTGAGACCGGAACACCTCCTGAAAACCTTCTTGTTTATCTTCCTGCTTATCTTTCTTCTTTTCAGGCTCCACTTCTTTAGGCCGAAACTGCATGCTCTCATCCAACCTGTAGATTTTCCGGCGGTCCCCCTGGCCCGCTTTGGGGTCTGATTGCTCCAGTTCAACATCAACATATAGACCTGCGTCTTTCGGCTGATAGCGGACACCGATTAAAGTTACCCCCGGCGCAGGCCAGATCAGGAGCCCCAGCATCCTACCGGCGTCTGCGTTCAAAGGCCTGGCCGAAATGGGGGCATTCCCATCTATCGGAGAAGGCTGGCGAATCGCCTGTATAGCCTTCTCCACCAGCGTCAGGTCATTGGGTTCCTCCGGATCCGCTGTCAGGTCCCGTCCCCGCCCGCCCTTATATCCATCATAGACGGGACGCAGGAACCAGGTGCAAGCATCTTCTGCTGGATCTTTATTTTCTATCAGGAGCAAATGTGTGGTCAGAGCACTGTATGGCTGAAGGGCATCTTTCGGCAAGGTAATGATGGCTTCCAGGATTACCTCATTCACCAGACGTTTGCGCAGGGTGAACTCGGCCTGGCTTCCAGTGAAAAGCAGCCCGCTGGGCACCAGCAGGGCCGCGCGGCCCTCTTTCACGAGGTGGTCCAGCGCCAGAGAGACCAGAGCGGTCTCGCTTCGCTTGCCTCTATCACTCTGGATGGGGACGCCGAAAGGCGGATTCAACAAGACCCGCTCAAAGGTTTCATTGTCTTTAATCACTTTTAAAGCGTTACCCTCACGAATTTCTCCTTCCAGATTGTGCAGGCGCAAATTGGCCCGGGCAATGCGTGCCCACTCCGGTGAGATTTCTACCCCCGTCAGCGAACGGCCCTCGCTATAGACCAGCATTCCTGCGGAGCCGCAGGCAAAATCGGCGACCGACTTGCCCTTTGTGTCGGCCAGGGCGACCATCAGGCGCACGATATGGCGAGGGGTGGGATACCGCCCACCCGCAAGCATCTCCGGCAGGCGAAAGAGGACATGTCGGTCCAGAAGACGCCCGGCCCCGCCTGCTTGATCGCTGGCCTGGCGCAGGATTTCCCGCACCGCCCCTATTTCCAAACCCGCCGCGCTGGGCACCCGAGGCAAATCCTGTTGCGCGGATTCCCCTTTCGGTTTCCCTTCCAGTTCCAGCAACAGCGCCGCCACGCCCTCTATGATGCGCAGGTCATCAGCAATCCCGGCGCGGCGGAACTGATCCCAGACCCGGTTGAGCAAGTTGGTAATGGATCCCGCCATTTCTCATATCTCCCCGCGGAAGGCTGCTGCCAGGATGGATTGCTCCAGTTGATTCACCGCTGGCTCGTCCTGATCCAGTAACTTCTGCATAACTCCGATCTCCTGATAAATGGCTTCCAACCTCGCCACAATCCGGCGCTGCTCTGTCAGGGAGCGCTGGGGGTCATCGGGGTAGGGAAGGGGGATGAGAATCCTCCTCAATGCTCCCTGGGTTAACTTGGGACGAGTTGTACCAGTTAAGTAAGGGGTCAAATCAAGGTAGTTAAGAGCAAAAAGAAGATAACGCGTTTCTAAGAGACCAAACTTACCACGAAGAATGTGCACATGATTGTTAGCCCAGAATTTACCCGACATAAAATATGCGCTTTTCTCGCCAGCACCGAATTTTCCACCATCTTCAGCTAAAAGTACAAACTCTCCCTCGTGAGTATATCCCTCCACATAATCAATAACCCCATTGGCACCACAATACGGCACATTACCATGCACCCTATCAGTTTCTTTTACAGGTTTTCTGCTACGATCGTGAATCTCGACCACTTCTTCTAATTTTCGTTCTCCCCATTTAACGCCTCTTCCAGGTTCCAGATCTCGCGACCCTTCAGAAAACGCTTCCCCCAACACGGCCTCCATCAGGCGATCCGCACCCTTCCGCATCTCTTGGATAGTGGCGCGCATCTTTCTGACTTCACCGAGCATTATCTCCAGCCGCGCCACAATTCGGCGCTGCTCTGCCAGGGAGCGCTGGGGGTCATCGGGGTAGGGAAGGGGGATCGGATACTCAGTTAAAAAATCCTCCGGAACGCGTTGTTGCCCCACCGCACCGCGAAAATTCTCTTTAGCTTCTTCTCGGAAAGATTTTCGGCGAATGTAATAAAAAATCCATTCAGGCAGAATATCTGGATTGGGATGGAAGACATGAAATTCTGTTGAGCCAAAGCCAATCCCATTTATCAACCCACGTGCGATAGCGGCCTTGCCATTTTCCATTGATGGAGTGATCTTTGCAAACAGTACATCGTTCTCTTCAAAAAAGGTATAACCGCTCTTAACCTTTACGTAGGGCCTTATTTGCATTTGAAAAATTTTGCCTTCCAACTCATCTACCGCTTGCATAGGAACAAAGGATGTGGGGTCATCGTCATTGCGCTGAATGCGCGGACGGCGAGGGTTGATGATGCTGATCTCTGACATTTTCTTCCACGCCCACCCTTCCGGCAATTTCCAAAGTTCCATTATTCATCCCCTCCATTGGTCACTAAGGCATGTAGGCGTTCTAAGGCAGATTGCACTTCACGCAGGCGCTCCAACATACTGGCAGTGATCTCGGCAGGATGCGGCAAGGTCTGGTAGTCGTTCTGATGGGGATTGCGCGCGCTCAGGTCATAGCCGCGGGCGCGCAGGTCCTCCAACTGTTCCACCCAGGTGTTGTAGGGAGGCTCCGGGCATTCGCCCAGCCCCTCCCGGTATGCCTGCCAACGGGACCGAATGTCGGCGGCAAAGGCAAAGGGCCGTTCCCCCCGCCCGTCTATCCAGGCACGCCAGCGCTCCCAGAGGGCACGCGCTTCCGCAAAGTGCTCGTCCTGAACAGGGCTTCCCTTGCTGAATTTTTTCAGGCCCGGCGGCAACGGGAGTTCGTAGTACCAGGTCTCCCCCAGCGCCGCCGGGTTACGTTGAAGGGTCCCCTCGGCACGGCGGAAGAAGAGCAACGCGGTCTTCACATCCGAGTAGGGGGCAAAAACCCCTGGCGGCAGGCTGATCACAGCGAAGAGATGAAAGTCGTCCAGCAACCATTTTTTCACATCGGCAAAAGCACCGCCCCGGAAGAGCGTTCCCTCCGGCACAACAACACCAGCCCGGGCGTTGGGGGTCGCCTTCAGTTTCTTCAGGATGTGCTGCAAAAACAGGAGTTCTGTGGCATTGCTTCGGATCGGAAAGTTGCTCTGGATATGTCGTCCTTCCATGCCTCCAAAGGGAGGATTGGTGAGAACAATGTCAAACCGTCGGTCCACACTCCCCTTGATGTCCTCCTCCAGGGTGTTCACCCGAGCGATGTTGGGGGAGGTCACGCCGTGCAGCACCAGGTTCATCGTGCCCAAGAGGGCAGCCAGCCCCTTCTTCTCCTGCCCGTAGAAAGTGGCACTCTGCAGGGTCTCGGCATCCTCCAGCGTTTGTACCTGCTTCTCCATATAAAGATAGGCCTGGGCCAGAAAGCCCGCCGTGCCACAGGCAGGGTCATAGACCGTTTCGCCGATTTGCGGGTCTATCACATCCACCATAAAGCGAATAACGGGTCGCGGGGTCAGGAACTCACCCGCGATCTGGCTCTCCATTCCCATACGGGCCAGCAGGTCCTCATAGAATTGGTTGATGGTAAAAATGTCCTCTTCACGGTCAAAATGAATGCTGTTGATGATGGAAATCACTTCTTTGAGGTTGTAATCCGAAGCACAGACGGGCACATTGCGCACTACGGTCTGGTCGCCTACTGCTTCGTCAGAGAAAATTTTGCTAATGGTGCGGGCCAGGGGGGATCCACTGAGCGAGGCCAGGCCAGGCAACAATCGCCCGCGCACAAAGGCAACCAGTTCGCCCTTTTGGGAATCCCACTTTTCCAGAGCCTTTGGACTGGCCCAGTAGTCCCAGGCCAGTTCGCCCTGGAGGACAGGCATGTAGGTTTCGCCCTTAAAGGCCGCCTCTTCGGCGCGCTTCTTTTCTTCCTGGTCCAGAAACTTAAGGAACAGCAACCAGGCGAGATGTTCAGTGTAGGCCATAATACCGCCCACATTGTTGTCGCGCCGCAGGATGTCGCAGGCGCGCCACATCTCGCGGCTTAAGTTTTCGTTGATCCGCTTCGGGTAATTCTCCATCCGCTACACCTCATATAACCGCCGCTGGAGTTCGGCCAGAGTTTGGCGAAGAGGTTCGGTGCCGCCAAAGCGCTGGACCACCCCGCGCAGTTCGCCCATCGCCTTGAAAGGGGGCAGGCGGAAAACCCTTGGATCGGTCATCTGATCCACCCCGCCCAGGCGGTATTTTTCCAGCAGGGCTTCTAACACGATACGTTGCTCCGGCGGGAAGGAGGTCAACCAGGTGGCCTGGCGTTCCCGGAATTGTTCTGCGCGTTTCGCGCGAGTAAGAGGGGGCGCCTGGCGGAAGGCCACATAAGCCAGCACATCCACCGGGTCGGCATCAGGGATGTCCAACACTTCGGCCAATACCTCCGGATGGACACTGGCCTGTTCCAGTTGTGCTCGGACCTTCTGACGCTCCTGTTCATCCTGCCAGAGGCGTAGCAATGCTTCCCAATTGGAGGCCAATTTCAGCACCCATTCGCGGGAGTAGTCTATGTACTGCTCAAGTGTCAGCGGCTCGTCCAGGCCTTTGACCAGGAAAGTGGCCTCTTCGGCGATGGTTACCTCCAGGTTCCGCACGGTGATCACCCTGCTTCCGGCACTGGCCTGTACGGGTTTGAGGTCCAGGTCCACCCGCACCGTCTGCCCGGCCAGAGTAGTAATCGTTCTCTGGCGACGATTGAAGTAAGGGCCGAAGGCGATCACAGTGACCTCACCAACAGGCAGTGAATCAAAGCGATAGTACCCATTCTCGTCAGTCAGGATGGGGCCCCGCTGATCGTTAGGGCCTGCCATCACAGCTACACTGGCGCCTTGAATAACGTCGCCGGTCTCATCCCAGCGGATGGTCCCCTCTACAGCAGCAGTCTGCAGTTCCGGGGGTGCTGTCTGTACCGGAAGAGTAGGCGGGCGGTCCCAGCGCGCGTCCAACAGGCGAGTGGCGCCGGTATAGTCAATGATACGGAACCACAGTTTGCCTGTCGCCGGGTCAATGCGGCTACCGCGCCCTATAATCTGTTTGAAGAGGATAGGGGAAGAGACCGTTTTCATAAAGACAATGTTGCGGCAGGAGGGCACATCTACGCCTGTAGAGAGTAATTCTGCGGTAGTCGCCACGACGGGCGTCTTACGGTCGCTATCCTGGAAGTTTTGCAACCAGCGGCGGCTTTGCTCGCCTTCTTCACTGATAATGGGAACGGCGTACTCCTCACCCAGACCCAAATCGGCGAATTCGTTGTTGAGCAACCTGGCCACCTCGCGCGCGTGCTCCATATCCACACAGAAGACCATCGTCTTGTGCATAGGGCCAAACTGGCGTAGCAGGCGCGCCAGGTGCTGAACAAGGGCACGGGTGCGATCGGGCAGGCGGATCTCACGTTCAAACTGCGGTGTATAGTAATCCTCGTGCAACTCGGCCCCTTCAGGAACAATTACTTCGGCACCCATTTCCAGGACTTGGGAGATATGCAACCCATCCTTGTCAATGTTGGTTCGCACCCGATGGACTTTGTAGGTCGCCAGGAAGCCATCTTCTATTCCCTGGCCCAGACTGTACGTATAGGCCGCGCGCCGGGTCATGCCCTTACTGGGATCTTCTGGGTCCACAGGGATTGGAGGCTCCTCTGCACAGAAGTACGCGTAGGTATCTACGTTCTCATCCTGCCGGGGGGTAGCGGTCATACCCAGATGGATTGCGCTCTCAAAGTGGTCCAGAATCTCTTTCCATGTGCCAAAGCCGGAACGGTGGGCCTCGTCAATGATAACAATATCAAAGAAATCGCGCGGGAACTGCTCAAAAAGGCGCCGGCCATGTTCATCTTCGCTCCACAGGGTCTGATAGATGCCGAAATAGAGGTCATGGTGGAAACTGATTTTCTGACCGCTTTCCAGCAGGAAGCGCGGTTCACCATAACCGCTGGCAAAGGGGCTGAAAGTGTTATAGGCCTGATCCCGCAGCACCAGCCGATCGGCGATGAACAACACCCGACCGGAGCGGCCCCTTTGCTGGCGCAGCCATCCGGACTTGATGAGTTTCCAGACAATCTGCATTGCGACGAAGGTTTTACCTGTACCGGTCGCCATAGTGAGCAGAATGCGTTTCTGACCGCGCATAATGCGCACAATCACTTCGCGGATAGCTGCCTCCTGGAAATAGTGAGGACTCTTGCCACGCGTCAGTTCTGGTGGGGCATAGGGGTGTAGAAGTGGATTGCGGCGGCGCGCCGCTGCCAGTTCCGCACTGTAACGCGGGCGCAACTCACCCAACTGCGGGGGGTCTTGAATACCGGTATTCAATTTCCAGCGCTTCCACAGTTCATCCGGAGATGGGAAAGCCTTGACTTCACGAGTGGTATTGGTGAAACCATCCCACTCTATGATCTCATGGCCATTGGTGGCATAGGCAAACATCAGGCCATTCTCACGGGCGTAACGAATTGCCTGCTCCAGTCCAGCACTGGCAGGCATACCCTCTGCTTTTGCCTCTACGATGGCAATGGGGAAACCATCCGTATAACGTAGCAGATAGTCCGCCACTCGCGGCCTCTCGCGCTGGGCACGCCCGCCTCGCAACACCACCCGCCCCGGGGTATACTGCCAGTCCGGGCAATAGTAGTACTCACGCGTCACCCGACTGCGAGTCCAGCCGGCGCGGTTCAGCATCGGTTCAATCAAAAGAGCCCGGGTATCTGCTTCATTGAGCATACCGAAACCGCGCACTCACAGAAATCTCTACCCGTTGTGGGTAAGGACTGGGAAAATCAAAAAACCCGCCCGGCCTTGACGGCGGGCGGGTGCTATGGTAAAATTTTCGTTGCCGGGACGCCCCACCCGTCCTGGACGACGCCTCGGGCTCTGCCCCAGCCGCGAGGCGTTTTTTATTGTTATACGTCCGCTTCGGATTTCTGTCAAGTTGGGCACGCAGAAGGGGGTGTCCCAAAACTGTAGGACAACTGCTTGCAGTTGTCCTACAGGTACAGATAGGCCCGACAAACTGGGACATGCCCAGGGTGCACACAGAATCTGCCTTGAATGAACTGCGCCCCAGGCAGTTGACAGGTCACGTCTTTTGTGGTATACTTCCTACGCAAGAGTTAGCGGAAAACCGCTTTTTATTTCGCAGAAGATGCTACTCTAACGTTAGACCTATTTGGGGGCATGTTATGAGACTTTTAAGACCAGAAGGCTGGATTACCACAAGTGAGGCCGCCGAACTGACCGGCTACGAACAGGCGTACTTCCGTATCCTGGCGAAGCAGGGAAAGGTAGCCGCCATAAAAGTGGGCCGTGACTGGCTGTTGGACCGGGAGAGCGTTCTGGCCTACAAAGCCCGAATGGACGTCCTGGGCCCGCAGAAGCACAACCCCTGGCGAGAGGACCTGCAAACTGGGGGCCGGAGAGGGGAGCAGGATGCAGAATAACAGCAGACTTTCCGGCTACTGGCTTTGTTTCTCCCCGGACACTCCCCAGGAGAAGGCGGCGGCCCGCTTTCGGGAGAAGTACGGCTATCCCCCCAGGGAAATCATCCTGCAACGGGGGCTTCTCTGGGTGGGTCCGGTGGGAGAGGAGCGACCGGCCCAGGGGCCGGAGCCCCGACCGGCCAGCGTCATCCGGCGGGTGGAAGCGGCCCAGCGCCCCCTCTCCCCCGCCAGAGCCTTGCAGTTAGCCCTACAGTTGGAGGTGGAAGGATGACCGAAATTCTGGCCCTGGACATCGGCTACGGCTACACCAAAGCCCTCACCCCCAGGGGGCACCCGGTGGTCATCCCCTCTTTGGTGGGCCCCGCCGAACTCATCCGCTATGAGAGCGACATCATCACGGAGAACGGGCACGGCATTGCCCTGGAAGTGGACGGGCGGTCCCTCTTTGTCGGGGACTACGCCGAACTCCAGAGCGCCAGCGTTGCCCAGACCCTGGACGTCACCCGGACCGGTAGCCTGGAGCAGAAGGCCCTCTTCTACGCCGTGGCGTCCGCCCTCATCCCCACCAATACCCAGGAAGTGGCCGTTGTCACCGGCCTGCCCGTGGGGGACTATGACGACCGCAACAAAGAGACCCTGCGCCGGATGCTCACCGGACGCCACGAGGTCCGCCGCCAGGGGAAGCGCCCCCGCACCTTCACCGTCACCGGGACGTACATCATCCCCCAGGCGATGGGGAGCCTCTTTGCCCTCATCCTGGACCGCCGGGGCAAACTGGTGGACTCCGACCTGGCCGCCGGGCGGGTGGGTATCGTGGACATCGGGACCCTCACCACCAACTACGTCCTGGTGGACCGCCTGCGCTACGTGGAGGTGGGGAGCGATAGCATTACCTCTGGGATGGGTGAACTCCTGCAGAAGGTGGCGAAGGACCTCAAGCGGGAGTACGGCCTGGACTGGGCGATGCAACTGCGGAAAGTGGACCTGGCCGTCCAACGCCGGGAGGTGGAGGTCTACGGTGACCGGATCAACATCTCCGGCCTGGTAGCCCCCCACCTGGAAGCCCTGGCCGATACCCTCATCTCCAAAGCCCGCACCCTCTGGGGGAGCGGCGTGGAACTCAAGGCGATTGTCCTCACCGGCGGCGGGAGCCTGGAAATGGCCCCCTTCTTCCGGCGGGTGTACCCTCACCTGCGCCCTCTCCCCGTTGACCCCCAGATGGCCAACGTGGTGGGCTACCTGCGGGCGGGCCTGCGCCGCTTCGGGGGGACGGAGTAGCAGGGTAGCAGTATATAACCAGTATATACTCCGGCGGGCCAGTATATACTGGATATATACTGGCAAGGGGGAGAGAATGGGCCGGGTAGCGAAACTGGTAACCTTTGACGAAGAGCGGGATGCAGACATCCTGGCCTGGCTGGACAACCAGCCCAACCAGTCCGCCGCGATGCGGGCGGCGGTGCGGGCCTACATCCGCCTGAACAACGGGGCGGGGCGGGAGGAGACCGTCCGGGAGGCGGTGGAGGCCGTACTGCCCGACCTGCGGGAGACCGTGATGGCGGCGGTGCGGGAGGCCCTGGCCAACTACCGCATCCCCGTTGTGCCGGAGTACGCCGGGGAGGAGGACCCCGAACTGGCGGCCATCCTGGACGCGCAACTGGGAGAATTCTTTGAGGAGTGAGGTGGGCAATGCGCTATGAGGAGCGGACCCTCAAGGAGTACGCCATCGTCTGCAACCGGTGCGGCGACCGGGGCCCCTGGGGATTCTCAAAGCAGGAGGCCAGGGAACTGGCGGAAGAATACGGCTGGCGGCTGAAGGACGGCCCCCTCTGCCCGGAGTGCCAGGAGAGGGAAGAGGAAGAGCGGCGGGGAGTGAATGAGAAACTGCTGTTGAAGGAGCCGGACCCGGTGCGGGAAGCGTACCAGTATGCCCGGTCCTTCCCGGTAGATGAACAGATGCTTGTGAAGGGTCCGGCGGAGATTGACGGTCTGCCCCCCTACGTTCTCTACTTCTGGTATCTGGCCCGTCACGGGGAGGCGGATTATCACTTTCCCGGCGGCATTGCGGCCTACAAGGTCAGGGGCATAGAGCGGGCCTTTTTCCCGACCCTGACCTGGGATGCCGTAGCCGTCTGGGAGGAAAACGGGTTTGTGAGGTACAGCGTGGCCCACGATGTGCATACTGCCGTCTACGGATGCCAGTGAGTAAAGGTGATAGAGGTTTTCATCCCCGGATAAAAAGAACCCCCCAGCCGGAGCGCCCGACCGGGGGGCTGGCGGGAGGGCTTGGCAATCCCCGCCGTTGTCATTATATCACGAAAGGGAGGGCTTGGCAATGCGTCAACTATTGGAGTATCAGGCTGACCGCATAGAAGCGCTGTTTGCTCATCACAAGGTCCCTGCCCGCGTGACGGGCGGGACCGTCACCCCGCGCTGGATTCGCTACCAGGTCGTCCCCGCGATGGGGGTCCGCATTGCGTCCATTACGGGCCTGGCGGAAGAACTGGCCGCCGCCCTGGACGTCCCCCAGGTTCGCGTGGCCCGCCAGGGCGCGGCCATTGCGGTGGAGGTCCCCCGTGATGACCCCCAGCCCGTCCGCCTTGTGTCCCTTCTGCGCGGCCTGCATAACGTCCCGCCGGCGACCGCTGTTCTGGGCCTGGCCGAGGATGGTGTCCCCCTTCTCATCCGCCTGCCGTCCCCGGACGTGGCCCATATCCTGGTAGCCGGAACGACCGGGAGCGGAAAGACCGCCCTTCTGCGGGCGATGGTGCTTTCCCTGGCCTACTTCAACGAAGCAGGGGGGAACGGGCGGGGGAGCGGTGGGGCGCTGACCCTGCGCCCTGCGCCCTGCAACCTGCGCCTTGTTCTGGTAGACCCGAAGGGGACGGCCTTCCGCGACCTGGCGGACCTGCCCCACCTGGCCCGCCCCGTCATCAGCGACCCGGCGGAAGCGGTGGAGGCCCTGGGGAGCCTTGTCCGGCTGATGGAGCGCCCCGCCACAGGCCAGACGGTCATCCTGGTGATAGACGAACTGGTAGACCTGCTGATGGTGGCCGGGGATGACGCGGAGCGCCCCCTGACCCGCCTTGTCCAACGGGGACGGGAAGCGGGGATACACGTCATTGCGGCGACCCAGAAGCCGACGGCGGCGGTCATCGGGAGCCTGGTCAAGGCCAACTTTCCGGTGCGCGTGGTGGGGAAAGTGACCAGCCCGGAGGATGCGCGGGTAGCGACTGGCTGGAAGGGGACGGGGGCGGAGCGGTTGCTGGGCCGGGGCGACTTTATCGTAGTGGCCGAAGGGCAACTGCAACGCTTCCAGGCGGCCTACATCACCCCGGAAGAGGTCCGGGACCTCTTCCGGGAAAAGGGATGGGCCAACGGGCGTTTGCGCGCAAACGCCGCCCCGCCCCCGCCTTCTACTTTATCCCCCCCGTACGGCGGGAATAAAGAAGATGTGATCCCCCTTCTTTATTCCGGCCAGGCCCCGGGCCGCCCGGAGATAGACGAAATTGCAGTACTGGCCGACCGCCTGCGCCCCTGGTGGAAGGCCCACCGGGGGGAGTGGGGGGCAAAGACGGGAGCGGTGCGGTATCTCTTTGGGGACAACGCGCCGGCGGGTGGGCACTACTGGGACCTGACGATGGCGGCGATTGACCGCCTTGAGGTGGAACTGGCCGGTGGGCCAAATTCTACTTCTACTTCTACCCCGACAGAAGACCCGTTTGACGCCCTTCCGGGGCCCGATGCGGCTTTCTGGGAGAGGTAGAAGTAGAAAGTAGAAATCCAGAAGGAGGTCCAATGACGTACTACGGCTACTATCCCCCGCCCCCGCCGGAAACGAACTGGCGGGAGAAAAAACTCCGCGTCGTGGCTTTGGCCTACGCGGGCCTGATTGTTCTGGTTGCCGTGGGCGTGGCCATCTACGTGATGCTTCAGCGGCTGGAAACGGACGTGCTGACGGCCATCGCGACCATCGGGTGCGCCAGCGCCATCACCCTGGTCAATCTGACCCTGGCGCTGATGGCCGTCCTGCGGGCGCGGGAGCGCCAGGCCAACGGCCAGGCGGGCGCGCTGATGGCCCCGCCCCAGGTGGTGGTCATCCCGCCGATGCAGGTCCAGACCCCGCCGCTTCTGCCCCAGGGCGCGCCAGCGGCCCAATTGGAGACCGTCAAGCCCCGGCATTTCACCATTGTGGGGGAGGAGTGATGTCGGGATGACCAATGAATTGCACCGACCATTGCATCTGTTGCTGTTGCTACTGTTTATTTTCGCTAAATTGAATACAAGAACAGAGGGTAAGAACGAAGATAAATGTCCGGTGAGCATTTGTGCGTCCGCCATTGATAACTGCAAGAACGCTGAGCATCCAGATTGCATCGCCACGCGTACCTGAAACCAACCCCCTTAGACAGGAGGAACCCGATGCGTGCAAAAGAGATACCTGGGATGGTAGCACTGGGTGGCGGCGTCTACGTCCGCCCGGAAGAGATTGTGTGCATTATCGCCTATCGGCATCCCGTCCCCGTCCCTTCAAGGGACAACGTAATTGACACCACCCCAAGAGGGAAAGCCCGTCTGCGTGTCCACATTCGCAACGGGCCGGTGATCTTCCTCGCCATTACCCCTCGCACCCTGATCGCCAAACTTCGGGGCGAAGCCCCGGCGAAGAAAAGGATTGATCAGGAGGACTGGCGGGCTGGTATAAATAGGCAGAGAGCCCGGGCGATGAGCATAAAGGCGGACGATGAGGATGCGCTGGCATAGTCCGCTGAAGTACCCTGCCCTGATACACCTCGGGGCAACTTTTCTTCAAACCGTATCCTTCACCCATAAAGGGTCAAAAACGGTACGGCTAACGGTACACTTAACAGTACAGTTGAACCGTACCCTACGCCAGCGTATGGCTGGCGCAGCCGCGGGCGATGCACTGGCATACGCCTGTCGGCCCCTGGACCTGAAAGATGCCCGGGGATTCCGGCCCTGGTTAGAGCAAGGGATTCAGCCCAATGGACATCACCTCACAGAAATCAGAGATTCAGGCTGTCACCACTACCGATGACCTTCTGGCGGCCTGGGCCGACTTCCTGCGCCTGGACGTGGCCCAGGGCGATGCCAGCCCCCGCACGGTGGCTACCTACCAGGCCCAGGTGCGGGACTTCCTGGCCTGGTGCCAGGCCCAGGGACTTCACCCCGCCCTGGCAACGGAAGACGACCTGAAGGCGTACCGGGCCCACCTGGTGGAGCGGTACGCCAGAGCAACGGTGGCCACCCGCCTGGCGGCGGTCCGCCGCTTCTACCAGGCCGCCGTCTGGCGGGGGTATCGCGCCGACAACCCGGCGGCGGGCGTCCGGCCCCCCAGGGAGCGAACGGCGCGGGACGAACGGGTGCGCTTCCTGCCCCTGGAAGGGCTGAAGCGGCTCCTGGACGCCCCCAGGGGCGACGGCCTGCGGGCCGTGCGGGACCGGGCAATCCTGGCCCTGATGGGCGTTCACGGCCTGCGGGTGGGAGAGATTGTGGCCCTGGACGTGGCCGACCTGGACCTGAACGCCGGGACGGTCTCCGTCCCGGGCAAGGGCGGAAAGCGACGGACGGTCTACCTGGTGGACATCAGCCGCCAGCGCCTGACGGACTGGCTGGCGGTGCGGGAACGGGCTGCCGGTGAAGGGGAAACGGCGCTTTTCGTGGCAGTGGACCGGGCAAAGCGCTTCACGGGCCGCCGGATGACCCGGCGGGCGGTGGAGGCGCTGACCGACCGCTACCTGGAGCGCCTGGGGCTGAAGCGGGGTGGGATTTCCTGCCACAGCCTGCGCCACAGCGCGGCGGTGTGGGCCCGGGCCTTCGGTGCTGCGGTGGACGCGCTGGCGGATATGCTGGGCCACGCCAGCGTGGACACGACCCGCATTTACGCCCGCATCGTGAACCGGATGCAGGAGAACCCGGCCCGTTTCCTGGAAGCGGCGCTGGGAGAGGCGGAGAACGGACCGGAGAGGGGCGCGGAGACCCGCCCCTGACGTTTCGCAAAATCCGCCTTATGTGAAACGATGGTACTCTTTTCCTATTGCGCTTACTGGCATTCTGGGTAACTACCTACCTCCAGCGAGGAGGTGGACCGGCTGATGGGCGAACAGCGCACGCAGCATCGCATAGACGTTTCGCTCCTGCTTGCGGCAGGTGGAAATGACCCCCTGCAAGCGGGCATACACCT
>Ga0272448_1003563_pt1 | contig 18425 bp, 9 predicted proteins | sample YNPCB0191_FD_202220 | JGI IMG/M metagenome (GOLD analysis project Ga0272448, IMG submission 202220) | Hot spring sediment microbial communities from Yellowstone National Park, WY, United States - YNP-CB-019-1 | ecosystem: Environmental > Aquatic > Thermal springs > Hot (42-90C) > Sediment... | reverse complement strand
GACGAGCGGGGGATTCTGACCCGGGTGAACCTGATCGTGGGCACGACGAACAATTATGCGCCGATTATGCTCTCGGTGCGGCGGGCGGCGCAGGACCTGATCCGTGGCGGCCAGGTGCGGGAAGGCTTGCTGAACCGGGTGGAAATGGCCTTCCGGGCCTACGACCCCTGCTTTGGCTGCGCCACGCACAGCTTGCCGGGCCAGATGCCGCTAGAAGTGAACATACGCTCCTCCGACGGCACGCTGCTGCAAACCCTCCGCCGGAACGTTTCCTAGTCCTTCCCAAGCTGAGCGGGTACGGGGCCGAAGCATAAGTGTTCTTTTGACCACGCTTTGCTCTTTTCCGAACCTGATGGGATAATGCACTCATCGAGGTTTTGGTTTTGGAAAGTGGCGTGGGCAAGGAGGGGCTTTTGGCTTCTGGCGAAAACTAGGCAGGACATGGAAATCGGCGTTCCCTTTGTTTACGAAGGTCGGCCATAGAGAGGGCTGACGTGGGGGACTAGGTGGGGACTGGGGGAAAAGGCTTTTTCTTTTCGACGGCAGGCGTGGACTGGGGATTGGAGAGTCTATGCGGGGGCGTGGCGGCCGATGACGATCCAATTTAAGTTTACGATGTGGACAGTGGCGGTATTGCTGGTGGCCAATGCGGTGTTGGCCATGGTGACGGTGGAGTCGATTGGCCGACTGTGGTTGGACGAAGTGCAGACTCGCGTGGGGTTGGACTTGAATTCGGCGCGTGCGGCTTACGAGAACCGACTGGAACGGTTGAGTTGGTATCTTCGGGCGTTGACGTTTAGTCGGACGATTCTGATGGGGCTGGAGCAGGGGGACTTGACCGCCATCCGATCACACCTCCAGAAGGCCTATCAGACCGGTGGGATGGACATTTTGACGCTTCTTGACGCTCAGGGGCGGGTGGTGTGCCGGGCGCATCAGCCGCACGGGAGCGGAGATCTAATGGGCAAAAACCCCCTGATTGCCGAGGTGTTGAAGACGGCCCAAGGCGTCCAGGGTACCGTGGTGTTTTCGGCCGAAGAGCTGAAGAGGGAATCGGACTTGTTGGCTCAGCGAGCCTACCTCCAGGTGTTACCTACACCGGCAGCCCATCCGACCACGGATACGTTTCGTGCCGAAGGGCTGCTTTTGGCGGCGGCAGAGCCGATGTTCGATGGGGAAGGGAAATTAGCGGCCGTTCTTTTTGCCGCGGAACTTTTAAACAACGATTTCACGCTCGTGGATCAGATCAAGCAGGAGGTATTTCCGGGCCAGCAATATCAAGACCGGGATATTGGCACGGTAACGATTTTTCTAGGGGATTTACGGATTTCGACGAATGTGATTGGGGAAGATGGACGGCGGGCGGTAGGGACTCGGTTAAGTGCCCAGGTAGCGGACGAAGTCTTGGGCAAGGGGAACACGTGGATCGGGGAGGCGTTTGTCGTCAACGACTGGTATATCACGGCGTACGAGCCGATTCGGGATCCACGGGGGCGGGTGATTGGGGTGTTGTATGTCGGGCTGTTGCGGGAGCCCTTTTTGCGGCGGCGTTCCACGGTGATGTGGACATTTGTAGGATTTATTACGGCAGCTTCCCTGTTGAGTCTGGCCCTGATGCATTTAGGATCGGCGTTGGTTTTAGGACCGATCCGACGGATCTTGGCGATGGCCCGGCGGGTCATGAAAGGGGACATGACGGCTCGGGTCGGTGTTCGTCCTCCTGGAGAAATGGGGGTTTTGTGTCAGGCGATCGATCAGATGGCCGACGCCATTACCCAGCGAGAGGAACAACTCAAGGCAGCCATGAACCGGCAGATCAGCCGAAGTGAACAGTTGGCCTCTGTAGGTCGGCTTGCGGCTGGCGTAGCCCATGAAATCAACAATCCGCTGACGGGCATCCTCACTTTTGCTCATATGCTCCGGGAAAAGCCGAACATGGACGATCAGGATCGGCAGGACCTGGAGCTGATCATTCGGGAGACCACACGGGCGGCGGAAATTGTGCGGGGGCTTTTGGACTTTGCCCGGGAACGGCCGGCCATGAAACAACCGTTGCAAATCAACGAGGTCATTAAACGTACATTACGCCTTCTGAGCAATCAGCGGGCCTTCAGCAATATCGTGATCGTGGAGGATGTGCAGGAGAACCTGCCTTTGGTGGACGGGGATCCCAACCAACTTCAACAGGTGTTTCTCAATCTGGCGTTGAACGCCTGTGAAGCTATGCCGCAGGGCGGAACTCTGCTGATTGGCGCCTCCGCGGAAAAAAACCATGTCTTAGTGAAAATCACCGACACCGGCTGCGGCATCCCGCCAGAACACTTAGATCGGATTTTCGAACCTTTCTTTACTACCAAACCGGTGGGTAAAGGCACTGGCTTAGGCTTAAGCGTCAGCTACGGGATCATCCAGCAACACGGCGGGACTATCGAAGTAGAAAGTAAGGTGGGATTTGGCTCCACTTTCACCGTGGTCTTGCCGGTACGGTCTTCGCCGAACCCGTCCCCTTCTTCGGGGTGAAATCGGGAGTAAAATAAAAATTCTGGATGGAGAAGCTCCCCAGAATCCCAAGTCGTCTCCCCGTGGGCGGGGGAAGGATTCCCTATTTCTGGTGGAGTTCCCCTATTCCGATGTGCAAACCAAGCAAGTGGGTTTCTTCGGGTGGCCAGAAAAAATCCCGTTGAGCCGTTTCTAGGAAAATCTCTTTTTTCCGATTCCCTTGGGGAACTGTTGTCTTCGCCGCAGGGTCGGAAGAAAAAGGTCATTGGTTGAGACGGCGGCATTGTTGCGCAATTCCTTTAGAAAAATATGTTTGTCTAAAGGGGTTTAGGGAAAAACCGGGAATTGGCCGAGGAGATGGTTCGATGAAAGGTTCGGGAAGTGCTTCCGAGAAAAAAATATCTCCGCTTCGGATTTTAGTGGTCGATGACGATCCGGTGATTGGGACAAGTTGTCGGAAAATTTTGGCGGCTGAAGGGCATGAGGTAACGGTATTTCAGAACGCTCCGGCGGGGCTTCAAGCGGCCTTGACAGGCCAATATGACGTGGTGTTGTTGGACTGGGTGATGCCGGAATTGGATGGGATGAAGTTTTTGACTCAGATCAAAGCAGCGGGGATTGTCGCAGCGGTGGTGGTGATTACCGGCTATGCTACGGTGGAATCGGCCGTCGAGGCCATGAAACAAGGAGCGGCGGATTATATTTCCAAACCATTTACACCCGAGCAGTTATCCGCGGCGGTTCAGAAAGTGGGCCGTCGGTCCGTATTGCTTCGACAGAATGTCGTCTGGACTAAACAGCAGGAAATCCAGCAAGGACTAGAAGGCATCTTGGGCCAAAGCCGTCCCATGCAACAGGTGTTCGCTCTGATCCAACGGGTAGCCCTCACGGATAGCACCGTATTGATTACCGGCGAGAGCGGGGTGGGCAAGGAGATGGCGGCGCAGGCCATTCATCGGTTGAGCCGACGACGTGAGAAACCGCTGTTGGCCTGCGACTGCACGGCTCTGGCCCCGACTTTACTGGAGAGCGAGTTGTTCGGGCATGTGAAAGGGTCTTTTTCCGGGGCGATTGCCGCCAAGCGGGGCCTTTTTGAAGTGGCCGACGGAGGCACGTTGTTTTTAGACGAGATCGCCAACCTGAGTCTGGAGACCCAGGCCAAATTGCTGCGGGTGCTGGAAACGCGGCGGGTCAAAAAAGTGGGAGATACCATAGAACGGGAGGTGGACATTCGAGTCATAGCGGCCACCAATCGAGATTTATGGGAAATGGTGCGAGCGGGGCGATTTCGGGAGGACCTTTACTATCGGTTGAATGTGGTGCCAATTCATTTGCCGCCTTTGCGGAAACGGCCAGAAGATATTGCTTTGTTGGCAGCGGTATTTCTTCGCCGGACGTGTGCAAAGATAGATCGGGCGATCAAGGGGTTTACCCCAGAGGCGATGAAGCGTTTGGAGAGTTATCCTTGGCCTGGGAACGTAAGGGAACTGAAGAACATTATTGAACGGATAGCTATTTTATGCGACGCCGAGTATATTGACGTAGCACATCTGCCGATCGAAATTCGGCAATCACCGAGCAGGCCTTCGTTGCCTCCGCTCCCGACGACTTGGGAGGAGTTTCGTCGGCTGAAGGAGCAGGCCGCTGAGGGCGCCATTCAAGACTTGGAACGGCGTTTCGTCTTAGAAGCTCTTCGTCGAGCGGGCGGGAATGTGTCTCGGGCGGCCAAGGAGGTCCGAATGCTTCGGCCGAACTTTCATAAACTCATGCGGAAGTATGGCATCCGATCCGAAGATGTCCAACCAGAATGAATTTCTTGGGAGCTTTTGTTCTTCGGGGGATTGGGGGTTCTAAGGTCGGCTCTAGCCAGGCGGCCGTTTTTCGATCTTGCTGGGTTGTGGTTTGGCCCAGGCCAAGCAGGCCGGCGGTGGGAATTGCGGGCGGCAAGCCGTTCCAGGGGACTTCCGTTGCTGGGAATCTGGGTCGGGCTCATTTCTCAGGAACATAATGAACTTAAAAACACTGTGTCTTTTGAGAATACACCCCGTTTTCTCTGTGCCAGCTTCGGAAGATTCTTTATTTAGCCTAACTTATTTCCTTGAAAGAAGTTAGGTCGATTCTTATTTTTCAAAGACTCTTTTCGGGCTTCCGGAGGGATGTCGGCTCTCTTCTGAATTGTTGTTTGCGTAACTTATTTTATAATAATAAGTTACGTCAAAAAATATATTTTCATAGGTTTTGGCACCAATTTTGCTATCTTGTTAGGCAGCGGTTCTCTTCGATGGAGAAAAGCCGGTTCCGCATGCATCCCTCGTTCCCAAGGAGTAAGCCATGCCAGACGCTCGGAAACTCTTGGTGGTCGATGATGAAGAGGTCATTTGCCAAGCCTGCCGACGGATATTTATCCGGCAGGGCTTCGAGGTGGAGACCTATCTGGATCCACGGGAGGCCTTGGCCCAAGCCACCCAACAGGATTATACGGGTATCCTTCTGGACATCAAAATGCCTGTGATGGACGGGATCGAATTTTTGGAAAAACTCCGCAGAGTCAAACCGGATGTTCCGGTGCTGATTATGACCGGCTATCCGAGCATTCCGAATGCAGCGGCGGCGATCCGTCTGGGGGCGGCCGATTATATCACCAAACCCTTCACGCCCGAAGAAATCACGCAGGCGGTCCAGCGGATGCTTTCGGTCCGTCACGTAACCCCGCCAGAGCCTCTGGAAGAAACTCCCGGTCCCAGTCTGCAACCGGAAGGCTTTTTCTTTTTCGATCAGTCCTGGTTCCAACTGGAAGCGGATGGCTCAGCTTGTCTAGGGGCCGTGTTGCCGGGGTTACAGGGGCAGTCGATCTCCGCTTTGCATTTGCCGAAGATCGGGGAAGTGGTCTATCAGGGGTTGCCTTTAGCGGGAGTTCGTGTGAGCGAGAAACCTTGGACCATCATCCGTTCGCCGCTTTCAGGGGTGGTGGCCGCTGTCAACGAAGAACTCTTGCAGAGGCCCTCGCTTTTGGCGGAAGATCCATGCGGCGGCGGCTGGGTGGCCTGCCTGTGTACGACCCGATTTGAAGAAGAATTCGGTCGCTGTCGGCGCCGGGAAGTGCTTTTAATCAATGCGGACTTGAACTCTGGGGCAATGCAGCAGGATGCGTTGATCCGGCTTGGTTGCCAGGTGCAATGGATCACGTCTCGGGAGGCGTTGGACGAACATCTTTCGCAGCTCAGCCCGGAGAAAGTGGTGCTTTTGGATGCCGCCTCTTTGGGGGAACAGGGACCTGGGGCTGCCGCACAGTTAAAAAGTTTGGCGCCCGGCCTGAAGATCGTGGTGCTGGCGACTCCGCAGGCGGCTTGGGAAAGCGAGTATCGGAAACAGGGGATCTTCTATTATGCGGTGGAACCGTTTGCAGACAGGGAGATTGTGGTGGTTTTGGATGCGGCGTTTCGGTCGGCTGAGCCGCCTCCCTCCCCACCACCCAAATTCCAGAAAACCCAAGCGGAAGCCATCAGTAGCATCACCATTACCAATCGCAACGGCCATAAGGTGCAACTGTTAGCGCCGCCGGGCCTGTTGTGGCGGCAGGAAGGTTTGGGGGCGGAAATTCGCCAAAAATTGATGGAGCGGATGTTGCCTGTGGTGCTCACTCCGGGCGAGGCCAGCATGACGCCTGCGGAGATTTTGAAGGCGGCCTCGAAATGCGATCGGCTCATGGTGCTGAAACTTCGAGACGCTGATCAATTGCCCGGGGCATTGGCCCGGGATATTAAAGCGGAGGTCGGCGCCGAGTCCGGTCTGCCGCCCGTGCGGATCACCCTGCTGATGATCCAGCCGGACGCCCTGGGCGGCGTCTCCGGTCTGGAACCGAAAATTATTTCCGCCTTGGCCGAACATATCGTCCACGAAATGGCCACCTATTGAACCCCCTGGGGTTTGCAGGGAACCGTCGCTCGGATAGACTCCCACTCGACCAAAGCTTTGCACCGCCGCTTTTGCGAACTGTCGATCAGAGACCACCAGGAGCCAAAGCCCCCCTGCTTGCCCAGCACGAGTCAAATTTCCTCTTCTCGGCGCGGAGAAATTTGAATATCTTTTTGTACACCAGGTTCAAAATGTTCCTATCTATATTTGTACAGTTTCTATTTCCGGAAGCATCGGCGGGCAAGCAGCAGACCGGCAGCTCCGATGAGTAGCAACATGGCGGCGGCAGGTTCCGGCACCCGATTGGTTACCACCATGTCCCGGGCAACGTTCACCTCGCTGCCCGTGTAAACCCGCGGCAACAGGTCAATATCAAACGGGCTGCCCGCCAAAGCCAACAGATACTGCGCATAGGTTGCCTTGACCAACTGATTAGATCGGACGCTCATGTACAGATCGCCCGTCAGCGGATCAAAGGCCAGGGCATCCACCCAGTCGTCCGTATCCGTATTGAGCACGATGGGCGTAGTGCCGAAGGTGCCGGTATTGGGATTAAAACTGAGAGCAAACAGTTGATAGGGTTGTCCGCCGCCCACATCTCCGCCGCAAAAGAGCACGTAGGCGTTGCTCAGGGGGTCTAAAGCGATCTCGGCGGCCAGATTGCCTGAAGGCAACGACCAGGTTGTGGTGCTGCCGGTCGTGGTATTCATCGCCACGATTTTGTTGTCGCCCCGGCCGGAGGTGAGGAGGTATTGTCCGTTGTTGGTGAGCCAGGAGTGGTGATTGCCGCGATCGCCGCCGGTAAGTCCTGTGGTACCGAGTGGGGTTCGGGTGTAGCCGCCGGCGCCATCGGGGGTGAACTTATCCACTCGGCCGTTTCCGCCCAAATAGGTAATATACAAAGTGCCATCTGCGGCGATGGCCACATCCCGGACCGTACCGACGCCGGCTACCTCGTCCGGTTTCAGGAGCCAGGCAACCTGGTTGGTGTTCCGATCGATGCGATAGACGCCCAGCCCGGTGCCGGCAATATAGAGATTGGCGTTGGCGTCGGTCGCTACGCCGCCGATCATGTCATCGGCATTCAGGGTAAAGGTACTTACTTTCGTCCCGCCCCGGAATTGATGGACGCTCCGCAAACTGCTATCCACGATCCAGATGTCTCCCTGTTGAACCAGGCCGGGATAAGGCGGCGGGTCAATGACGGCTAAATCCCGGTTGATCGAAGCGTTGCCGCTTTGTAATAACTGACCCAGCTGAGAAATGTTCACAGACCCAGGTGAGCTTATGGCCGAGGCCAGTTGGGCATTGGTAGCGAAGCGGATTTCGCCGCCGTTGGCCCGGTTGGAAAGATACAATCGGCCTGCCACCGCCGAATAGGCAAGGCCGTCGGTGAAGTCTCCCACGAGGAGCTGCGAGGAACTGGTTCCAATCTGGCCGGTAAGCTGGTCAAATGAGACGGTGCGGACTCCATCCGGGGCACTGTAGAGGAGAAGATTCGGATAACTGGGCAGGATAGCAGTTTGGCTGGCCACGTTGGTGCCGGGATTCACACTGCTCATCATGCCGTCGGTAAGGCGCATGGAGTAAAGGCGTTGAGGTCCCCAGACGCCGGTGGCTATGAAGAGTTCATTTACGGACATACTCAAGCGGCCGCCGCCATAGTCGCCAAACCCACCGCCGAAACTGCCCACCTGCACACCGGTCTGAAAACCGCCCGATCCGTCCGGCGCATATTTGTATAGGAGTAACGTGCTGTCGGTAAGATAAAACGAGACGTAGAGATTTTTGTTGGAATCGAAGATAAGATCGCGAATGCCGCTGGTATTGGCCGGCAGGTTGAGCGTCGGGCCGCTCAGTTTAACCACGCTGGTCGTACCGGCAAAGGGGATCATCTCGATCTGGAAGGGGACCGTATTTCCGTCGCCGTGGGCAAACCAGAGATTTCCGGCCGGGTCGGTGGTTACCCCGCCCAACTGAGTCATACTCACCGAACTGACGGTACTGCCCGACCGAAATTGAAAAAGAGTATTCATCCCGCTGGACACGGCGAAGACATCGCCGGGCATGACGGGGCTGGTGATGGTAATGGCCCAAGCCGCTTGGCCCCCCAACATCCCCCAGCAGACTCCCCAAAGTGCTAAGATGCTTACTCGGTGCTTCATAATAGAATCCTCCCGAAAACAAGAAGACAGTGACTCCAGGTGGGTTGCAAAACGAGGGCAAGAGGAATCGTGGCAAGGTAGGAAAGCCGTTTTTCCCAGCAGGAATCCGATCCGCATACCCTCCAGTCTTTCCAGGTCAGAGATTCCTCTTTCTTTGAATATAATCACCCGCTTTGGGAAAATCTACGGAATGGTTTCGATTTTTTCGGCGGAAAAGGAGAAAAGGCATTTTTTCGGATACTTTTGGGGGGTGTGTCGCCCTCTTTCATGCTTCCCCATAAGGCAAAAACGCCTTATGCAGGGCCGACGAGTGGTCCAAAGAGGCGGACGACCGACGGAGTTTCTCCCTAGTTCGGTGCTTTGGTGGAAATGGCATGGGGCCATCCCCATAAAGGGGGAGATTGGTTTAAAACCTGCCCAATCCGATCTAGTTTTCTTCGTTGGGGTTCCGCTATAATCCGAGGCTGTTTTCTTGCTGGGAAGAGCCAGAAAAAGATTGGGTCTGCCCCTTGGGACACGAGCGATATGCCCGGACAAGGAAGTCCGAAAAATTCTCGGTTTTTTACACCCCCCGTCTGGGCGGTTTGTGTAATCTTTTTGTTCGGATGTCTTGGGGGGGTATATCTGTTGGGAGAGGAAACGTCTGTTGGGGAAGTCGCTCCTGGGGAGAAACCGGACGGGGCCGAGTCGCAGGTGAAGTTTTGCCTTCGGATCGCATGGGGGGGCGGTTCGGAACAAATTTGGAAGGGGCGGATTTGGGTCCAACCCGGTGCTTTGTCCGATCTCCAGCCGTTGGGCTTGGAGGCAGATGAACCTGGCTCTTTCTGGGTGGAGCAAGGGCAATTGCACATTGCCAACCGCAGCGTCAGAAGCTTCGACGGGGTAGATGTTTGGGTAGAAGCTCCACTGGAAGCCCGTTTATGGATCGATTTGAAAGCAGCCGATGCGACAGAAAAAAGCGGCGGAGAGTCGGGTGCATGGAACGTACCTTTAAGTCGTCTGGCGTCAGAAGATTTTTCCGCAGAGTTAGGTTCCTCAGGGAGTCGGATTTTAATCCGGCGGAGTCCGGGAGATTCGCTTCGGGTTGTTCTGCCGGGGGATTGTGCGGTGTTTTCTCCCGGGCAGATGGTTCCTGTGCAGATTCAGCCGTATCAGTTGCCCGTTTCCCCGGAAACGCCGGTGGAAATGGAGATGCAATTGACTCGGAGTGGTTCTTCCGAGGTGTTGTGGAGTGTTCGGAAGGAGTTTACTGCCGGGGAAAAGGTACCTATACGTGCGGAAGTGCCTTTGGAGAGCCAAGAGGGGGTGTATGAACTGGGGATTCGGGTGAGTACGGTTGGAGGCCGGGGGTGGTCGCTTCCTCTTCGTTCGCCGTTAGGGGGTAAGACGGCGATTACGGAACGGCGGGTTCAACTGGTGGTGATCCGTTCGGATCGGTCGGAGGGGATATGGCAGGAATCGAGGGGGTTTTCCGTGGCGGCGGAGATTGATCCGGCCAATCCGAAGTGGTTTGAACGGTTCGCCAAATTGCCTGGTCTTCCTGGATTACCTAGATTATGGCGTGGGCCGTTGGGCAACGGTCGGCAAGATTCCTGGTCACATCCTTTAGGTCCCGTATGCCGATTGCAACCCAACCCTAGTCCAGAAGATGTGAGTTGGGAGGCGTATAGTCTGCCCATTACGGAGCCTGGAAAACCTCATATTTTAGAGATTCGTTATCCCAGTGATCGGCCACAAACTTTGGGTATTCGGATTGTAGAACCCAATAACCAGGGAGTGGTAGGGCCGATTGGGCCAGAAAGCGGCATCCATTTGGACGAGGAGGTCATTGGGGATGGGGCAGCCCCCCGATGGTTGGAACATCGGATGCTCTTTTGGCCGCAGACCCGGACCCCCATAGTCCTGATCAGCAATTGCCGGACAGACGCTCCGGCGCTGTATGGACGGATTCGGGTCTTAGCCGGTCCGGACCATCTTCCGCCTGTTCTGGTTTCGCCGCCCTCAGCCCCTGGCCGACGATACTACGCCTATCTGCACCGGCCTTTGTTTGGGAAGACGTTTGGCGCACCGGAGTCGGCAGATTCCCCGCCGGAACGGGGCTTGGAAGATTGGAACACGTTTTATGTGGGTGCCGTGCGGATGGTGGAGGCCCTTCGATATGGGGGATATGACGGGTTGGTGTTGCCGGTGCTGGCCGATGGTAGCAGCTTGTATCCCAGCCGACTCCTCCAATCCACGCCCCGCTATGATACAGGCGTTTTGATAGATTCGGGGGTGGACCCGGTGCGAAAAGATGTACTGGAAATGATGTTTCGGCTGTTCGACCGGGAGGGGATCCGTTTGACGCCGATGTTGGAATTTGTCTCTCCGTTGCCATCATTGGAGGCGAGGTGTCGGGCGGAGAATCCACAGACAAGCGGCCTGCGATGGATTGGGCCGGATGGGAAAGCATGGAACGATGTCTATCCATCTTATGCGGGTCGGGCGCCCTATTACAACTTGTTGAACGAGCAGGTCCAAGAGGCCATGCTGGAAGTGATTCAGGAGGTGGTACGGCGTTATCACCATCATCCGGCCATGGAAGGATTGGCCTTGCAACTTTCCGGTTGGGGATACGCCCAACTGCTGGGGCCGGAATGGGGATTGGATGATCAGACCATCGGCCGATTCCAACGGGATGTCCGGGTGGAGTTACCGGCAGCAGGAGCGAATCGTTTTGCGGAACGGGCCAAACTCCTTACGGGTCCGCATCGACAGAAATGGCTCCAATGGCGGGCAGGGCAACTCGGGAAGTTTTATCAGAAGGTGGATCGAGTTCTGAAGGCCGCCCGACCTGATGTACATTTGTATCTTTTGGGCGGCGATCTGTTGGCGGGGCCTCATTGGGAAGAGGAACTCCGCCCTGTGGTGGGGCGCCGCAGCTCCATTTCAGAACTTCTCCTCCAGGTGGGCCTGGATGTCCAACATTATCAACATCCGGAGGGGCCGTTTCTGGTCCGCCCAGAGCCGTTTACCGCCGCTGCACTGCGGGGCCGACAAGTCTTGTATGCGGAATGGACTCAGCTTGCCGAGGCCGATCAGGGCTTTGCTGCCATGCCTCAGGCTGGAAGCCTGTTTGTCCATCATCCGGAAAAGACTTTCCTGCCTTCGTTTGATCAGCGCAGTCCGTTTCGTTCCACGCAATTGACCTTATGGCGTCAGCCGGCCTTGGCGGACCGGCAAAACCGGCGCCGGTTTGTCCAGAGTTTGGCCGCCCTGGATAGCCAGGTGTTTTTCGACGGCGGATGGTTTTTCCCGTTGGGTGGCCATGAGAGCGTCCAGGACCTGATTGTAAGCTATCGTCGATTGCCGCCGATCCGATTCCAAGAATGGAGCGAGGGTTCTTCGACCCAAGGGGCGAGCAGCCAACCATGCGTGATCCGTTACGCATATCATGAAGGATATACATATATTTATATTCTGAACCCCACGCCGCTTCCTCTGTTGGCCCGACTGCAACTGGAAGGCGTCCAAAGTGGCCGACTCGAAGAACTCAGCGGACGGCGTTCCCTCCGACCGCTCATCATGGAACAAGACGGCTGTATCTGGACCGTGGATTTAGAGACCTATGATTTTTTGGCGGTACGGATTCCTGGAGGGAAAATTAGGCCAGTCCATGCGGAGGTGCGTGCGCCTGCGTCGGCCGTAAGCCGACTGGAGGAGCGCATCCGCCTCTTAAGCAACCGCGCCGCCTTGCTCCGGAATCCGCCGGCATGGCGTGTGCTGGGCAATTCCGGGTTTGAACAACCGCCGACAGCCGAAGGAACCATCCCCGAGTGGTTCACGACCCGCACGCCGCAAACGAGCATTCGAGTAGAAGACCAGGGGGCGCATCAGGGCGTCCGATGTGTCCGTCTGGCGAGCGAAGGCCCCATTGCCTGCTTGGTCAGCCGCGCGTTTCCTACCCCGAGCACGGGACGATTTTCCATGATCGTTTGGCTTCGGATAGCCGATCCCCAGCGCCAGCCGCCGCTCCGATTAGCCGTCGAATGGGAGAAAAACGGCCGCCAATATCGCTACGCCTCCTTAGGGGCCTCGGCCGCCGATTCCCATGCCGTTCCCTTGACGACAGATTGGGTCCCTTATGTATTTCAGGTCTATGATTTGCCGTTGGACGGCGCTGCGTCAATGCGAATCCGATTCGATCTGATGGGACGAGGAGAAGTGTGGATTGATGATATACAAATCTCTGGACTCGCTTTTAGCCGCGACGAATTGATCGAACTGTCCAAGCTCCTCACCGTAGCCACCGCCAAACTGGAACGAGGCGAACTGGGGGATTGTATTCGTCTTTTAGAAGGGTATTGGCCGCGATTTTTACAGACCTATGTCGGCGCTTCGCCGGACTCGCTCAGCCGTCGGTCTCCGTTGTCCTCCCCCACCGCGACGCCCGAAACGGAACGCTCGTCCAATGTGCTCGATCGGCTGAAGACATTCCTCCCCCGGCCGTTGCGGTTCTAAAACCCACTTCAAAACCGCTCACCGGGCAAATCCATCCCGGGTAACACGTTAGCGGAATGAAGCTCCCCTGGAAGGAGCTACTTGTCCGGTCCGGTTTTTAAGGTTCGGCATCGGGTACGACCAGCGTACCCCTCCGTTCGGCTAAAATGTTCCTAATGAACATGGCGCAAATTTTTCGGATTCGTCTCTTGCCGAAGAGCCGGGCTGAAGGTGAAAATAGAGCTTCTTTCCCTAAAGTAGAGGAGCTAGGAGAGAGTACGTGAAACCATTTTGGAGATGGGTGCAACACTGGTGGCTTCGGCCGTGCGGCCCTGGGGAGGTCTTGCGGGTCAGTTGGCCGCTGATGGTCTCGATGGGCTCCGGCGCGGTGATGCATTTTTGCGACCGGGTCTTTTTATCCTGGTATGCGCCGGAAGCGATGGCCGCTGCACTGCCGGCCGGGGTGTTGCATTTTACCTTGTTGTGTTTGCCGTTCGGCATAGCCATCTATGTCAACCCCTTTGTGGCTCAATATGAGGGGGCGGGTCGATTCGACCGGATCGGCCGGGTGGTCTGGCAAGGGGTATGGATCGGGGTGGTTACCGGGCCGCTGTTTTTACTGACGATCCCGCTGGCCCCGGATTGGTTTCGGGCGATGGGCCATAGTGCGGAGTTGGCCCGCTTGGAGACCCTCTACTATCAAGTGCTCACCTTCGGCGCTGGGGCGTGGATTTGCGGCGGAGCGATGTCCGCCTTTTTCACCGGACGACGAAAAACACGCGTTGTGATGTGGGTCGATACGTCGGCGGCCAATCTGAACGTCATTCTGGACTATGCATGGATTTTTGGCCATTGGGGGCTGCCGGCCTGGGGGATCGAAGGGGCGGCCTGGGCCACGGTGGTTTCCCAGTGGTATCGACTAGTCGTGTATCTTTGGCTTTTGTTCCGTCCGCATCTTCGAGAGAAATACGGGATTCTATCGGGCCTGCGGGTCGATACAGCGCTGCTGAAGCGACTGTTCTATTACGGAGCGCCAAACGGACTGCAACTGTTGGCCGAGGTGGCCGCCTTTACGCTCATGTTGCTTTTGATCGGACGGTTGGGCGACCAGGCAATGGCCGCCACCACGGCCGCCTTTAACGTGAACAGTTTTGCCTTTATCCCCACGTTGGGGCTGGGGATTGGTCTGACAGCCATCGTGGGCCGAGAACTGGGCCGAAATCGCCCTCACCGCGCCGCCTTGGCCGCTTGGTCCGCCATGCTCTTGGCCTGGATTTATATGGGCAGTATTGCGATATGGTATGTGCTTACGCCGGACTTCTTCCTACTGGGTTATGGGGCAGGCATGAGTCCCGAAAGTTTTGAGTCGCTGCGCCGGACGACCACCATCCTGTTGCGTTTTGTGGCCGCCTACTGCCTGTTCGACGCCATGAACGTCATCTTTGCAGCCGCTCTGAAAGGAGCAGGCGACACCCGATATATCTTTCTGGCTAACCTCAGCCTTTCCACCCCGCCGGTAGTGATTGTCTGGCTAGGTGTTCACTATTTCGGCCTGGGCTTGTGGGGGTGTTGGCTGATACTGACCGCCTGGGTCTATACCCTGGGTCTGGCCTTTCTGGTCCGATTCCTTCAAGGCCATTGGCGGCAGATGCGCGTCATCGAACCTGCCCCGGAAGAACTGGTCGAAACCCCCTAGGGAGTTTGTTGGTCGTGAGTCATGAATATTTCATGCAATTAGCTTTAGATGAAGCCCGGCGGGCCTTGGCCGAACAGGAAGTCCCGGTCGGTGCGGTCATTGTGCGGGCCGGTCAAGTGATCGCCCAAGCCCACAACCAACGGGAACAACTCCAAGACCCCACGGCCCATGCCGAAATGATCGCCATCACCCAGGCGGCGGCCGCCTGCCGAAGCTGGCGACTGGATGATTGTACGCTCTATGTAACCTTAGAACCTTGCCCCATGTGCGCCGGCGCTATCGTGCAGGCCCGGATTCCGGTGGTGGTCTATGGCGCCGCTGACCCCAAAGCCGGTGCGGTCGCCTCGCTGTATCGGCTCTTGGAAGACGATCGGCTCAATCACCGCTGCTTGGTCTTTGCCGGCGTATTGGCCGAACCCTGCGCCCAACTGCTCCGAGAATTCTTCCAGGAGCAACGAAACTTAGGAAAGAAGTAGTCCGGCCCGGCCGCGGAGGGGAAAATCACTCCGTCGGTTTTCGGTCTTTTCGGGCTCGCATCCGGGTGCCGTATTCCAGGCTCAAGCGGATTTCCTCAGCCGGGATATTCTCCGGGAAAAAGGCTCCGCTGATCTTGGCGTTGTAGATGGAACAGCCTTCCAGGTCGTGGTTTCGCAGATCGCAGCCTCGAAGGTCCGCTTCCCGAAGATAGGCGTCCCGCAGGAGAACCCGACTTAAATCCAGGTTGCGCATGTCACAGCCTCGCAAATCGGCGCCACGAAAGTCGATCGTCTGTCGGCCCTGGATGGCCCGATGGTAGCCCTCCACATCGCCGACCCGAAGGGCCTTGAAGGCCGGGTCGTCCGGAAACCGGGCTCGGTTTGGGGATTGACTTTTGATCACATTTCCTGGCATATTCTATTCCTCACTCCTACGAAGGGTTGCCGCCTCCAGAGGGCCAAGCGGCATCGGCTGCCTCGGAGACGACCTGTTCGGGCGCAAAAAGCCTCCTGGAAAAATATAGGTTCTTTTTTGGCCAGAAGAGGGGCGGAAGAAGAACCGGTTATCCCACCGCCGGTATGTTCCCTACATTCCGCAAAATCTGTTGCCGCGGACTTCTGCTTCGCATCCTGGAAGATAGTGGGGCAAGACCGCTCCCAAGGACTCCGCCAAGTCTGGAAAGTTTTGTGCCGGTTGCGTTGGGGCCTTGGAACTCTTACTACTTGCGAAGCATCTATGTCGTCCATCTACTTATTGGGGCCGAAACGTTGGATCGCAACCGGCTCGGTAACATTTTAGCTGAATGAAGAGGTCTATGTGCCATTCCTGCGCAAGCAGCAGTCCAGGCTTATTCCCGCGCAAGCGGGAACCCAGGGAACATAGACTTTTACTCCTTTCTGGATTCCTGCTTACGCAGGAATGACGGGTTCTGGACTGCCGCTTTCGCGGGAATGACACGCTGGGTTTACCCCCCCAGGGGAGAGGCGAGTTGCTTGATTCGGCTAAAGTGGTACCCGGTTCGAAGTTTTCTGGAGCGGCTTGTTTTACCTATCGGCCTAAGTATAATGAGGTTCCAAACACCGGCCTTTGCCGTCGATTCCAAAGCTGATTTCCCCAATGTCCTTTTTTTCTGGCTTCAAGAGTTTCCTTTGCATGTGTTTAACAGGAGCATGGCTATGAGGCGACGACGGTTTGATCATTTTTCCACCATGATCCCTTCTGCCGAGTCTGCGAAGTCTTTCGGCCCAAGCCGCCGAGATTTTATCCAGAAGACGGCTTATGTGGCGGCGGGTGCAGCGGCCATGAGCCAACTGGACCTGGCCCGCTTCGCCCATGCGGCCGGAAGCGGCACGATTCGGATCGGTCTTGTCGGCGCCGGCGGCCGGGGCACTGGGGCCGCCATCAACGCCTTGCAAAACGCCTCCTATCCTGATGTCAAACTGGTCGCCATTGCCGATGCCTTCGCCGAACCCCTTCAACGCAGTCTGAAGGCGATCCAAAACCAATGCCCGAAGAAGGTGGATGTCCCGCCGGATCGGCAATTGGTGGGCCTGGACGCTTACCAGAAACTTTTGGCCTGTGACGTGGACCTGGTGCTGTTGTGTTCGCCGCCTGGATTCCGGCCCATACAGTTTGAAGCGGCAGTGAAGGCTGGGAAACATGTATTCATGGAAAAGCCGGTTGCCGTCGATGCCCCTGGTTATCGTCGGATCCTGGCCGCCAACGCCCAGGCCAAGCAAAAGAAATTGGCCGTGGCCGTCGGACACCACCTCCGCCATGAAACCAAACACCAAGAGATCATCAAACGGATTCATGAGGGAGCAATCGGCCAGATTCAATATCTGCGGGCCTATTTCAATTCCGGGGGCGTCTGGTTCCGGCCTCGCAAAAAAGACCAAACCGAGATGCAGTTCCAGGTGAGCAATTGGTACTACTTTGTTTGGCTTTCGGGCGACCATATCGTGGAACAGCACGTGCATGATCTGGACGTGATGAATTGGATCATGAAGGAGCAGCATCCGGCTGAAGCCCAGGGGATGGGCGGCCGGCAGGTTCGCACGCCGGAGTGGGCCGAAGCGCAGGGCATGGGCCGAAGTGCGGTGGGCGAAATCTTTGACCACCATGCGGTGGAGTTTACCTATCCGGATGGAGTGAAAATGTTTAGCTTCTGCCGACATCAGCCCGGCACCTGGATGAGCTTCTCCGAACATGCCCATGGGACCAAAGGTTTTGCTTCGATCGAAGGCCACGGGGCAAGCCAATTGTGGATCGAAGGGAAAAAGGTGCAAGAATGGCGGCGGGAAAAAGACGGCCATCAGGTGGAAATGGACGACCTGTTTGCCGCCCTGGCCACTGGCCGGGAATACAACGAAGCCGATTGGGCCGCCAACGCCACCATGACCGCCATCCTGGGCCGAATGGCTACCTACAGCGGCCAGATCGTCCGATGGGACGATGCGGTGCAGTCGCAGTTGGACCTTTCGCCGTCGGCCTACACCTGGGAAGCCCAACCGCCGGCCAAACCGCTTCCGGACGGCAGCTACCCCTGCGCCACGCCCGGCCTCAGCAAAGCCTGGTAATCTCTTCTTACCGATGCTCCAGGAGTGGTTGTTTCCAAAAGGTTTCCCTCGGCAGGGGCTTTTATTGAGCTTCGGAACTCGTACAGACACGAAATTCCCTGGGTTTTGCCCACGTTGGTGTCCCCTGGTTTTGCGAACACCAATAAGTCCTTGCCCAAAGGGCCTCTTGTTGCTGGGAGAAAAATTCGGCATGATGGACACGGGTAAGGGGATCCTTTTGTGATGTCGGCGTATTTTCGTGGGGTGGAAGGAGGAGGTTCTGAGATGATCGAGGGGAAATTGGGAGTGGCGATTCATGGGGCTGGTCAGGTGGCGTATGCGCATGCGGCCAGTTGGAAGAAGAATCCGCATTGTCGGATCGTCTCCGTTTCCAGCCGGCGGCGGGAAAGCGCCCAACGGTTGGTGGAGAAGCTGCACCTGGACTGTGAGATTGCCGACAGTTTCGAACAGGTCCTGGCCGATCCCAGGGTGGATATCGTCAATATCAGTGGCCCCAACCACGTCCATGCCGAGCAGGGCATTGCCGCCGCCAAAGCAGGTAAACATATTATGATCGAGAAACCGATGTGCATTTCCATGGAGGAAAACGTGGCGCTTCGGGATGCGGTGGCCCGA
>Ga0272448_1003562_pt1 | contig 18428 bp, 8 predicted proteins | sample YNPCB0191_FD_202220 | JGI IMG/M metagenome (GOLD analysis project Ga0272448, IMG submission 202220) | Hot spring sediment microbial communities from Yellowstone National Park, WY, United States - YNP-CB-019-1 | ecosystem: Environmental > Aquatic > Thermal springs > Hot (42-90C) > Sediment... | reverse complement strand
CAATCGCGACCCCAGAAGCGTCGCCAAAAAGGCCGCTGCGTTCGTGAAAAAAACAGGGCTCGCGGACACCGCCTATTTTGGTCCAGAACCGGAATTCTTCATTTTCGACGAAGTCCGTTACGAGCAGAATCAGCACGTTGGAATGTATCACATCGATTCCGTCGAAGGTTCGTGGAATACCGCGAGATTCGAGGAACCGAATCTCGGTTACAAACCCAGTTACAAAGGTGGTTATTTTCCTGTAAGCCCTACAGATACTCAGTCTGACATAAGGACTGAAATGGTCGAAGAAATGCAGAAGGTCGGCATTGTTGTTGAGAAGCATCATCACGAAGTTGCCACCGGCGGTCAGGCGGAAATCGATATGCTTTACGCTCCGCTGGTCGAGCAGGCTGACAAGCTGATGTGGTATAAGTACATTGTTAAAAACGTTGCAAAGCGCCACGGCAAGACCGCGACATTTATGCCAAAGCCAATATTTATGGACAACGGCTCCGGCATGCACACGCACTTTTCGCTCTGGAAGGGCGGCAAGAATCTGTTCGCAGGCAAAGGCTACGCCGGTCTTTCAGACCTCGCGATGCACGCGATAGCAGGGCTTATTCATCATGCGCCGGCTATACTAGCCTTCGCAGCTCCGACGACGAATTCCTACCGCAGACTTGTGCCAGGCTTTGAGGCACCAGTAAATCTGTGTATGTCCGCACGCAATCGCTCGGCAGCCTGCAGAATCCCGATGTATTCACCAAGTGATAAGGCAAAACGAGTCGAATTCCGCTGCCCGGACCCAAGCTGCAATGGTTACCTTACTTTCGCAGCGATGCTTATGGCCGCTAATGACGGCATAAAACGCAAGCTCGACCCGGGCAAACCGATGGACGTGGACGTTTATGAACTTTCAAAGGAAGACCTGGCAAAAACCAAAAAAGCGCCGGGCTCGCTCGCTGAGGCGATTGACGCCCTCGAGAAAGACCACAAATTCCTCACCGAGGGCGATGTATTTACCGACGACCTTATAGAGGCGTGGATTAGCTGGAAACGAGAAAAGGAACTGGATGAGATAGCTCTGCGGCCTCACCCCCACGAATTTCATTTGTATTATGATTGCTAATTCGATGTATTAGCCGATTGTATTGACGCGGGTGACACAAGCCAGAACTGGCAGCGTATAATGGGCGTAAGGAAAGCAGATGTTATACCATCCGGAAAATCGTGGTTTATATGATGCGCGCTACGAACACGACGCCTGCGGTATTGGCGCAGTTGTAAATATCAATGGTCGCCCCGACCATTCGATAATAGAGCATAGCAAAGAATTACTGCTTAACCTGCGCCATCGCGGGGCAGCAGGAGCCGATGAAACCACCGGCGATGGTGCAGGGATTTTGTTTCAAATTCCACACGAGTTTTTTGCAGACCAAGCTGATAGATTAGGATTTCAACTGCCGAATCAGTATGGGGTGGGGATGGTGTTTGGTCCGAAGGATGCTGCTCTCCGGCAGCAATTCGATGGTTTGCTCGAAGGTGCGATTTCGCATTATGGAATGAAGACAATCGGCTGGAGGAGTGTTCCCACATCTAATGACTGTCTGGGAAAGATAGCTTTGACAGCAGAACCATCGATAAAGCAAGTTTTTGTCGATGCGTGCGGTTTAGATGAAGAAACTTTTGAGATACGGCTGTATCTTGCGCGAAGGCGCGCGGAACGTCTTATCAGGGAGCAATTTGGTCAGTCTGGGCGGGATTTTTATGTAACAAGCCTTTCGTGCCGGACCATATGCTATAAAGGGATGTTCATGGCGTGGCAGTTGTTCGCATATTATCCCGATTTAGCGGAGAAGAATCTGAAGTCCGCGTTAGCGGTGGTTCATCAACGATACAGCACGAACACATTTCCGAGCTGGCAGCTTGCTCAGCCTTTCAGGTGCATCGCGCACAACGGTGAGATAAATACGCTTAGCGGCAACCGCAATCATATGAAGGCCCGCGAGGCTAAGATGTACTGTGAGAAGTTCGGGCAGGGTATGAACGATATATTTCCGGTATTGCCCTTCGAGGGCAGCGATTCTGCGTGTTTCGACAGCGCCATCGAACTTTTGGTTCGCAGCGGCAGAAGTCTGCCGCACGCGATGATGATGCTGATTCCGGAGGCATTTGGACAAAGCTATCATATCAGTACTGATAAGCGTGCCTTTTATGAATATCATGCGGCGGTGATGGAGCCGTGGGATGGTCCTGCGGCGATGATTTTTACCGACGGGCGAATCATTGGCGGAACGCTCGACCGCAACGGGCTGCGGCCTTGCCGCTATCTGGTTACAACCGATGGTCTTGCGATTATGGCGAGCGAAACCGGTGTTGTTGAATTTCCACCGGAAAAAATCCGCCAGAAGGGTCGCTTGCGTCCGGGGCATATGTTCCTCGTCGATACCGTTGAAGGGCGAATAATTAATGACAGCGAAATAAAAAGCAAGGTTGCAAGGCAGAAACCCTATCGCAGGTGGCTGGCGGAAAACCGGATTGAGCTTCGCGGTCTGTTTGACGCTCCAAAACTTGTCAAAAGCAACCCGCAGACTTTGAAGCAGCGGATGCGGTCGTTTGGCTATACGCAGGAAGAATTGAAAATGATTCTGATACCGATGGCGGCCAACGGGCAGGAGCCTGTTGGGTCAATGGGAAGTGACACACCGCTGGCGGTACTTTCTGACCGGCCTAAGCTTTTATTCGAGTATTTCAAACAGCTTTTCGCGCAAGTTACAAATCCGCCTATAGACCCGCTGCGAGAAGGTCTTGTGATGAGCTTGATGGTTTTTACGGGCAAGCAACAGAATCTTCTCAAAGAAAGCCCACAGCACTGCCGACAGTTGAAGCTGCCGCATCCAATTTTGACTAATGAAGATATGGAGCACTTGCGAGCGGTCAACAGAGATGACTTCAAGGTCGCGACGATTTCCACGTTGTTCAACACTGACACAGGCGACGACGAGGCTTCACTGCGGCAAAGATTAGTTCTGATGGTAGATGAAGCCCAGAAGGCAATACGAGAAGGAGCATCATTTATTATTCTAAGTGACAAAGGGGTCAGTGAAAATAAAGCGGCGATACCATCGCTTTTAGCGACGGCGGCGATGCATCACGGCCTGCTTAAAAGACATCGCAGGTGTGAGGCTGGAATCATTGTCGAAAGCGGTGAGCCGCGAGAGGTAATGCATTATTGCCTTTTATGCGGTTTCGGCGCCAACGCAATAAATCCGTACCTTGCGTTTGAGTGTCTTGATGAACTTCATCGGCAAAAAGAGCTGCCTGAAGAAATGGAACCGACGCAGATAGCAGACAACTATATTGCGGCGGTCAAAAAAGGCATACTTAAAACGATGAGCAAAATGGGGATATCGACGCTTCGCAGCTATTCTGCGGCGCAGCTGTTCGAGGCCATCGGGTTGAATAAAGAAGTGATTGACGAGTATTTCACTGGGACGGCTTCGCGAATCGGAGGAATCGGGCTAAAAGAAATAGCTGCTGAAACAATTAAACGTCATCAGGCGGCTTTTCAGCAGCATTCTGCTGGGGCGATTGAACTCGAATTTGGCGGAGAATATCAATACAGACACAATGGGGAAAAGCATCTGTGGAATCCCGTTACAATTTCAAGACTTCAGCACGCAGTAAGATTTAACGACACTAAGGCATACGCGGAATATTCCAAAGCGGTCAATGACCAGTCGCGAAATTTATATACCTTGAGGGGCCTGTTTGAATTTAATCCAGGTAAGCCTGTACCAATTGAGGAAGTTGAACCTGCGGACGAAATAATTAAAAGGTTCTGCACCGGTGCAATGAGTCACGGTTCAATAAGTAGGGAAGCACACGAGTGTCTTGCAATAGCAATGAACCGGCTTGGTACGATGAGCAATACAGGTGAGGGCGGAGAAAATCCGGAAAGATATAAACCCGGTCCCAATGGAGAATCGCTGAACTGCGGAATAAAGCAGATAGCCAGCGGAAGATTCGGTGTAACGATAAATTATCTTTTGCACGCAAATGAGCTTCAGATAAAAATTGCGCAGGGGGCGAAACCGGGCGAGGGCGGACAACTGCCAGGTCACAAAGTTACTGAAGAAATCGCGCAGTTGCGGTATTCGACACCGGGAGTGACATTGATATCACCGCCGCCCCACCACGATATTTACTCGATTGAGGATTTGGCGCAATTAATTTATGACCTCAGGTGCGGAAATCCGGAAGCGAAGATTTCGGTAAAGCTTGTCGCAGAGGTTGGGGTCGGAACTGTGGCGGCCGGAGTTGCCAAAGGTAATGCCGACGAAGTTCTTATAAGCGGCCACGACGGCGGAACAGGAGCAAGTCCGCTTTCATCTATCAAGCACACGGGTTGTCCGTGGGAGCTTGGATTGGCTGAGACTCAGCAGGTCCTTGTGCTTAACGGTCTTCGAGACCGCATCAGGGTGCAGGTTGACGGACAGATGAAGACCGGCAGGGATGTTGTTGTCGCGGCATTATTGGGTGCGGAACGCTTTGGCTTTGGAACAGCTGCGCTTGTATCACTTGGGTGTGTGCTGCTTCGTAAATGTCACGAGGGAGCCTGTCCATTTGGAATTGGAACACAGGACCCAGAGCTTCGCAAGCGATTCGCAGGTAAGCCAGAATACATTGAGAGATTTATGCACTTTGTAGCTGAAGAAGTGCGGCAGATTATGGCCCAATTAGGCTTTAGGAAATTCGAAGAAATGGTCGGCAGGGTTGAGCGGCTCAAAGTCCGTGATGCAATTGAGCATTACAAATCGAAAGGTCTGGACTTTTCAGCGATTTTCCACAGAGCTGAAAATCCCTACGGAAAAGCAGTTCGATTCATTGCAAAAAAAACCAATGGTCTTTCGGATCATCTCGACTGGCAGATTCTTGAAAAGGCAAAGCCTGCTCTTGAGAGAAAGGAAAAGGTCGCGGTTGAAATGCCCATTCATAATACTAATCGTGCTATTGGGGCAATTTTAAGTAACCGCATAGTGCAGAAGTACGGGCCTGCGGGCTTGCCGGATGGAACAATTGAAATAACTTTCCGCGGTTCAGCGGGACAAAGTTTCGGGGCTTTTCTGGCGCCGGGCGTGACACTGCGTTTAATCGGAGAAAGCAACGACTATTTAGGCAAGAGCCTGTCGGGTGGTAGAATCGTGGTTAAGACACCTGAAAATTCACCTTTTATGGCACATGAAAATATTATTGTGGGCAATACCCTGCTTTACGGTGCGACATCGGGCGAAGTGTTTATAAATGGAATGGCAGGTGAGCGTTTTGCGGTACGCAATAGCGGCGCGACAGCAGTTGTAGAAGGTCTCGGCGACCATGGATGCGAATATATGACGCGAGGGACGGTCGTAGTATTAGGCAAGACTGGCTGTAATTTCGCTGCAGGTATGAGCGGTGGAATTGCGTATGTGCTAGATGAGATGCAATTGTTTGATACATTGTGCAACCTGGATATGGTAGAACTTGAGAGCGTCTGGCAGAAACAGGACAAGGAACTTTTGCACGATTTGATACAAAGGCATTTGTACTGGACCGGCAGTCAGCGTGCGCAATGGATATTAGACGCGTGGTCTGATATGGTAGGCAGGTTCGTCAAGGTAATTCCGATAGACTACCGCAAGGCACTTGAAAAGATGCGAGCCGGCGAACAGCGGCAGACGGAGACAACACCTGCGACCGAGGAAGTTTTCTATGGCGGAAATTAAAGGGTTTTTGAAATATAAGCGGCAGGAAGTCGGCCACAAGCCTGTGGAAGAGCGAATCAGAAATTTCGACGAATTTGATATCGCTTTGACTCCTGACCAGATTTACGCTCAGGCTGCAAGGTGTATGGATTGCGGTGTTCCATTCTGTCACGGGTGGGGATGCCCTTTACATAACTGCATACCGGACATTAACAATCTTGTTTATAAGGGCAGGTGGCGGGAGGCGTGTGAGCTTTTGCATTCTGCAAACAATTTTCCGGAAATTACAGGGCGAGTCTGCCCCGCACTGTGTGAACCGGCGTGCTGTCTTGCGATAAATGATGACCCTGTGCTGATTAAGCACATTGAACTTCAGATTGTAGAACGCGGTTTCGAACAGGGATGGATTAGGCCGATACCACCTGCCAAAAAAACCGGCAAAAAGGTCGCTATCGTTGGTTCGGGGCCAGCGGGACTTGCGGCGGCGCAGCAGATGGCAAGAGCAGGTCATACGGTTGTGGTTTTCGAAAAAAGCGAAAAAGCGGGTGGTCTACTGCGTTACGGTATACCAGATTTTAAGTTGCCGAAAAATGTAATCGATCGGCGGCTGTCGCAGTTGGTTGCCGAAGGTGTGGAATTTCGGCAGGGCGTAAAAGTCGGCGAGGACATCTCGGCGAGATATATCAAAAAGATGTTCGACTGCATTTGTCTTACAATGGGAGCAGGCCAGCCGAGAGATTTGAATATTCCAGGCAGGGGCTATGAAAACGTAGTACTGGCGGTAGATTACTTGACGGCGCAGAACAAACTTAATTCGGGTGAACCCTTGGACGACCCGCGTGTGATGACAGCTAAGGACAAAACGGTTGTTGTGATAGGGGGCGGTGATACAGGAAGCGATTGCGTCGGCACAGCGCGTAGGCAGGGGGCGAAGGAAATTTACCAGTTTGAGATTTTACCGAAACCTCCGGAAACAAGACCTGATGATACACCGTGGCCTTTCTGGCCACGAATTATGCGAACTTCATCTTCGCAGGAGGAAGGTTGCACCCGCAGGTGGGCAGTAAAAACCAAACAGCTTTCGGGGTCCGGCACTTATGCCCAGGAGCTGCGTGGCTGCGAGGTGGAGTGGATAAAAAAGGATAACCGCTGGGAAATCAAAGAGATAGAAGGCAGTGATTTTGTCATAAAAACCGACCTTGTGATAGTCGCGACCGGTTTTTCGCACGTGGTGCACGAAGGATTGATAAAAGAGCTTGGACTAAAGCTGGATAACGCCGGTAATATATACACCGAAAATTGCCAGACCAGCGAACCTAATGTTTTCGCTGCAGGCGACGCCATAACGGGCGCATCTTTAGTTGCGCACGCAATCAACAGCGGACGCACTGCAGCAGAAGCTATGAACAACTGGCTCAGCAAATCGGCAATATGAAAGATAATTGTCGGGGCAAACCCTGACCTATAGAAATTACCAGAGACTATACAGGTTTGTTTATTTTTTGTGCCGTTTTTAAGGTCGTTGATTTAGGTAGAATAATGTGTTATAACGCGTGTTCACAGGCTGTCTTGTGAAAGATTAAAAGGCAACGAATATGCGAATAGTACTGGCACAGCCAAACGTCTCCGTAGGAGACATTAAAGGCAACATCGTAAAAATGCACAAGTTCTACGCGGAGGCTGTAGAGCTTAAGCCCGACGTCGTTGTATTCCCGGAACTGTGTATTTGCGGGTATCCCCCTGAAGACCTTTTGCTGAAAAATCATTTTTTAGAGGACACATTCAAAGCCATGGAGGAGTTCGCGAAGGATTGTTCTGACAAGGAAATCAGCGTTATCACAGGTTTTGCAGAATCAAACACAAGGGGATATTTCAATTCGCTGGCGGTTCTGCAGGCAGGACAGATAAAACAAATTTACCGCAAACGAATCTTACCGAACTACGGGGTGTTTGACGAGCGGCGATATTTTCGTCCGGGTACAGAGTCTGTGACGATTAACATCAAGGGGCTTACGATAGTTCTGACGATTTGCGAGGACATCTGGAGGCCTGAATGGTTAGATGTTTTTTTGCGTGATTTTCACCGCAAGGATGTGATTTTGAATATTTCGGCGTCACCATTTCATACGGGCAAAATCGAACAGCGAAGGAATCTGCTTAGTTACTGTGCGAAGTATTTCGACTGTGCACTTGCATACTGCAATCTCATCGGCGGGCAGGATGAGCTTGTATTCGATGGCAGGAGCATGTTCCTGGATTCAACAGGAAAGATTCTAAGTCAAGCGAAGGCATTTTCGGAAGATTTACTGGCAGCAGACATCGAGCTTGTGACGGGCAAAAAAGGTGGCAGAAAAGTAGAGGTAATTCCATTAAAGATTTCAACGGAACATTTCCCTGTAAAACCGATGGAGGAAGTGGCGGAGGTGTATGAGGCGCTGATTTTGGGAACAAAGGATTATGTTTTGAAAAATCGCTTCAAAAAGGTTCTGATTGGTATAAGCGGCGGAGTGGATTCGGCAGTAACAGCGGCGATAGCGGTCGATGCCCTCGGAGCTGAAAACGTCATTGGTGTTACGATGCCTTCGAGGTTCAACAGCCCGGAGACAATAAGCGATTCGGAAATAGTCGCAAAAAATTTAGGTATAGAGTTTTACACCATCCCGATTTCGGTTATACTCGAGCAATTTAATAATACCCTGAAATCTGTGGAAGGCTGGACGGATACCGGAGTAGCGTATGAAAATCTTCAGGCGAGAATCCGCGGAACGATTCTGATGTCGCTTAGCAATCAATTTGGATATTTAGTGCTGACGACTGGAAACAAAAGCGAAACGGCTGTCGGGTATTCGACGCTTTACGGTGATACGGCTGGCGGATTTGCGGTAATAAAGGATGTGCTGAAAACTATGGTATATAAAATCGCGGAATATGTGAACGAGGTCCATAAAAGGGAAGTTATACCGAAATCGGTGATAAAAAGGGTACCGACGGCGGAGCTACGTCCTAATCAGAAGGACACCGATACGCTTCCTGAATATGAGGTTCTCGACAAAATCATCAAGATGTACATCGAGGAAGATTTGAGTGCGGAAAAAATTATTGCAGCCGGCATACCGGAAGATATTGTTCGAAAAGTAGTCAGGATGATTGACGCAAATGAGTACAAGAGAAGGCAATCGCCACCAGGGGTTAAGATTACACCGAAGGCGTTCGGCAGGGACAGACGTATGCCCATCACAAACCTTTATAAGCAGTAGTTAGTAATAAGGGATGAAGTTACACGCAAGGATGTATAGATGCCCAAACGCAAAGATATCCATAAAATACTGATAATAGGCTCGGGTCCTATAGTAATAGGACAGGCCTGTGAATTTGATTATTCTGGTGCGCAGGCGTGCAAGGTTTTGCGCAAGGAAGGCTTCAAGGTAATTTTAGTCAACAGTAATCCTGCGACAATTATGACCGACCCGGAGCTTGCGGACAGGACATACATTGAACCGATAACACCGCAGATGGTCGAGAAGGTTATCGCGAAGGAGCGGCCTGACGCTCTTTTGCCAACCTTAGGCGGGCAAACAGGATTGAATACAGCAGTTGCTCTTGCCGAATCCGGGGTTCTGAAGAAATATAAGGTAAAACTTATTGGTGCGGATTTACCTTCGATCAAAAGGGCAGAAGAGCGTGACCGTTTTAAAAAGGTAATTCAGGATTGCGGGCTGGAGGTTCCCAAAAGCGGTTACGCTCATAACTGGCAGGAGGCAAAGAAAATTCTTGATTTTGTTGGATTTCCGGCAATTATTCGTCCTTCATACACCTTAGGGGGTACGGGCGGCAACATAGCATACAACGCGGAGGAATACGAAAAATATATTCAGTGGGGCTTGAATCTTAGCCCGAAAAGCGAAGTGCTTGTCGAGGAATCGGTAATCGGGTGGAAGGAATACGAGCTTGAGGTGATGCGAGATCGCAAGGACAATGTAATTATTGTCTGCCCGATTGAAAACCTGGACCCGATGGGAATTCACACAGGCGACAGCATCACAGTAGCTCCTGCGCAGACGCTTTCTGACAAAGAATATCAGGTAATGCGCGACGCTGCGATTAAAATTATTCGCGCAGTCGGAGTCGAAACGGGTGGGTCAAATATTCAGTTCGCCGTGCATCCGGATAGCGGCAAACTTTACGTGATTGAAATGAACCCACGGGTCTCGCGAAGTTCGGCGCTTGCTTCGAAGGCGACGGGCTTCCCGATAGCGAAGATTGCGTCGCTTCTGGCGGTGGGATATACGCTCGATGAAATTCCGAATGACATCACAAAAAAGACACCTGCGTGCTTTGAGCCGACGATAGATTACTGCGTGGTCAAATGGCCTCGATTTACGTTCGAGAAATTTCCGCAGACTAATCCGGAGCTGACGATACAGATGAAGTCAGTTGGTGAGGCAATGGCTATCGGCAGAACGTTTAAGGAAGCCTTGCAAAAAGCAATACGGTCGCTGGAAATAGACCGCTATTCGTTGGATAAAAAACACATAAACGACAGCATTATCACAGCGCAGTTGAAGCAGAAGCTGGCGACAAACTGCTGGGACAAAATCTGGTATATCGCTGAGGCAATCAGGCGAAATATTTCCGTTAAGGAAATTTACGAGATTACGAAAATCGACCCGTGGTTTTTGAATAACATCAGAGACATTATTAAGCTCGAGGAAAAAATAAAAACGCTGACGCTGGCGGATTTGGATGAGCCATTGATGCGGAAAATCAAGGAGTACGGGTTCAGCGATAAATATCTCGCGGCATTGCTAAAGGTTGATGAGATAAAATTGCGGCAGCGCCGCAAGGGCCTCGGTGTAGAAGCAGTTTATAAGATGGTCGACACCTGCGGCGCGGAATTCGAGGCGCAGACACCTTATCTTTATTCGACGTATGAAAGGGAATGTGAAGCCAACCCTACAAAGAGGCGCAAGGTGATAATCCTCGGTGGTGGGCCGAACCGAATCGGGCAGGGTATCGAGTTCGATTACTGCTGTGTTCATGCGGCCTTTGCGATGCGGGAAATCGGCATCGAATCGATAATGGTAAACTGCAATCCGGAAACGGTAAGTACAGATTACGACACATCCGACCGACTTTATTTTGAGCCGCTGACATTCGAGGATGTGATGAACATCGTTGAGAAGGAAAATCCGGACGGGGTAATTGTGCAGTTTGGAGGGCAGACACCTTTGAAGCTGGCGGTGCCACTCGAAAGGGCAGGGGTGAAAATAATCGGAACCAGTCCTGACAGTATCGACTGTGCGGAAGACCGCAAAAGATTTAGCACATTGGTAGATAAATTGCAGCTGCGTCAGCCCCAAAGCGGGACGGCAATGAGCTATGACGAGACGCTTGAGATAGCAAAAAAACTCGGTTATCCGCTATTGATACGTCCTTCATTCGTGCTTGGCGGCCGCGCAATGGAGGTGGTTTATGACGAAAAATCTCTGCGTGCGTGTGTAGAACGGGCGATTGAAGTTTCGGGCGAACATCCAATTCTGATTGATAAGTTTCTCGATGACGCGACCGAGCTTGATGTCGATGCAGTCTGCGATGGTAAAACGGTCGTTATCGGCGGAGTGATGGAGCACGTCGAGGAAGCTGGGATTCATTCGGGCGACAGCGCGTGCTTTCTGCCACCGGTGTCATTGAGCAAAAAAGTTCTCAACGAAGTCAAACGTCAGACGAAGCTACTGGCTCTTGCACTGAAAGTCAAGGGGCTTATTAATATTCAGTTCGCAATCAAGAACGAGGAAGTTTATATTCTGGAAGTAAATCCACGTGCGTCGCGGACGGTACCTTTTGTAAGTAAGGCTATTGGTGTTCCGCTTGCAAAAATCGCGGCGAAGGTTATGACAGGGATGACTCTGGATGAGCTTAAATTCACAAAGGAAATCAGTCGCAATTACTTCGCGGTCAAAGAGGCGGTATTTCCGTTCCTGAAATTCCCCGGCTGCGACGTTCTGTTGGGACCGGAAATGCTATCCACTGGCGAAGTGATGGGGATTTCGGATGACGCCGGCATCGCATTTGCGAAATCACAAATAGCAGCAGGCAACACACTGCCTTTGAGCGGGACGGTATTTTTCAGCGTACGGGATTTTGACAAGGAAAAAGCGGTCGGAATCGCCCGCAAATTCCACCAGATGGGTTTTAAGATTCTGGCAACCAAGGGCACGTGCATAAAATTTATTCAAAATAATATCCCGACGGAATTTGTACTGAAGGTCTCGGAGGGCAGGCCTCATATTGTTGACCACATCATCAGCAAAAAGATAGACCTGATTGTCAACACCGCAATGGGTAAACAGGCGGCAATGGATTCGTTTTCGATTCGCAGGACCGCGCTTGAAAAACAAGTCCCATACGCAACTACGATACGGGGCGCAGCGGTGATGGCAAAAGCCGTCGAAGCGCTACGCAAGGCGAAAATAGATGTTAAGCCGATACAGACGTATTATCGAAAGTAGGGAAGCACAGAAGTGAAGGCAGTACTTTTATTAGAAGATGGAACGGTATTCGAAGGAACAGCCTTTGGCGCAAAGGGCCAAAGGTTCGGAGAGGTCGTTTTTAATACGAGTATGACCGGCTATCAGGAGATACTTACGGACCCATCGTATCACGAACAGATTATCACGATGACGTATCCTTTGATTGGCAATTACGGCACAAACAAGACTGACTGGGAATCGCGGAAGATTTTTGCGGCAGGCTTTATCGTAAAAGAAAATTGCGAGTATCCGAGCAATTGGCGATGCAAGGCTTCCTTGGACGAATATCTGAAGGAAAATAATGTTGTCGGTTTGGAGGGTATCGACACCAGGAAACTCGTAAAACATATTCGCACACAGGGCGCAATGCGGGGAATTATTTCATCGGAAGAATTAAATGTAAAAAAATTAGCTCAAAATTTAGCCGAATATCCAGGTCTTGTCGGAAGGGACATTGTAAAAGATGTCAGTGTCAAAAGAACATTTACCTGGGACGATGGTGTTGTGGATGTATTGACCGGAGTGGAATGCAAACCGCCGAAAAAATATAAGGTTATAGCCTTTGATTTCGGTATCAAACACAACATTCTGCGGCTATTGCGTTCATACGGCTGTACGATTACCGTGGTGCCGGGACAAATGACAGCAAAGGAAGTTTTGTCTAAAAAACCGGATGGCGTCTTTCTAAGTAACGGTCCGGGCGACCCTGCTGCTGTAAGCTATGCTATCCAAACAGTCAAAGAGCTTTTGGGCAAAGTGCCGATTTTCGGGATTTGCTTAGGCCATCAGATTTTAGCCCTTGCTCTTGGCGGGATAACTTATAAATTGAAATTCGGACATCGCGGGGCAAACCATCCGGTAAAGAATCTGCAAACTGGAAAAATTGAAATTACCAGCCAGAACCACGGCTTCTGCGTTGACCTCGATTCGCTGACGGGTAAAGGTGTAGAGCTTACGCATTTGAATTTGAATGATAACACGCTCGAAGGATTTACCTGCAAAAGGAAAAAAGCTTTTTGCGTCCAGTATCACCCCGAAGCATCTCCCGGTCCCCACGATTCACGTTATTTGTTCGACAACTTTACGAAAATGATGGGTAGCTAAACCCCGCAAAATCTCCTAAAACCTGACAAACATTTTTCTTGCAATTGTCACGCGTCAGGTGTAGAAATATCGTGTTTGGTGAGTAGCCGAGAATTTCGGAAAAATTTCGTTTGGAGGCAAAATGGAATATAAGATTTTATTAGATGAAAAAGATATACCCAAACAATGGTACAACCTTGTGCCGGATTTGCCGACACCGATGCTTCCACCCTTAGGGCCGGACGGCAAACCTGTGTCCCCTGAAATGCTGGCGCCTGTGTTTCCGATGAACCTGATTGAGCAGGAAGTCAGCCAGGAGCGATGGATTAAGATTCCGGAAGAAATTCTGGACATTCTTTACCGGTGGCGTCCGTCGCCACTGCGCAGGGCGGTTTATCTTGAAAAATATCTTAAGACTCCCGCACGTATTTACTATAAGGATGAAAGTGTCAGTCCTGCTGGCAGTCACAAGCCGAATACGGCCGTGCCGCAGGCATGGTACAACAAACAGTACGGCATAAAGAAAATTACGACCGAAACCGGCGCCGGTCAGTGGGGCTGTGCATTAGCATTCGCGTGTCAGCTCATCGGTCTTGAATGCAAGGTATTTATGGTCCGCATCAGTTTTGACCAAAAACCGTTCAGGAAGATTATGATGCAGGTCTGGGGCGCCAATTGCGTGGCAAGTCCAAGCAATGAGACCAACGCAGGCAGGTCGATTCTGGCGAAGATGCCGGATACACCCGGCAGTCTTGGAATCGCAATAAGCGAGGCAATCGAACAGGCGGTAACAGACAAGACAGGCAAGACACGGTATTCATTAGGAAGTGTTTTGAACCACGTGCTGCTGCACCAGACGATAATCGGGTTAGAGGCGAAGGCTCAGTTGAAAAAAGCTGGTGAGAAGCTGCCTGACATCGTGATTGGCTGTGCCGGTGGTGGAAGCAATTTTGCAGGAATCGCATTTCCGTTCGTATATGATAAAATCAACGGAGCAAACATAAAAATCATACCGGTAGAGCCGGCGGCCTGTCCGACAATGACCCGCGGGCCGTTCGCTTATGATTTCGGTGACACGGCCTGCACGACGCCGCTTCTGGCGATGTACACACTGGGACATGCGTTTATTCCGCAACCGATACACGCAGGCGGGCTGCGCTATCACGGGATGGCGCCGCTTGTCTGTCAGTGCATAGTCGAAGGCCTGCTGGAACCAAGAGCGGTCCAGCAGTTAAAATGTTATGAATCGGCACTTACCTGGGCGAGGACCGAAGGAGCGATTTGTGCACCCGAGACAAGTCACGCAATAGCTACCACAATTGATGAGGCCATAAAGGCTCGTGAAGAAGGCAAGGAAAAGGTAATTCTGATGTCTTACAGCGGACACGGACTGATGGATTTGTCGGGTTACGATGCTTATATGTCAGGAAAACTCAAAGATTATGAACTGCCGGACGAAGAATTATATAAGTACACAAAGGAGCTCGAAGCTTTGCCGAAGGCAGAAATGCGAAAAAGCGGTAAGTGGTAATAAAACAGCCACGGTAACAAGGTTATATTTTTAAGGAGAAAGATTATGTTACGAAATGGATTATTATTTGTATCAGTGTTGCTATGCGTTTGCGGGGTTGCGTTTGCTGATGCAGCCCAGGCCAAACCTGCTGTATCGCCGCCGGCCGGTGAAATCCACGGTGACGTCGGTATTACCTATAGCTCACTGTATGTATGGAGAGGCATTCTGGTTTACGGTGCAGATAGTGCAATGCATCCTTTCGTCGACCTTGACCTTTTCGGGTCTGGCTTCCACATTGAGGCGGTCGGTCATTGGGCCAATGACAGCGGTCATGTGAATGGTCAAAGATGGGATTATGCGTTATATTATGCCGGCGCCGCAAATCAAGACCAGACCTCTGAAATGCGGTATCAGGTCGGTTACAGATACTTCAATTATCCCAGTATGTCCAGTCACACTACCGAGAGCGTTGACCTTCAGGAAATGTTCGCTGGCGTTGCGTTCCCAAAACTGCTTGGAATTCCAGGCCTTGTGCCGGGCTATGCCATAATAAAGGGCTGGCCAAGCAACAGTGGTACGGTTGTGGGCAATGCCAATCTTAACGGTGGAACTTACTCAGGGTGGGCACACGTATTTATGCTCGATTACGGCATACCAATGAGCAAAATTTGTTTGGACCTGCCATCAACACAGATGCTGAATCTTCATGCCGAGACGGTATACAACGACGGCGTTGACCCGCGGCCATACGGTGGGTACACAGACAGCGATTGGACACACTTGTTGCTGTGTGCTTCAACCGATTTCGACCTTGGCGGCGGAGCGACTCTGACACCAGCAATCAATTACCAGATTACATTCGAGGACAATGGTACGAAAGGACCAGTCGTTTCTGTTCCCGGCACCTACCGGGGTATCAGTCCTGACCACGATATGGTCTGGGCAAGTTTGACATTCAAATATAAATTCTGATTTCAACAGGTTTTTTGTATCGTAAAGGGCTGTGCAGCATAAGCTGCACAGCCCTTTTTATTTGGCTTAATAGAAAGTATAATTACCCTAAATGAGCAATCAAATTAAAGGCCAAACGCTTATCATAATTGCTGCAGTATGCGCTATTACGGCAGCGGTTCATTGGCCTGCGTTATCGGCAAAGGCACTGTCGTTCGATGACAACCAATACTTAATCGATAATCCGCTCATACAAAATCCAAGCTGGATATCGGCAAAACAATTCCTCGTTGAGATACTTGAGCCATCGACGGTGCGAGGATATTACCAGCCTTTGGCGATGATTTCACTGATGCTGGATTCTATGGCTGGTGGAAGAGAAACTAATTTAAGGCCTTTTCACATCACAAGTTTGGCATTTCATACAGCCAACACAGCGCTTGTAATTGTGCTTCTTTATATGATTTTTGGGAATATCTGGGCGGCAGCAGCAACAGGGCTTTTGTTCGGTGTACATCCGCTTACAGTTGAGCCTATACCATGGGTTGGGGAGCGAAAAACTTTGCTGGCAGCGTTTTTTGCGTTGTGGTCGCTTATTTTTTATGTTCGCTCTGCACGGGGCGGTGGATGGAAGGCCCGCGTCGGATGTTTTGTGATGTATTTACTGGCTCTGATGTCGAAACCAACGAGTGTGCCGCTGCCTGTGGTGATGCTGTTGATGGATTACTGGCCTTTGAAAAGAATCGAAAGACTCGATTTCATGTTGAACAAGGGAGGCAGAAAAAAGACGGTCATGTTAATAAGAGAAAAATGGCCACTATTTGTGCTTGGGGTTATTTTTGCGATTATCACATATATTTCGCAGCACCGTACGGGCGGCACGATATCCCCGATGAAGTACGGGCCGTTGCGTATTCCTCTTATGTTGTGCCATAATATAATTTTTTATCTGTATAAGATGGTTTGGCCGGTAAAACTTTCGTCGCATTACGCATTTCCAAAACCGTTTGATTTGTCACAACCTATGGTTTTGGCCGGTGTCATCGGAACATTCATCCTGATACCGCTGTTACTCATTTCGCTTCGGTGGACACGGGCGGCATTGACGGGGTGGCTGATTTTCTTTGTGGCGATATTTCCGACAATGGGTGTTATCGGATTTACCAATGTTATTGCGTCGGACAAGTATGCGTATTTACCTGCTGTTGGCATATTGATGGCGCTGACAGCGTTTTTTATCTGGGTCGGCAGGAATAAGAAAATTGCAATGAGTTTAGTTGCCATTGTGCTTTTTGCGGCTGTCGCCGAGGCCGTCGCAACACAGCGATATCTAAAGTACTGGCAGGACACAATTACATTAAATAAATATATGCTGAAGTTGACTCCGGATGCGCCGTCATTATACAACAACCTCGGTTTTGCTTACGGCAGACTTGGCCGGCATAAAGAAGAGATAGAAGCTTATCGTGAGGGGACAAAATTTGATTCTGCGCCGGTGGAGCTTTATTACAATCTGGGATGTGCATACAGAAGTCTTGGTCGCATAGATGAAGCAATAAAGTCTTTTAAAACTGCAATAAGAGTAAGACCCGATTACGTTAAATCATACGGTAATCTGGGGGCCATTTATGCGGCACAGAACCGCTGGCCGGAAGCAATGGAGATTTTCAAAGAAGCAACAAAAATAAAACCGATGGATGGAGACACACAGTACAATCTCGGCGTTGCCTACAGCAAGCAGGGTCGATGGTCTGAGGCTGTGGAAGCGTTTAAACAAGCAGTGAAGCTCAAGCCAAATGATGCAAGCGCATACTTTAATCTTGGCGTTTGTCTTGAGCAGCTTGGGTATCAGACAGAAGCGATAGACTCATACGAACACGCAATAAAGGCGAATCCGAAACACACCGGAGCAAGGTTTAATCTGGCGCTTATCTATCTGAAGAAAAATGAAAAAATCGCTACTATTGAGCAGTATGAGATATTATGCCAGCTTGACCCCGCATTAGCACAAAAGCTGCGGGAGTGTATCAAATAAAAATCATCGGCACTTCATATTATTGGGGCAAAAGCTGACCTCCTTGGTCGATATTTTCCTTTGTGAAGACGCGAGATGAAAGTGTGATTTCCTTTGGAACCTGCTTACCATTCAAAATTTCGAGGGCAATTTCAATAGCTTCTTTGCCTCCGGTCGGATACTCAAAGCTGGCTGCGAGAATTCCCTGCCTGACGTAGGCCTGGCCTTCCTGCGGCAGGGCATCGATACCGACAAATCGTATTTCCTTTTCTCGGCCTGCGGCTTTGGCGGCAAGATATGCGCCGTGGGCACCAGGGTCATTGTGTGCGTAAACCAAATCGATTTTATCGAAACGGGCAAGGGCCGATTCCATTTCCTTGCGAGCGTTGGGTTCGAGCCATTTCATATCCGCCTCGAAAATAATTTCAATTTCCGAACCCTTGATGCCTTCGCGAAAACCAGTGTGGCGGTCCTGGCCCGGCGTCGATGTCATCAGCCCTTTGAGTTCAGCGACTTTGCCTTTGCCGCCGAGCTGCTCAACAATCCATTTGCCTGCAGCTCGCCCGATTTTTTTATTGTCTGCGCCGATGAAACAGGTGTACTGATCACCA
>Ga0272448_1003559_pt1 | contig 18431 bp, 15 predicted proteins | sample YNPCB0191_FD_202220 | JGI IMG/M metagenome (GOLD analysis project Ga0272448, IMG submission 202220) | Hot spring sediment microbial communities from Yellowstone National Park, WY, United States - YNP-CB-019-1 | ecosystem: Environmental > Aquatic > Thermal springs > Hot (42-90C) > Sediment... | reverse complement strand
ATCTATCTGGATCACAATGCGACGACACCTTGCGATCCCCGCGTGGTGGAACGTATGCTTCCGTACTTTCGCGAGATCTGCGGGAATCCCTCTAATGGCCTCCACCCTAATGGGCGTGCGGCGGCCAGAGCAATCGAACGCGCCCGCGAACAGGTCGCCGAGCTAATAGGAGCTGCACCTGGTGAGATCATCTTTTCAAGTGGTGCCACCGAGAGCAATAATCTTGCTATTCTGGGATCGGTGACACACGCGCCACGCGAGCGCAACCGTATCATTACCTGTGCTGTAGAGCACAAGGCCGTGTTGGGTCCCTGCGCGAGACTTGGAGAGCGCGGTTATGACGTGAAGGTCTTACCCGTGGATGGCTATGGACAAGTTTGTCTGGAGGCACTGGAGTGCGCGGTTGATGAGAATACCCTCCTTGTTTCGGTGCAGGCGGCTAACAATGAGATCGGCACACTGCAGCCTGTCCGGGAAATCGCTGCCATTGCCCACCAATACGGAGCGCTGTTTCACTGCGATGCCGCGCAGGCAACTGGCAAGATACCTGTAGATGTAATGGAGTGGGGGGTAGATCTGCTGTCCGTAAGTGCCCACAAGATGTATGGGCCCAAGGGGGTGGGGGCGCTTTTCGTGAGTGGAGGTGTACGCGCCGTCCCACTTGAGCCGCTCACCTATGGTGGTGGACAGGAATGTGGCTTGAGACCAGGCACACCGAACGTGCCAGGCATCGTGGGTTTTGGTGAAGCCTGTGAGTTATCAATTGGGCTGCTGGCTGCGGAAGCAACTCGCCTCCGCAGCTTGCGCGATCTTCTTGAGGACAAGATACAGGCATCCGTTAGGAACGTGCGCATCAACGGTCACCCCGACCAACGTTTGCCCAACACTAGTAGCTTGACCTTCCCCGACATTGATGCGGAGGAGCTGTTGCTGGCTATGCCCGACCTTGCCCTGAGTACGGGCTCCGCCTGCAATGCAGGAGCCCTGGAGCCCTCACACGTACTCCAGGCGATCGGTTTGAGCCGCGCTGATGCCCGGGCGACTATAAGAATAAGCCTGGGGCGATACACTACTGAAGAAGAGATTCATAGAGCGGCTGAAATGCTGTTGAGGGCGCTCGCGAACGCCCGAAAATGATGCTCGATGACGCGATCTCGCGGGAGTCACACTGAACCAAACTGCTCCGCTCTACCACGCTCGTCGCACCTTTCGTCATGATCCCCAGTCGCCGTTTGTCCACGACACCAGGCCATTGAGCCAGCATATGTCTCCTGAACCGTTAGCCGGGGCGACGCCCCAACTGTAGTGGCGCGCGTTGTGTCTGCGGTCCTGTCGTGCCAAGATCAGCTGGATCCGGATCACGAGTGCCCCATTGTCTGCGAATCAGTATCCCACCCGAATTTCCGCTCGACACCCACTTGTGGTATCATCTGCGCGTATCCCAGTCCAGGAGGTGCTTGCGTAGTGACAGACCAAATCCAGGAGCTGCAAGAGATCGCCAGAGAGCTGCGTTGCTTGGCGCTGCGCATGATCCAGAATGCCGGCTCGGGCCATGCCGGCGGGTCGTTGTCGGCTGCCGACATCGTCGCTGCTCTCTACTTTTCGGTACTCAACATCGATCCCAGTCGGCCGGATTGGCCGGAGCGCGATCGCCTGGTGCTCTCGAAAGGGCACGGCTGCCCCATTCTGTACGCAGCTCTGGCCCGACGCGGCTACTTCCCCATAGACGAACTGTGGACGCTGCGCCAGCTGGGCAGCCGGCTGCAGGGACATCCCGACATGCGCAAAACGCCCGGCGTGGATGCTACCACCGGCTCTTTGGGTCAGGGCATCTCGGTGGCCGTGGGCATGGCGCTCGCCGCCAAGATCAACCGGGCCAGCTATCGCGTCTACGCCATTATGGGCTGCGGCGAAATGCAGGAGGGCCAGGTGTGGGAGGCGGCCATGGCGGCCAGCCATTACCATCTGGATAACCTGACCGGTATCGTGGATTACAACGGCCTGCAGATCGATGGCACCAATGCCCAGATCATGGAGATCGCGCCGTTGGGTGAGAAGTGGCGTGCCTTCGGCTGGCACGTGCTGGAGATCGATGGCCACAACATGCAGGAGATATTAAACGCCCTGTCCCTGACCCGACAACACGTAGGGCAGCCCAGCGTGATCATTGCCCGCACCATCAAAGGCAAAGGGGTGTCGTTCATGGAAAACGAGGTCAAATGGCATTCCAGTGTGGTGACCAAGGAAGACCTGGAGCGGGCATTGGCTGAACTCGGATGTGAGAGGAAAGGCAATGGAAGATAGAATCCCCAACAATCGGGTAGCTTACGGGCGCGCCCTGGTAGCGGTGGGTGAGAAATACCCCGACGTGGTAGCCCTGGAGGCCGACCTGGGTAAGGGTACCCAGAGCGTGTTCTTCAGGGAGCGCTTTCCAGACAGATACTTCCCGATCGGCATTGCCGAGGCCAATATGATGGGCATTGCAGCCGGGCTGGCCGCCAGCGGCAAGATCCCCTTCGCCAGCACCTTCTGCGTGTTTGCCAGCATGCGGGCAGTCGAGCAGCTGCGCAACAGCATCGCCTACCCCCGGCTCAATGTCAAGGTGGTGGCCACCAACGCAGGCATCGAAATCGGCCCCGATGGCGCTACCCACCAGGCCATTGAGGATATCGCCATCATCCGCGCCATACCCAACATGACCCTACTGGTGCCCTCTGATCCGCCCATGACCATGCAGGTGATCCACATGGTCGCTGCTCTGGATGGGCCAACCTATGTGCGCATCGGCCGGCAGGATACGCCTTATATATACGACGGCAATCTGAAGCTGGAGCTGGGCAAGGCGGTGGTCACCCGCCCCGGCCGCGACGTGACCATTATGGCGATTGGAAACATGGTCTGCCGCGCCCTGGCCGCTGCCGACATTCTGGCCGGCGAGGGCATATCGGCGCGCGTGCTGGACATGTTCTCGATCAAGCCGTTGGACGAGGAAGCCATCATCCAGGCGGCCGAGGAGACGGGCTGCATCGTGACGGCTGAGGACCATAACATCCTGGGTGGTCTGGGTGGCGCGGTGGCCGAGGTGTTGTGCAGTAGCCGACCCGTGCCCCTGGTCAGAATTGGGGTGCGCGATGTGTTTGCCCAATCGGGCAGCAGCGAGGATTTGCTGCGCTACTACGGTATGACGCCGGAGACGATCGCCGAGGCAGCCCGCCGCGCGCTGCGCCAACGCGATAGCCTGCGCCAGCGGAGATAGCATGAGCGACAGCGCGAGCCAGCCGCGTTACCGCGTCTTGATGTTGGCGCCCACGATGTTCTTTGCCGACTATGGCTGCCATGTGCGCATCCTGGAAGAAGCGGTGACGCTGCGGAAGTTGGGGCAGCGCGTGACCATCCTGGCCTATCCCAACGGTCGAGATGTGGCCGGTCTGGACGTGCGGCGCTGTTGGGGTGTGCCGTTCAATTATCGGGTGATCGTCGGATCGTCGCGCCACAGGCTGTACCTGGATGTCATGCTGGCCGCGAAAGCAGTGACCCACGTGTTGCGTCAGAGACCAGACATCATCCATGCCCACCTGCACGAAGGGGGACTGCTGGGCTGGTTGCTCAGCCAGCTGTTCCGAGTGCCGATGGTCTTCGATTTCCAGGGCAGCTTGACCGGCGAGATGATCGACCATCATTTCCTGCGCGGCACGCACAGTTGGGCCTATCGGCCCTTGCGTTGGCTGGAAACGCGCATCGATCGCGCTGCACCGGTGGTCTTGACCAGCTCACAGCAGGGCACGGCTCTGTTGCGTCACGAGTTCGGCGTACCTGAGGAGCGCATCTATGCTATGCCCGATTGCGTCAACGCCGATGCATTTGCACCCGACCTGTTCCCTGCCCGCGAGCGGGCCAACCTGCGCGGACAACTGGGCATCCCCCTCGGCAGACAGCTGATCGTCTACCTGGGATTGCTGACCGAGTATCAGGGCATCGGCCTGCTGCTGGAAGCGCTGCGACAGCTGAAACAGCGACGCGGCGCCGACTTTCATCTGTTGTTGATGGGCTTTCCCGAACAACCCTATCAGGTGCGCGCCGCCCAGCTGGGAGTGGCGGACGTGGTGACATTCACCGGCAAGATACCTTACGAGGAGGCACCTCGCTATCTGGCGCTCGGAGACATCGCCGCGGCACCCAAGATCTCGGCTACGGAAGGGAGCGGCAAGATCCTTAACTATATGAGTATGGCGTTGCCGACCGTCGCCTTCGACGTGCCCATCAGCCGCGAATACCTGGGCGAGTGGGGTCTGTACGCTGCCCCGCACACCTCAGCGGCACTGGCTGAGGTGCTGGAGCGCGCCCTGGACATGCCGCCGGCCCAGCGTTCCGAACTGGGTCAGCGCCTGCGCGAGCGTGCTCGGACCTTGTTTTCCTGGAATCGGGTGGGTGAACAGTTGTTGGCTGTCTACCGCGCCCTGGTAGAAGGAAAGCCGTTACCATATGCACGGGCACAACCGTCAGTGTCGGCACGACGTTAGCTACTGGATCGCCACGCGTCAGCATTCAGCCAAGTCCGGCAGACCTCGAAATAGCCTGGTTCCACAAGCAGTATCGTAGCAGTATGGCGTTGGAGTGAGGCGTACTTGGTGAGGAGGTGAAGTTCTTTGCCAAGGTATACTATCACGATGAGCCGCGAATTTATGAGCGACTTAAGACAGCTACCTCCCGCGGTCTATCCTCGCGCGGTACGTACTGCTGAGCGGATGCTTGAGGATCCGTGGGCCAGCGAGTTACATCCCGAAAAGATCCACCGCGCTGAGCCAGGGGTTCACTCCTCTCGCGTAGACGAGTCCTACCGAATCATCTGGAAACACATCAAGCCAGATGACATCGTTCTCTGTCTTGTGGACAAGCACGATGCAGCCTACCAGCGCGCGGCGCGTAAGGTTTTCACCCTGGAGGACGGCATCGTGAGGGTAGCTGATATACTCGAAGTGGGGGCTACGGCGCGCGAAAAACCTGATAGCATCTTTGGCTGGTTCAGACGCAACAAAACAGGCCCTGGCACCCTGTTCGTGGGCTACCGTGACCAGGAGCTTCTCAACTTGGGTGTGCCGAGTGACGTGTTGCCTAACATCCGGGCCTTGGACGACGTGAACCAACTGGAAATGGTCGAGCACTTGCTGCCCGTAGAGGTGTATGACAAACTACTTGGCCTTGCTCTGGACGTCGTCGAGCGACCTGTTGTACCCGACAGTAGGTTGCAACAAAGTTTGGAGCGCTACCAAGGCGGTGACGACCTGTATCGCTTCGTGAACAGCGACGAGTTCAAACGGGCTTTGGCCGGCACGATGGAAGAGTGGATGCTCTTTCTGGCTCCACAACAGAAACAGCTAGTGACTCGATCGTACAACGGTCCGGCGCGAGTCAAGGGTGTGGTCGGCTCTGGCAAGACCGTCGTTGCAATCCATCGCTGCCGCCATCTGGCATGTGCTGCCAAGGACCAAGGACATAAGGTATTATTCCTGACATATGGCAACAGGCTACCCCGTGTCGTCTCCCACCTCTTGAAGCGTTTGGTGGGAGAAGATGCCCCTGAGCTGGATGCCGTTGAATGTGTTACCATCCATCAGTGGTGTTACAATTTTCTGGTGCGGAACGGCCGGCGCCCCACGCCAGATGATGGTGGCAAGGCCTACGAGGCGGCGCTCGGCGAGGCGGTGGCCGAAGGCAGGCTGCGCTACCCGTGGCTTCGCCTCTGGTCTCGACCGTTATCATTTTTCGCCGACGAGATTCGCTATTCCATCAAAGGGCGGGCTTTGGCTTCCCTGGATGAGTACTTGAACCTGGAACGCAGTGGGCGCGGTACATCGTTACAAGAGGTAGAAAGACGCGCGGTGTATGCCGTCTACGAGACTTACCAAGAACGTTTGCGTGCACAAGGTCTTTGGGATTTCGACGATTATATTGTCGAGGCGCTGCGCCTCGTGGAATCGGGGATCTCACCAGGTGAGTATGTGGCGGCCGTAGTTGATGAGATCCAAGATCTCACCGAAGCGGTGATGCGCCTGATCCGCCGTATTGTTCGCCCAGGACCCAATGACCTGTTCCTCGTCGGTGATGGTCTACAGCGCATCTATCCAGGGGGCTACGCGCTGGGGCGGCTGGGCGTCAATATAACCGGGCGAAGCGTGCTGTTGCGCAAGAATTACCGCAATACTCAAGAGATCCTGCGCGCGGCTCATGTCATGATGCGTGATGAACGCCTTGATGACTTGGACGAGGATGAGAAAGATAGCGAGGTCCCTGAACCCGAGTTTTCAGTGCGTCATGGCCAGGTGCCTGTCTTGCGCCAGTTCCGCAGCCCTGAAGACGAATTGCTGTGGATTCTCGGCAAGATACAGGAGCTAAGGTCAGAACAGGGCTACAGCGAACAGGACTTCGCAGTGCTATACAGGTGGCGGCAGCCCTATCGCGATCTCATCACCCGACATCTTGCCCCCCACGTCAGGTTGGTGGAGATCGAGCGAGACTCAAGCACCTACTTTGGACCAGGTGTCAAGCACACAACATTTCACAGTGCCAAAGGCCTCGAGTTCAAAGTCGTATTCGTAGTCGGTGCGACGGATGGCAGCTTCGTGCCAAAGGATGACTGGTCACTTGAGGGGGAGGAGCTGGAGGATTATCTGGCTCGCGAACGACGCCTGTTGTACGTGGCTATGACCCGGGCGCGAGATCTGCTCTTCATGACTTGTTCACGCGGGCAGCCTTCGCGTTTCCTGGCGAACCTGCCTCATCAGTATTTGAGGCGAGAGTGACTTTGAAAGCTGCCGAGAACCTGTAGGCTATAATTCGAGGAAGCCAGGCATGACAGACCGATGAGCGCAATCAACGCCTCGGTGGTCATCGTCAACTGGAATGGCCAACAGCACCTGGCCCGTTGCCTGTCGTCGCTGGCCGCGCAGACGTACCGCGATTTCGAGATCATCGTCGTGGACAATGGCTCTACCGATGGTTCGGCGGCCTTTCTGAGGGAGAACTACCCGCAGGTGCGGTTGATCGAGAACGAACAGAACCTGGGTTTCGCCGGACCCAACAACCAGGCCATACGTGCCGCGCGCGGCCGCTACATCGTCACCCTGAACAACGATACCCTGCCGCCGCCGGGATGGTTGGGTGCGCTGGTACAGGCGGCGGAGGCCCATCCGGAGATGGGCGCCTTTGCCTCGCTGGTGGTCTTCGACGATCGGCGTTCCGTAATTGACTCGGCTGGCCTGTCGGTGACGCTGGCCGGCATGGGCTGTCAGCGGCGCTTGGGGCAAACTGTCGACCAGGTACAAACGCCAGAGGAGGTGTTTGGCGCGTGCGCCGCGGCTGCCCTCTATCGTCGGGAGTTGCTGGACGACGTCGGGTTGTTTGACGAAGACTACTTCGCCTACTACGAGGACGTTGATCTGGCCTGGCGTGCCCGGTTACGCGGCTGGCGGGCCATGTTGGTGCCCCAGGCTCTCGTCTACCACGCCCACTCGGCTACCGGCGGCCGCGGCACGCCCTTCAAGAAAAGGCTGATTGCCCGCAACAAGCTGTGGACCATCGTGAAGAATTACCCCTTCCCCGCCTGGCTGCTCTGCTTGCCGATCATCCTGGCATACAACATCGGGGCAGCCCTGTTGCCTTTGCTGCAAGGCGATGGCTCTGCCTGGGCGGGTACCCGGGAAGGCATGTGCCAGTTGAGACAGGTCCTGGCCAAACGAACAGTCATCCAGAGCCGGCGGCGGGTATCTTTCCGCCAGCTCATGCCCTGGATGGGCTGTTTCGGGCGTCCACTGGCCGGCTGGTTGGCCCGACGTCGGCTGGGTCGCCTCTAGGCATGGCCGTCGGCATTGTTGTCAGACCTCGAGTACCACCGGGAAGATCATCGGCCGGCGATGTGTACGCTGGAAGAAAAACTCTGCCAGCTGATCGTGAATCTGGGTGCTGGCCGTGTCGCGGTGGGCCGTCTTAAGCACCTTGACCACCACCTCCTTGGCTTCCTCGATCAGGGCGTCAGCGTCACGCATATACACGAAGCCGCGTGATACAATGTCTGGCCCTTCGAGCAAGGCGCCGGTGCTTTCATCCAGGGCGACCACTACGGTCACGAAACCATCGCGCGACAACAGCTTGCGGTCGCGCAGCACCACTTCGCCCACATCGCCGATGCCCAGCCCGTCGATCAGGACATGGCCGGCCCGCACCCGCTCGCCCAAACGCGCCCCTTGTTCATCAAACTCAATGACCTGACCGTTCTCGACCACAAAGATGTGCGTCTCGGGAATGCCCAGTTCCTTTCCCATCTTGGCGTGCAATACCAGATGGCGGTATTCACCACCCACCGGGATGAAATAGCGCGGCTGGGTCAGGCTGATCATGAGTTTCTGTTCTTCCTGGCTGGCGTGGCCGGAGACGTGTACCGGCAACAAACGTGGGTAGTACACCGTCGCCCCCAAGCGGAACAGGTTATCCAGGGTACGATTCACCAGCTCCTCATTACCGGGGATAGCCGAGGCCGACAAGATGACCGTATCACCCGGCTGGATGTTGACCTGTCGGTGCTCCTGGTTCGCCATACGCACCAAAGCACTGGTGGGCTCGCCCTGGGTGCCGGTGCATACGATCGCCACCTTCTTGGGGGGCAAGTGTTCGATTTCTTCGGGACGCAGGAAGATATCGTCGGGTACGGTCAGATACCCCAGGCTGCGCGCCATGCGCACGTTTTCGACCATACTTCGTCCCACGACCGCCACTTGCCTATGGTAACGCATCGCACAGCCAATCACCTGCTGGACCCGCGAAACGTTCGAGGCGAAGGTCGAGACGATGATCCGCCCGGGTGCCTGGCTGAACACCTTCTCGAAGGCTTCGTTGACAACACTCTCCGAAGGCGTGTAGCCCGGCCGTTCGGCGTTGGTGCTGTCGGACAACAACACCAATACTCCACGTCGGCCATATTCTGCCAGGGCGCCATAATCGGTCAGGCGGCCATTCACGGGTGTATAGTCAAACTTGTACTCGCCGGTGTGTACGACCAGGCCATAGGGAGTCTCGATGGCCAGGCCAACCGAGTCGGGTATGCTGTGGCCGACGTGAAAGGGTTGCACCGTAAAGGGGCCGACCGATACCCGATCTCCGGGCAGGATGGTGTGAATGGTAGTCGTGTTTAACAGGCCAGCTTCGCGCAGCTTTACCTCGATCAAGCCCCGCGTGAGCGGGGTAGCATATAGGGGGGCTTCGATCTGGCGCAATATATAGGGCAAAGCGCCAATGTGATCTTCGTGGCCGTGGGTCAGGAAGATGCCCCGCAGGTAGTCGGGCGCTTCAAGCAGGTAGCCGATGTCTGGCACGACCAGGTCAATGCCCGGCATATCGCTTTTGGGGAACATCAGGCCGCAGTCTATGGCAATGGCGGTGTCTTCGAACTCGACCACCGTCATATTCTTGCCGACTTCGCCGACGCCTCCCAGGGGAACAATTCGCAATGGGCTGCTCAATGGGATACCTCCGAAGAAGAACGTGGCTCAGCTTAGAACAAGCTCAGTTGTTGGGCTTTGGGGGGTGGTTCCTGTGCCTGTTCCGCCTGGTAGCGACCGGCCTCGGCGATCAACTGCGGGAGCTTCTTGAAATCGGCTTCGACGATGGGGCGCCATTTGGGCTGGTGCAGGGCAGCGGCGGGATGAAACATAGGAACGACCAGCACATCGCCCACGCGTTTGGGCTGACCGTGTATCTTGGTGATGGACTGGTCCGGAAAATAGCGATACATCGAATAGCGGCCCAAAGTGATAATAACCTTGGGTCGGATCAACTCGATCTGCCGATCGAGGTAAGGGGCACAGGCTGCCAGTTCCTCTGGCAGCGGGTCTCGGTTGCCCGGTGGACGACATTTGATCACATTAGCAATGTATACCTGCTGACGGGTCATGCCGATGCCGGCCAGCAACTCTTCCAGAAACTGTCCAGCCGCACCAACGAAAGGCCGGCCCTGGCGATCCTCATGAAAGCCTGGCCCTTCGCCGATAAACATGATGTCAGCGTGTAAGGGCCCCTCGCCCGGCACAGCCTGGGTACGCCCGCTGTGGAGGGGACACAAGGTACAGCTGCGGATTACGGTCTCCAGTTGTTCGAGCGTCATCTCATGGATAGGTGTCATAGCGATTGCCTCCCCTTGGGCCGCCCCAGACGCTGCCTACTGCTGGCGTGCTCCACATTCCGGGCAGAACTTGGCGTTGGCTTCGAGAGAAGCGCCACATTGACTGCAGAACCGAGCTCGTTTGATCGGGTTACCACATTCGGCGCAGAACTTGGCACCTTTCTTCAGCGCAGCGCCGCACGATGGACAGGCTGCCTGCAGGTCATCCCCGGCCACATAGTCATCCACCTGATACTGGCGAGAACGCACCTTTTCCACAGCCTGGTCGGTTATGGCCTGCACCTGGGCTGAGGCGACCTCAACCCCGACGTCCGGCGCGCAGGCGCGGCACAGCCCCCTTTTCTCGTCCCAACAACGTTGGCGGCACACCCAGTCATTGCAACGCGGGCATTGCACAAAAAAGGGTTTGATCTCGCTGACAGCCTCGCTGAAGGCAGTGTCGTGCATCCTTTCCCAGGCAGCCGAGTGCACCCGGTCGCCGACCTGGGCGGCAGTGCCGAACAACCCTCCCAATATGCCGCCCGCCACGTCCAGGGCATCGCTGAGCATGCCGGTGGCCGAAGGACGGAACTTCGAGCGATAACCGTTCCCGCACCGCTCGCAAAAGAACTCCCACTGAAAGCCTTTGTCTGTGCTCACATCATGGTAGTTGCTCGTGAACTCGATCAGCTCGGCCATATATGTCTCCTGGTGAGAGGGTACGCTTCGGGTCAGGCCGCTGGGGTCGGGGCCACCTGGGAGCCTGACCGCGAGCAATTCAATTCTAGTCCAATTGTCCAGGTTTGTCTAACGCCTGGAGTGCCAAGCGTGCCATCAAGTGTTCCCAACGCTGAACCAGCAAGCGAGAGTAACCAGGCGAAGTCAGGGGCGGAGTGGTCATGATCAAGGCATCCTCATTGTTGTCAGGGTAGTACCTTTTACGCCGCCCCTGTGGCTCGAAACCGTACTTGGTGTAGAGGGCTTGCGCGGCCAGGTTGGAGACGCGCACTTCCAGGGTCACCACACTGGCTCGCAGGCGCCGGGCCTCATCAATCACTCCGGCGAGCAAGAACTCGCCCAGACCGCGTCGTCGCATATCGTGCCGAATGGCCAGGGTGCTGATGTGGGCCTCGTCTACCATCATCCAGAAACCGGCATATCCCCACACGATGTCGGGCTCGGGGTGCGCCTCGCGCCGCACGCGGCCGAACAGGCGCCTCCAGGCAGAATCGCTTGTATCGGGGGATAGGCGCGGGCTCAAGACGTAGTAATGCGCCAACCTGTTCTCGGTCAGCTCGTAGCGGTAAGCATGTTCCGGCCACGGCAATGCAAAGGCCTCGCGCTCGATCTCCAGCACCGCCGGCAAGTGACCTAGGTGCATGGGCTTGAGCGAGACGGGGCACTGTCGCAGTTGTATACTCATCTTGGTGACCAGGGATCTGGCTGATCGGCTAAACATCGCCCTCAGGAGTTTGCAGGTAGAGCGGAGCCAGGGTTGCCACATCATCCAGGTCGTGGGCTACCAGGCGTTTGGCTGCCAGCTCGGCCAGGCAAGCCGCGCGCCGCATGCGTAAAGCCGGCGACGGGATAGTGACACTCGGGCCCAGGCGTTCGTGCAGCTGGCCAGCCAGCTGGCGATCGATCTCGCCCACCAAAGTCGCGGGCAGCCTGATCATACTGCACAAGCTCTCCAGCGTAGCCAGTCGGGGAGCCAGCGTCTGTCGCCAACCGCCATCCAGATGGGCATAACATGCCACTCCCATGCGCCCTCGGCCGGCCTGGATCACCGCCCACACCGGCTGGTCGCACGCCTGGAAAGGGTAGGCCACCGCGTCCAGGGTGGGTATGCCGATCAAAGGCAGACGGTACGGCAATACCAGGCCCTTGGCGGCCGCCAAGCCGATACGCAGTCCGGTGAATGACCCGGGTCCCAATGACACAGCTACAGCTGCGAGCGAGTTAACGGCGACGCGCTGGGTGGTCAGCATGCGCTGGATGCGCGGCACAAGCTCCACACTGTGTGTCATAGAGGAATACCACGTCTCTTCGGCCAGTACCTGGCTCTCTGCCCACAAAGCCAGGCCGGCATAGTGAGTGGCTGTATCAATGGCCAGTAGCATAGTGCCTATGCACCGCGCGCTGCGAAGGTGAGCCGCTGAAAATCCTTCAGCAGCTGTTGGTGGTAACTGCCGGTAGCATGCATGGTAATGCGTCGCTTGGTATCGTCCAGATGGCGAAAAGTGATCCACAAATGATCGGCTGGCAGGAGGCCAGCAGCCCGTTCGGCCCACTCGATGGCACACACCCCGTCCGCGTAGAGGTAGTCCTCCAGGCCAAAACTCAGCGTCTCTTCCGGTTGCTCGATGCGGTACAGGTCTATATGGTAAAGAGTCAGTCGGCCACGGTACTCGTTCACGATGATGAAGGTCGGGCTGGTGACCGGATCGGTTACCTGCAAGGCATATGCCATGCCCTGTACCCAGCGAGTCTTGCCGGTACCCAGGGCACCCTGCAGGGCGATCACCTCTCCGCCTTTGAGCAGTTCGCCCAGGCGGGCGCCCAGCCGACGGGTCTGAGTTTCACTGTGACTGATAAAATCAATGGTCTGTCGGTCAAAAACACTGGCCACCGCTGTCTCCACAGCCAATCGCTTGCCGGCGTATTATACTCTGCTGCGCGAAAATTGGGAAAGTGGTTTCTTTGTGGTATAGTGTGGGAAAATCATTGCAATGGGGCTGCTTGCCGTTTGGGCACGGGCCAGCCCTCAAGGTGGCTCAATGCGCTATCTGGTGATCTCCGATATCCACGCCAATCTGCCGGCCTTTGAAGCCGTTCTCGAGGATGCCAAGGGGCAGTATGATAAAGTCTGGTGCCTGGGTGATGTAGTAGGCTATGGGCCACATTGTAACGAATGCATTGAACTGCTGGCCAGTCTGGATGCGGTGTGTGTGGCCGGCAATCACGATTGGGCCACGCTCGGCCGCCTGGATATGGACGATTTCAACCCCGACGCGCGTGCCGTGTTGTCCTGGACCCACCGACAGTTGACTCAGCGCAACTTGCGCTTTCTCGAACAGCTGAGTGAGAAAGCCGTTGAGGGGGAATTTACCCTGGTTCACGGCAGCCCGCGTCACCCGATCTGGGAGTATATCCTCTATCCCTCAGTGGCCCAGGCGAACTTTGCCTATTTCGATACCCGTTGCTGCCTGGTCGGCCATACGCACAGTGCGGTTATCTTCCAGGCGGATGGGGCAGGGGATGAGCTGTACGCCGCCTATCTGCCCGACTTCAACCAAGGCCCTGCGCCGCTGGCCGAGGCGCGCCTGATCATCAATCCCGGCAGCGTAGGTCAGCCGCGCGACGGCGACCCACGCGCCAGTTACGCACTGCTGGATGTAGATCAGCTTACTCTCGAGTGTCGCCGGGTGGCCTATCCTGTTGAGAGGACCCAGGAGAGCATGCAGAAGTACGGGCTCCCGCCCAGGCTGATCGGCCGGCTCACTTTTGGCTGGTGAGCGTCGCCGAGGGGCTGGAGGAGGCCTCTGGCTTGGCGACCGGCGCAGCTCTGGCTGGCGTAGTCGGCATGGCAGTCAAAGTGCCGGTCAGGGTGGGCGTGTAGGGAGGAGTTGGCGGTGGGTTGTAGCCTACCTCAACCTCCACTGTGTCGGGCAAAACGCTCTGCACTTTGAGCGCTTCTGGCACCACCACCGTGGGTTTGAGCTTATGGGTGCCCGGTTCCAGCCCAAACAGGTCTACGATGACCGCTACATCTTGCAGCGTGAGGGCCTGCAAGCGGGGCACCGGCCCGGACAGAATGACATCTACTTGCGGCGGGCGCGCCACGGCCCACATGCTCTCGCTCAAGCCCTGGAAGGTCACCAGGCGCTGAACCGTCTGCCCGCCTTCCACCGCAGCGATCTCGATGCTTACCTGCACCCCACCGGGATTGCTGTCGCCGCTTTCGGGTTGCACGATCGAAACCCCGGTAGGCAAGCGCAGTGCTACCCGTTCAACAATGCTCTTGGTGGCATTCGTCACATCCACTTCCGCAGTTTCGACATAACCGGGCAAGCTGTTGAGGGCAGATGGCCCTCCCACCACGGTCACCGTCGAAGGGTCAACGGTGATGTTATTGATCCAGTAGCCCGGTGCGACTTCACCCGTGATCACCACTCGCACCGACACATCCCGATAGCCGAAACGCTGTTCGACAGGTACCGTCACGTCCACTTTGGGCGGTGTAATGGTCAGCCGAGCCAGCACATCTCCATTGGTATTGCGCGCCAATAGGTCCACCGAACGTTTGACCGTCTCTTTGGCACCTCGCAAGTACACGTCTGCCACTACCTGGCTAACCTGGCTGACGATCGAGCCCGGCCCACTGATAGTCGCCAGGGTAGGGCTGATCACGGGCTGACGCGCGATGTAACCTATGGGAGGGCTGTCCACAACCTCGACCGTCACTGGCACCTGAATCTCAACCAGTGGTTCAAGGCGGACGTTCACTGTGCTGGGTCGTTTCTCGACCACGGTAATGGCCTGATCGGATACTTCCACCTGCACTGGTACGTCGTGCAGGCCAGGCGCCAGGTTAGATAGGTCAATCCAGGCGCGGAATTTGCTGGGTGACAGCTGGTCCCAGCTGGAGCGCGGTGCCCGCAGGCGCAACGCCACGCGTTGTGTTATGTCGTCGAAGATCACGGTTCCTGACGGCTTGTTCAAGATCTCCAGCTGGATGGTGCGATCATAATCGGCCTCTATGGGCGGGTTCTGTTCCCGTACAGCCACAAACCACACCATCGTTGCCAGGATGACCGACAGTATCAAGGTGCTCAGGTTTTGCCCAATCCTCTTCAGCATGACAGAAACCGAATCAATCCTTGCCGCGCAGTCGCTTGAGCCACTCGTACCAGGGGCGTTCGGGACGTGGACGGTAGAAGGCCATAAGCACTTTGATGAAACGGCCTTCATCTAGACGGCGGATGAGTCGCCCGCCGTGCGCAATTGATATGATGCCGGTCTCCTCCGAGACGACAATGGCAATTGCGTCGCTGCTTTCGGTAACACCCAGGGCGGCGCGGTGACGGGTGCCCAGGTTGCGGTCCTCCAAGCTGGTGGTGCTCAGGGGGAGCACACAGCTGGCCGCCACAATGCGATCGCCCCGGATGATGGCTGCGCCGTCGTGCAAAGCGGACTTTGGGTAGAACAGCGTCAGCAGCATCTCGCGCGAGACCTCAGCGTTGATTAACACACCCGTCTCGATGATGTCCTGCAGTCCAGTCTCGCGTTCCAGGACGATGAGCGCCCCGTGCCTGGCTTGTGACAGCTCCATACACGCCTGTGCGATTTTCTCGACCACCTGGCGGAAAGCGGTCTCGCGCAGGCGAAGGCTCAGGAACCCGCCGGCGCTACCCCTACCCAGACGCTCGAGCAAGCGACGCAGCTCTGGCTGGAACACGACCGGGATCGCAACCAGCAAGGCCGGCAGGGTGTTGCGCAGCAGCCAGGTGAAGGCCGTCAGTTTCACCAAATTGGTGATGACTACGGTGATCACCACGATGATGATCACCCCGCGCAACAGGGGTACCGCGTGGGTGCCCTGGATGAGCCTGAACATCCAGAAGAAAATGAGCGACACCAGCAGGATGTCGATCACGCTGGTCCCGTCAAGTCGAGACAGAATCGAGATTACGTCTGCCACGGGAGCATCCCCACCGGGTCACGTCGAAATAACCGTCGCTCCAGGCTGCGCGCAGCTGGGATAGCCGAGTTCAGCAACCAGGGGCAGTTAGCTTCTGGGCTCTTCATTCAATCAATGCCCTATGCCCCCTACCTGCGCCAGCAGGCGGCGATACTCCTCTACGTTGGGAGGAGCCAGATTAATGATAGCCTCTAGCGTACGGGCAGCCTCAGCCGGCAGACCCGCTTTCAGTTGCATCCTGCCCAGCCGATCGTACTCAGCTACTGCTTCTGAGCGCATACCCAGGCTGGAATACGCCGCTGCCAACCGAGCGTGTAATCCCATTTCGCCGGGGTAGGCCTGAACCAGCTCCTGGAGCAAGGGCACTGCTTGTTGGAGCTGGTTGCGTGTCTGGCGGAACACCAGCAGTCTGTCAAGCCACAAAAGCGCTTTCTGTTTTTGGCCCTGTTTGTAGTACAGATCCACCAGTGCGGTCAGGGCGGCTTCGTCGTCGGGCGAGATGGCGACGATCGACTCGTACGCTGCGGTAGCCCGCGCCCAATCCACTCGCTGGCTGAAGATGTCAGCCATCCGATGCAACGCCTGTATTTCCCACTTTTGTCTATTGGCTGATCGGGAGGCCAGGTTCAAAGCCGCGCCATAGGCTTCAAGCGCCTGAGCCACCTGGGCCAGACGGTAGTGGGTGTCGGCCAGGGCCAGGCAATGCTCCAGGGCCTGTTCCGTTTCGTCCAATCTGAGCAGCAGGGCAACCAGCTTTTGGCGGGCTTGCACGTCCATGGGCGCCGCGCGCAAGACCTTGTGACATATCTCCACTGCTTGCCGCAGTTCACCACGCACCTCGTAAACCTCGGCAATGGCCAGATACTTGTTAATAGCCTGCTCGGTATGCTCCTGCATCAACAGAATGTCCGCCAACCGCGTGTGCAAGGGCAGGTGGTCGGGTACTTTCTCAATGGCGTGCAGACACTCTTCGGTGGCCGTCATCAGCATGTTGCGGCGCATATATTCGGCCGTCAGACCAAGCGTGGTCACGATGATCTCAGTTTCGGGTGTCTCCAGGTACTCGGCCAAAGTCATAACCCGGTCGCCATCGGAGAGGTTGTCCATATCGCGTCGTGCCTGGCGGACCTTGCGTTCCCAATTACGCGCCGCAAAAAAAGTTGTCAGCGTTTGAATGAACACCTTGGCCTTCTGGGTGTCGGCCTTAGCCACATAGCTGTCGGTGAGCTGTTGATAGGCCGTAGTGAGCTGCTCTGCCTGCTGGGCATGGGCACTCGCCAGGTCAACCGCCTTGACCACCTCCATGAAGTGCTCCAACGCCCGATCGATCTTGCCGGCCGCCTGGTAGGTCAGGCCCAGGGCATAGTGGGACCCTAAAGTGTAGGCCTGATCGCGCATACAGTGCCGGAAAGCCTGGATAGCGTTGTCATACTGCTGACATTCACGGTACAACGCGCCCAATGTGTAGAAGAGCGCTGTCCGGGTCAGGCCATTGTCCAATGCCCTGCGCATGCTTTTAATGGCTTCCTCGGTTGCACCACGCGTGCGCTGGTCGAGTGCCTGGTTGATGGCAGAGACGACGACCGGCGCGCAGGTCGTCTCGTCTGCCGTAAACACTATGTCTGCCAACTCCTGCAACGCCTGCCGGTAGGTCTGATCGAATGGGCTATGTCCGCCAGCATCGTCCTCAGCTGCCAGATTCTCCAGGTCCAACAGAGGGTCCTCACTGCGCAGCGGTCCGGTCGGACGCGGTTCGGGCTCGCTTTGGGTAGCCGGGCCGGCAGCCAACGAAGGAAACATGGCTTCCAGGATCCTCAAGCGCGCCTGGGCATGATCGTGACCCGGATCCAGGCGCAGCGCTCTGCGATAATATTGGACAGCCAGGTCGGGCATGTCCCGGCGCTCATAGACTGCGGCCAAGGTAACGTACTCGGTGGCCGCTTGGGTCGGGTGTCCCAGCTGCTCGAGCGTGCGCGCCAAGCGCTTGTAGACATCAGTCTGGCCGGGAGTCAGGCGCGAAGCACGTCGCCAGGCATCACTGGCTTGCTCCAGGTCGCCCTGTTGCGCCAGCAGATCACCCACAGCCACATAGCTGGCAGCTGCCTCACTCAGCAGGCCGGAGCGCTCCTGGACATCAGCCAGACTTAGCCAGGCGCGCGCGTTCTGGGGGGCCAGCTGCACGGCGCGCTGGAAGGTTTTGAGCGCTGCCTGGAAGTGCCCGAGCTGCACAAACGCGTTACCCAGCTCGAGAGTGGCCGTCACGTCCTGAGGGAACTCCAGCAGGGCCTGCTTGTAGGCCTCAACTGCAGCCTTCCAGTCCTGCTCGCCGCTGAGCCGCCGAGCTGTGTCTAAGGCGCGCGCATATGCTTCATGGTCGCCAGCCATACAACCCCCTCCTAACAGCCGCACGTGGGCCACGACTGGCAGGCAATGAGATCAACGCTCCCATAGCCTTGGTTATGCTCAGGAGCTCAACTTGACATCAGGTGCGGATCACCCCTCTGCCGAGGCTGCCCGATCGGCCAGCAGGACTGCAAGGATGCCCTTCTGAGCATGCATACGATTCTCAGCCTGGTCGAA
>Ga0272448_1003554_pt1 | contig 18448 bp, 13 predicted proteins | sample YNPCB0191_FD_202220 | JGI IMG/M metagenome (GOLD analysis project Ga0272448, IMG submission 202220) | Hot spring sediment microbial communities from Yellowstone National Park, WY, United States - YNP-CB-019-1 | ecosystem: Environmental > Aquatic > Thermal springs > Hot (42-90C) > Sediment... | reverse complement strand
ATATCCGTCCTTTCTGCAAAGGTCTTTCCCTGCAGATACATCACATGCAGCGCGTCTCCACTGATCAGCGACGTATACGCCTAGTGCGCTCCCGCTAGACAGAATCTGAGTTTCTCCGTCAATTTCCGTATCGACGCGATCTGACCGCGCGAAGCCGAACGCTTGCGTTCACTCCAGGCATCAGAACGTGCCCTCCGCCGCGCCGTAAAAACGTGCAAATTCTCCGCGGTTGCGGGACCACGTGTACTGCTCTACTGCCTTCCGCGCCTCTGCTCCAATCGCCCTCGCCTTGTCCGGGTTTTCTACAAGCTTACATATTGCGTCGGCCATAGCATCTGCATCGCCGGGATCCACAAAGACTGCGCTCTCACCGTCGCGAAACAGTGAGGCGATGCCTCCGACCTTGGTCGTCACTATGGGGAGCCCCGTGGCGGCTGCCTCAAGAAGCGCGGTAGGAAGACCATCGCAGTGGCTCGTGTTCAGACAGATGGAGCTCTCGGCCATTAGCCGGGCTACTTCATCGGGCGACAGTTGACCAGCCAGAGTCGCGCCCGAGAGGTCGTTCCGGGAAATGTACTCCGCCAGCATCCCGTGGGTTGGACCGCTACCTGCCATAGTTATCACTGCATCCTTGTACCGCTTCTTCACCAGGCCGAATGCTCTGAGCGCCGTGAGAGGATCGTATATCTCCTCAAGAGACCTGGTCCAGCATATCTTGGGCTCGATGTTTGCCCTTTCGCGAAAGGTAAACCGTTCTGACTCGAAGAGATTGTGATGGAGCTCTACCTCCAACCCCCTGGCCCAAAACTCCTGGTACAGCTTCTCAGAGCACACCGTAGCCACCGTGCAGAGCTTAAGCGGCATCCTGGCGAACCAACCACACCTATCCAGGAATCGAGGTCCCATGCCGCCGTGATAACTGACCACGCTGCGCTTTCGGAACAGCCGCGCTAACGGCACGCCGATGAACGTCGGCATATATCCCCAGAACGACGCCGCGTGGAAGTGGACCACGTCGCAGCGGGGCATTTGTCTCAACATCCGAACGAGTACGACCCAGGGCTGCAATGCGAGTCTCAGCGGGCCTAGACCACGAGCACGCAGGCACTGAAGATTGGTGTCCACCCGCAACACCTTCACCCCGCTGCGCTCAAGATATCGGGCAAGTAGCCCCGCTTGCACGGCTACACCGCCTTTGCGCGGCGGAAACGGCGAAACGATGCAGACCCTGAGGCGAACTACCACTACTTGCCTCCTCACTGGCCAGATCCGTAGGGACACTTGGAAATGAAGAAGCGTCTCTTTCCGCCCGACGTGAGCGGTATCTCGTCAACCAGTTGGATCGTGACCTCGACGTCATCTCCAACATAGTCCTTGATTTCTTTTTCAATCGACTGCACTACGGATTTGTCGAAACTCGTCGCGGGTTGAATCTTCACCACGAGTTCGCCGGCTGACTCCTGCACCACCTGCCAAGCATCTATCCCTGGCGTTATGGCAAACAGAGGGGTAAATGCATAGACGGACAGTAGTTTGCCCGACGGTGACAGTCCCATGTCCACCATACGTCCCTTGACACTCGACAGCAGAGGAAGACCGCGGCCGCAGGAACACGTCTGGTCAGTCATGGACGCCATATCCTGCGTGTCGTACCTTATGAAAGGCATCGCCCACTTGTCCAGTGCAGTAACCACTAGGCGGCCCTCGGTGCCATAAGGTACGGGTTCGCCGCGTTCGTCGCATACTTCCGTGATCACGGCCTCGGCCGTCACGTGATGATAGCTCGTAGGCGAACACTGAGCCGCCGTCTCAATACCCTCTGAGCCATAGGTGTCCCATACTCCGCAGCCGAAGCGATCGCTGATCAGCTCTCTGACATAAGGCACCAGCGTCTCGCCGTTGCAGATCGTGCCGTGGACCCCTGAGAACCGCAGGTCGTGCTCCGCCATGTAACGAGCCATATAGTAACAAGTAGACGGATGTCCTTTGATCACGACAGGGTGGAAATCGGCTATCCTACGCACGAAATCACCGACGTTCTTGGCGTTCATCTCCTTGGCTTGCAGTATGAGCGCACGCGTGATCTTGCGCTCAAGCCACTCCAGACCGGGAACTCCGCGAAACGCGAGCTGCGCCAGGACGGTGAAGTTGACATATCGCCGGCCAAAGTCATATCCTGCCCATCGCCACATTCTGTAGAGGCAGGCCCACTTGAATGCCTTCTCCGGACCGGTCAGAAAGTACCTGAGCGGCTCGCCGGTCGATCCACTGCTCTTTCCGACAATCAGCGAGCGCCGATCATGAATTCTGGATGTTATGCCATCGGGAAATTTCGCCCTGACTGTGTCCTTGGTCAAAATGGGAAGCTTGGGCAGGTCGTCCATGCTCTTGATGTCATCCGGAGTAAGCCCGCACTCGTCAAAGACCTCTCGATAGTGCTGCACGTTTTCATAGGCGTGTTTCACCATCTTGCGCAACTTCTCGTTCTGCATCTCTTTGAGCTGCTGGGGCGACCACCACTGGCTCTCTTCGAGGTCCGCGATGTACCTGCTTACCGGCCAGCCCTTGATCACCTCCGCCAAAGGCATAGCCTTCTTAACAACAAACTCATACGCGCCCATGGCAACTCCCTCCAGCTTCCCTGTCACCCACAACTCCCCCAGTAGCGATGGACATAAACTCCTTAATGGCGTCGGCGACCTCGGTCACCATCTCCCGCGTCATCTCGGGATACATCGGCAGGGAGAGTATCCGTCTGGCGGCCGCCTCGGTGGCCGGGAAGTCGCCCTCAGAATAGCCCAGGTCGGCGTAGGCCGGCTGCAAGTGCAGCGGCAGGGGATAGTGTACGCCCGTAGCGATGCCTTTTTCTTTGAGAAACTTCTGCAGATCGGCCCGCTTGGGATGCTGGACTACGAACAGATGATAGACATGCACGCAGCCGGGGGCGGTTGTCGGCAGACCGATGTCCAGCCCGGCCAGCTCCGCGCAATACTGCGCCGCATGCTCTCGGCGACGCGCGTTCCAGTCGGCTAAGTGGGGCAGCTTGACGTTGAGAATAGCGGCCTGGAGGTTGTCCATTCGATCGTTGTAGCCGACCATCTCATGCTCGTATTTGCCTTCGCGTCCGTGATTGCGAAGCTTGGCTACTTTGGCGGCAATTGCGTCGTCGTTGGTGGTGACCGCGCCCGCGTCGCCCATTGCGCCCATATTTTTGCCCGGGAAGAAGCTGAAACAGCCGATATCGCCGATCGTGCCGACACGGCGTCCCTTGTATTCGGCCCCGTGCGACTGCGCACAGTCCTCCACGACCTTCAGGCCGTTTGCGCGAGCGATTTCAATGATGGGGTCCATGTCGGAAGGATGGCCGTAGAGATGGACCGGTATAATCGCCTTGGTGCGCGGGGTTATGGCGGCTTCCAGCTTGGAAACATCCATCGTGTAGCTAGCGGGATCGATGTCGACGAATACCGGCTTGGCGCCGCGCATTGAGATCGCCTCCGCGGTAGCTATGAACGTGTGCGGAATCGTGATGACCTCGTCTCCCGGACCGATGCCCAGCGCCCATAACGCCAGATGCAGCGCCGAGGTGCCGGATGAGCACCCGATCGCGTGCTTTGCCCCGCAGAACTCCGCGAAACCGGCCTCGAACTCCTTGATCGCCGGCCCCATTATGAACGCACTTGTGTCGATCACTCCGGTTATGGCGTCGAAGAGCTCCTGCCTGATCGAATCGTGTTGAGCCCGCAAATCAACAAACTGCACCATATTGATAACCCTCTACTGCACTCAATGCTCCCGCACCGCAACTGCCGAGCAGGCGGAAATCCGACCGCCCTTGGATACGCTTTGCTACTCGGGGCTTACGGTGATTGACATTGCTACACCTCATAAGGTCGTTCGCACAGACCATACGGACACGTGAGGTCCGATACGTTCTTGATAACCTTGGCCGGCACACCTGCTACGACGGATTTGGCCGGCACGTCCTTAACCACAACCGATCCCGCCCCGACCAGCGCCATCTCGCCGATGGTCACGTCCGGCAGAACGGTCGTGTTCGCTCCGATCTTGGCCCCGCTTTTGACGGTCGCGCCCTTGAGGCACTCTTTAACTCTCTTGCAGAGCGGATGATAGGCGTTGGTGAAGACGACGTTCGGGCCCACCCAGCAGCCTTTTTCGAGCAGGGTAAACTCCGGCACGAACGCCTGGGAATGTATTCGCACCTCGTCCTGTATCTCGAGGTGATGTTCGATTACGGTGTGGCTGCCGATGCTGACGTGGTCGCCGATCTTGTTTTCCTCGCGGACGAGCACGTTGTGGCCGGAATTGAAGTTTTCGCCGATAACGTTGCCCGCGTAGATGACGGTGTGAGAGCGGATCACGGCATTCGGGCCGATCACGGTGGGCAGTTCGCCCGGCGCCTTGCCCTTAGGCGGGAGACCGATGACGCAGTAGTCGCCGATCTCGGCGCCCTCGCCTATCGTTACGTTGGGATATATCTTGGCGGTATCAGCTATGTTGCTCACAGTTTGACCTCCACCGGGCATGAGCCATTCGCCATCGACTCGCCCGCAGCCTCCAACACCCTCACAACCTGCCTGCCGTGAATGCCGTCGGTGAGAGGAGATTCATCCGCAATAATGGAATCCGCGAAATGCTGGCACTCGGTCTTGAGCGGCTCAGTCGCGGGAATCTTGGGAATGAGCACGTCACCGGCCCGCAGCAGCAGTTGGAACTCTCCGAAGCTGGAAAACGGCTCTGCGCCGTTGCCGACCTTGGTGACGCCCTTATCGAATATCTGAATTTTGGCCTCGGCGTCAACATCGTCGTATATGACCATCTTCTTGCTGCCGACCAGAGTGAGCTTGCGAATCTTGCCCGGGTCGAGCCAGCTCACGTGGACGTGCGCCGTAATGTTGTCGGGGAAATCGAGATACATAAAGACCACGTCCTCGATGCCGGGCTGGATTCGAGTTATGCCCTTCGCGCTCACGGAGATCGGCGGGACCCCGAAGAGATACAGGAATATCGCGATGTCATGCGGCGCGAGATTCCACATCGCATTGACGTCCTTGCGTATCTGCCCGAGATTGACGCGTGTGGAGTAAGCGTAGTAGATGTCGCCGATCTCGCCTGCGTCAACAAGCTCCTTGAGCCGCAGAACCGGCGGACTATACAAAAACGTATGCCCGACCATCAGCTTAAGGCCCTTATCGGCGGCAATATCGATGAGCTCGTCACACTCGGCCGTGCTCATCGCAAGCGGCTTCTCTACCAGCGCGTGCTTGCCGGCCTTCAGGCACTTTCTGGCCAGCTCGAAATGCGACCTTGCCGGCGTCGCGATCACGACCGCGTCGAGATCCGGCGCGGCCAGCATCTCGTCGAGGCTGACAGTCGTTTTTGCCTTCGGATAGGACGATGCGATCTTAGCAAGCGCCTTTTCGTTGGAATCGCAAATCCACGTCAGTCGGGCGTTCTCGGTATTATTCAAGTTTCTCGCGAGATTCGGTCCCCAGTATCCGACTCCTACAAGACCAAATCCGATCATGCTGATGACTCTCCTTGGTTGTCAGTTCACAGTTGACGGCTTAAGGTTCCGGCGCTTTGGATGCCTCGGCGCTCGCTGTCGGCGAGTAAAGCTCGACGACTCCATTTTCATCCTCGGCCGCCGCCGAGCTGAGTGTTGACGGCCGACGGCCGGGGGCTGCCGATAAGCCCGGCAACGAAGTCGAGATAGACCTGCTTCTCCGAACCCCACGTAAACCGGCTCGAAAACTCAGCACACCTTGCCGCCAGCTTCTCGCGCAGGTCGGGCTGCTCGTAGAGCTTCAGAACCGCCTCAGCAAACGAATCGACGCTGCCCGGCTCGCAGTAGAGCACGGTGTCCTCGTCGAAATATCGCTCGATTGTCTGGGTGCGCGACACGATCGTCGGCAAACCCATATACACGAATTCGGCTACCTTCGTAGAGAAGTCGAGCTTCGTGAACACATCGTCGACATGCGGCGAGATGCCCACGTCGCACGTCGAAATGATCTCCGGTATCTTCCCAAGGGGCACCGGTTGGTGGAATTCCACGATGTCGGAAACGCCCAGCCGATCGGCCGCCTTGCGCAGTGCGGGCAAATCGTCGCCGTCGCCGACGAGCCGTAGTCTCAGTCCCCGAATCTTCTCACGCAGCTTCGCGCAAGCCTCTATAGCGATCCCCAGCCCGTAGCGCGCCGATATAGTGCCGGTGTAGAGCAGCACGAACGCATTTACATCGCGGTTCCACTTCTCCGGCCGCTGCAGGAGCTTTTCGTCGGGCACATTGAGCAGCGAGGTCACCGGCGGGCAGCCTTTGATCCGCTCCAGGCGATCCTTCATCACCTCGCTGACAGTGAGCACGCGGTGGCAATACCGCAGGCTGATTCGCTCCTGCCAGGCCAGAAGTCGTATGAATCGGCTGTCGGAACCGATGCCGTATTTGGACATGAACAGCTCGGGCATCGGATCGTGAACATCGAGTATTACACGGCTTCCGAACAGCCTGGGCAGCAGAGTCGCGAACACCAAAAGGTCCGGCATGTTGTTGACGTGTATGAGATCGTATCTGCGCGTAAACAGCCTGCCCAGCAGCACAAGCGCGGTTGCGCAGAAGAAGAATGCGTATTCGAATATATAACGAGCGGGAGTGGCTCTGCGGCGCGCGAGCGGGACGCGGTATATGTTGACGCCCTTGACGGTTTCCCGGCTCGGCTCGCCCTTGTCCCGAAGGCAAATGACATCGACCTCATAGCCTTTATCGGCCAGTGCCTCTGCCTCGCGCCTCACCCGCGGATCACGCAGGTAATAGGATTGAACCACTGTGCAGACTCGCTTCATCCGTTCCAAAAAACGCACACTCCGCCCAACGCTGATCAAGCCAGGTCTGTGGGCCGTATCGAAGTACGCAGAGTTGGCCTTCGATACGCTCGTTCCTTGCTACTCAGGCCTTGCGCGGCACTCATTCCAACTCACGCGCCGTTACTCAGACCTTGCGCGTTACTCCTTTCGAACCTGAAGACAGACGATCCCCCGTGGGCTCGCCGCTTCCAAAATGCTCTACAATCGCGTCAACGATCTTGACATACGCCTTGCCGTCCCCAAACAGCACGGGGTGATCTTTGGGGGGCTCGAAGTTGGCGATCGCATCAGCTATACTCGCCGCGTCGGGACCGGTCACGACCTTCCACCCGGCCCTCTTGATGCACGGGAACCAGGTAAGATTTATCGCTATGATGGCGGGTTTTTCGAGGATGTAGGCTTCTCGCCGTACTCCGCCGGAATCGGTGACGACCTTGTTTGCACCCGCGAGAAGCCTGACGAACTCGATGTAGCCCTGCGGCTCGGTGAATTCGATGTTGGTCGCTCCCTCGAACTCGCGCAAAAGGCTGAATTCCTCCAGCCTCTTGCGCGTTCTTGGATGGACCGGGAAGACGACCCGCGCGCGCGAGTCGGCTAGACCGCGCAGGATACAGGACAGATTATGCCGATCATCGACATTCTCGGCCCTGTGAAGCGTGCATAAAACGTAGTTCCCCCTGACCACCGGTATGTCGAATCTCTCGACAGTACTCAGTAGAATATCCTTCATTATATCACCGGTCAGTACGATGCTGGAGCCGGTGTGGTTTTCTTTGAGAAGCTCGTCGTAGGCATCTTGGCAGTTGGCAAGAAGCAGCTCCGACAGGACGTCGCTGGCGCGGCGATTGATTTCCTCCGGATTGTAGCGCGCGGTGGTGCGCACTCCCGCCTCGACATGAGCGACCGGGATTCGCAGTTTTGCCGACGCAAGCGCCCCCGCAAGTGTGGACGTGACGTCCCCATAGACGAGCGTGACGTCCGGCTTTTCTTCGATAAGTATTTGCTCGATGGCCTCGAGCATCTCGCCGGTCTGCTTGCCGGCCAGACCGGTAGAGACCTGAAGGTGATAGTCCGGCTCCGGAATGTCGAGCTGGCTGAAAAACACGCGCGACATTTCGAAGTCGTAGTGCTGGCCGGTATGGACGAGCACTTCCTCGATCCCGCGCTTCTTAAGCTCGCTGTTGATCAGAGCTTCCTTTATGAAGTTCGGTCTGGTGCCTACTACTGACAGAACTTTCATTTGCCTTGTTGGACGTCCGACACCCGAACCCGAGCTCGAACCTACTCCTTGTGGAACAATTCCCCGAGTTGCAAGGCGGCTTCCGCCGAGAAACTCTTCTTGACGATCTCCACGTTGCGCGCGCCGAGTTTCTTGCGCAGCTCGGGATCATCGGCCAGCCTGGCTATCGCCTCCGCGAGGCCGTCAGGGTCGCGTTCGTCGACCAGTATCTCCTCGACAAGCTCAGGTATGCCCGCGTGACGGGTGCTTATGACGGGCTTGCCGCGCGACATCGCCTCCATAAGCACCGCCGGAATGCCCTCCATGTCACCGTCACTTGCAGTGCGGCTGGGCTGGACAAGCATGTCGCAGGCGTCGTAGACGATTCCGAGCAGATCCGGGCGGAGCATCCCTAGAAAGGTCACTTTGTCGGATACACCGGTGTCCTTGGCCATTCGGCGCACGTCGAGCGGGCCGTCTCCGACGATCCAGAACACGATATCGTCTCGGTCAAGTTTCTTGATAGCCTGAAAGAGCACATCATGGCCTTTTTTCTCTCGGAACTCGCCGACCATCAGCACCTTGATCGGTTTGCGTCCGCCTGGCTCGGACATATCGCCGTGCGCGCGAATCAGCACTGTCTTTTCTTCAGAAACGCCAAAGTTGCGCATAACCAGATCCCTGTTGAATTCGGATTGCACTACCAGCTTCTCGCACCGTCCGAGCGCGATCTTGAGCATCTTCGGATTCGGATTGAGATGAATGTCGTAGGCGTGGGCTGTTAGCGTAAGGGGCAGATCGAGCCACGTCGAGCAGTAATAGCCGGTGTAGAACTTGCTGTCGGCGAAGTGGCAGTGAATGTGCTTCGCCCCCCATTTCGCCATGTCCCCAACAAATGACATAGCAAGTGCAAACTCCCGCACGGAGTTGGCCCGCAGCGCCGTAGCCAGCATCGATAGATACATCCCCGGTCTGGAGAGAAAGCGCGGCAGTTGGGCTGAAAGCAGTTTCCACGCGTTCGGGCGGAAGACCGGCCAGTCGTCGGCCGGCATGTAAGGCCCCTCGCGATAAACAAGTGGAAACAGGGCGATCTCGAAGCCGTGTGCGTGAAGAACCTCTATCTCGCGGTAGGTGAACCCCGGCACGCCGCCCTTACCCATACTAATAATATATGCTACCCTGGTCGCCATCAGTATCCTACTCGACCATATAACGATACCACAGCACTAGACCTACGGCAATTTAGCGCTCGGCCGGTGCTTGTTCGGTTTCGCGAAAGCGCAGCCGCCGGCGCTGAGTAGACCTCAGCAACAGAGATCGTGCGAAGCCTGCTCTGGCTTGTCGACGGGCCCCAAGACTCTGTGGGTCGTCCTTCGATACGCTCGCTCCTCGCCACTCAGGACTTACGGCACACGGGTGCCGGTTGCTTGCTGCTCAGAACCTTAGCACGGATCCTGCCGATAACTGAGTTCGCGCCCGCCTGTCTACTTCCCGGCCAGCACCTGCTCGTAGACCTTCAGCGTCTGCGTCACCACGGCGTCTTTCGAGAACCTCCTGCCGGCCTCTTCGCGTGCCGCCTTGCCCATCCTTGCGCGAAGCTCGTTGTCGCCGAGGAGCCTGTCGATGCGCTCGACGAAACCGTCAGTGTCCCGCCAATCCAGCACGAAGCCCGTCTCGCCGTCACGCACGAGGTTCGTTATTCCCCCTGCAGTCGAGGCGACCACCGGCTTGCCGGCGGCCAGCGCCTCGCTTATTATGAGCGGGGCGGTTTCCTGTTTGGAGGGCAGCAAGAGCATCTGCGCACGCGAAAGCTCATCGAGCATCGTCTCAATCGTCGTCTGTCCCATGAAATCGACATTGCGCTCCAGCCCGTGCTCTTTGGCAAAGGCGATGCAGCGCCGGTTGTACGCTTCATCGAGGACCTTGCCTGCGATGCGGAGCTTGAGATTCGGCCGCGCCTCGACAAGCCTGCGCGTGATCTCAAGAAGCCCCAGCACGTTCTTACGGTCGTAGATCACGCCCCCGTAGAGGAGCCGGTCAGGTTCCTCGTTGTTGGGCACCGCGAAAAATCGGTCGTCAATGCAGTTGTCGATTACGTGGAACTGAGCCTCCGTGCGCTCGCGATACTCCTCGACCACATAAGGGCTGGTGGCGATGATGTGCCGCAGCCCGGCCATGACTTCGCGGTCATATTTCATATATAGGAAGTATCGGAGCTTATCAAGAGGCCTTTTGTAGATCTGGGCTTCTCGGTGCACGACCGCGTGGACCGTATAGACCGTCGGTATGCCCGCACGCAGCCCCGCAGCCGCGTAGATTACCATGTTGCCGTTGACGATGTCCGGCTTCATCTTGCGCAACTCAACGGTGAGACGCCTGATGTTGCGGCCCATGTTGGGGAAAAGACGGCGTCTGGGTTCCGCAAGAAAGCGTACGGGTAAACCGTCGTCCACACGATCCAGGTCGTGCGGCGCATCGGCGCTTACCGACAGTACTCGCACGTCGATGCCGTCGCGTCCCTGCAGGCCGCGCGCCAAGAAGTATCCCGCGGTGTGGACTCCGCCGGGAAACTTGTCCGTCTCGAACGGATATTGCTCTGCTAGAACGATATTCATAGGCATACTACGGCCGCAACGTCGCGGCTGGGCTAAAACTCGGGTTCGCCGGTGATGGTTCCGCTTTCGATGGTGAGTCTGATCCCGTCTCGCAGCGAGACGGAAGGCGCGAATCCCGCGGCGCGAATCTTGCCGATGTCGGCCTCGAGTCTGTCTATGTCTCCCTTCCAGCTCTGCCCGGTGTAGGTGACCTTGCAGTCGGGCAGGCCCATTACTTCGAGTATGATTGCTACCAATTCGCGAATGCTGACCGGATTGCCACCGGAAATGTTGTAAACCTCGCCGTTGGCTTCGTCGCGCTCGGCCATAGCCACAAACGCGGCAGCCGTGTCGGAAACAAAGCAGTAGTCCCTGGTCTGCTTGCCTGTGCCAAGCACCTCGAGTTCGCGCGGATTGCGCTTGAGCTTTCGGATCAAGTCGGCAAGTACGTAGCGGGGCTGCCGTGGGCCGTAGGTGTTGAATATCCTGATAGCGGTGAAGCCCAGACCGAGCATCTTGTGAAACATGATGCCCAGTCGTTCGCCGGCAAGCTTCGATTGGCCGTAGAACGACGTCGGCAGCAGCGGGTGCTTTTCGTCGGTAGGCACGTATTGCGGCTCACCGTAGACGGCCGCGCTCGACGCGTAGATCACGCGCTTGACGCCCGCTTCCCTGGCGGCCTCGAACACGTTGAACGACCCGAGGGCGTTCGTTTCGAAATCGTAGCGCGGGTCGCGCAGCGAGTTCGGCACGGAGGCGTTGGCGCCGAGGTGAAAGATGTAGTCTCGACCCCGTATCGCCTGCCCGACCGTATCGGCATCACGAAGATCGCCCTTCACAAACGTGATCGCGTCCCTGGACCTGGCCAGGTTTTCTTCAACGCCTGCCTGAAGGTTATCGAGCACCGTCACCTCGGCCCCGCGATCGACAAGCGCGTCGACAACATGCGACCCGATGAAGCCCGCCCCGCCGGTTACCAGCACTCTTGTTCCCACCCAGTTCATTTTTCCTCCTGCACGCGCGCGTCGGCCAGCACTTCGTCGTAGACCGCCAATGTTTTCTCCACAACCGCCGAGCGCCGGTAGCGCTGCTCCGCGACCTTCTTGGCTGCCGCGCCCATGCGGGCTGCCTTGTCCGGGTCGGCAAGCAGGCGACCGATCCGATCCGCGAGAGCCTGTGCGTCGCCGAACGGCACGGTGTAGCCGGTCACGTCCTCTTCAACCATCTCCGGAATGCCGCCGACGCTCGACGCCACAACGGGTTTTGCCGCAGCCTGCGCCTGCGAAATGGCCATCGGGGCGGTTTCCTCAAAGGACGGAAGGACCAACATCGAACAACTCGAATACCGGCGCATCACCTCCTCCTCGGATACCATTCCCAGCAAATCGAACCGATCCTGGAGTCCGCACTCGGCAATGCGGCTCTTCACGCGGGAAAGATAGTCGGCATCCCGAGTCGGTCCGACAACCTTGACCCGAAAGTCCGCCCCACCGGCCTTGAGAATCGACGCCGCATCAACCAGGTGAAGCAAACCCTTTCGCTCGATCAGAACCCCGATGAACAGAATCTCACCGGGCTGAGCGTCGTTGGGCAGTTCGAAGAACTTGTCGTCGATGGGGTTGTCTATGTAGTGAATCTTGGCGCCGCCGAGCAGGTCGCCGAAAGTTCTCGCCAGGTATTGATTCAGCAATATGATGTGACGTGCCCGCCGCAGCGCGTTGCGCTCATAAAGCGATCCGAGGCGCAGATGCAGCCGGCTGCCGAAGCCCTTCAGAAGCTCGGCCTCCTTGAAGAAGACGCCATGAGGCGTAAGCACAGAGGGATAGCCTCGCTCCAGAGCCGCGAAGGGATAGAGGGTCTGGGTGTGAACATGGATCAGGTCTGGATCGATGCGCCTGATAGCGGCCATTATGCGCGCCCTATCGACCGCAAAGAACGTCATGCACCCGAACCTTCCCATCATGGGCAGGCACGTGACGTGAACGCCTGCGGCGGACTCGCGCCGCTCGACAGAGTGCAGGCCCGATATGGAGGTTAGGACGTAAACGTCGAGGTCGCCGCGCGCAGCCAGCCCCTCGGATAGATAATAGGTGACGGCTTCAACACCGCCTCCGATCTTGCCTTCCTGCCTCGGATATGGGCCGACCATTAGAATCCTTGCGCCGCTACGCATGCACGAGTCCTCCCACTCGCTGCAGCGACTTGGCGGGCTCGGTATCGACGCTCTCTTGCTGCTGCTCCTCGCGTTGTATTTCGCCCAGCCGCACTCCCAGCGCAAACAGCAGCCACAGCACGTAACTGGGATACCTGAAGAATCTTATGTCGTAGCCCAACGTCGAGATTATGTGGCTTATGACCGCGATGATGAGCAAGCTCATGAAGTCCTTGGAAAGCAAACCCGTGGCGGGGGCGCGAGCGCGGACTCTGAACAGGTGAGCAAGCAGCGCCATAAGCGCTCCTACGAACAGCAGTCCGCCGATCAGTCCTTCCTCTGCGATTATGGTCAGTATCGAGTTGTGCGACGTAACGGGCCGGAGCAACTTGCCGGGTGCGTGCCCCTGACCCGGAATGACGCCTCTTCCATAGAATCCGCCGAGCATGCCGGAATTAGTGATATAAACGTCAAGCGCGCGGTCGATCTCGCCCAGACCCACGCCAAACCATGGGTGGTGCGCTATGATGTTAAGCGTGCCCTTGGTAACGACAGCTCTAACCAAAATGGTCTTCTCCTGCGACATCCTTCTGAAGACGTCCGGCCTGGACAGCTCGATGGGCATCAGCACGATACCGGCAACGGCGGCCATAAGAGCGAAGATTGCGTAGCTCTTTCTGTAGCGTCCGGTCGTGAAAGGCAGCAGGACAAGCAGCAGGACAGCCGCGACATAGCCGCTTCTGGTATAGGTGAAGTAGCACGCCAGAAGCTGCGCCAGCGTGCCGACAATGCACCACAGCTTGACGAACTTGTTGCGGGAGACAACGCCGAGATGGAATGTCAGAAAGGCTGTTATTCCGAGGAAAGTGCCCGTGGCCGCGGGGTTGATCAGCGGCCCGGCGGCTCGCCCGCCGCCCACGTCCTGATACATCAGACGATAGTTGGCGCCCAGAAACGAGCTGAACCACGCACTGCCCGTAAAGTGCTCATAGTATGCCGAACCGGCCACGTAAAGACCCGTAATCACCAGCCCGATGACCGCCCACGCTACTTGTTTTCTCGTGATGAGCACAGCCTTGGCAATGTAGTAGACCACCACAGCCAGGACGATGTGATCAAACCTCTCCGAGACAGTTGACAAGAACTCCTTGACCTGGGTGCCGCCGGGGTGCAGTGTGATAACGAGCAGTACCGTATAGGCAATGAACCCGCCGATAAGCCATTCGCCCGGTATGGGCGCCTTGATCCGCCGCCGCTCGACGAGCGTCCTTGCAAGCAGAATGCCTGCAATCGTGGTAATGACGATGCGGTCAAAGGTGATCGCCGGCACGCCCGCACCGAAGTCCAATCGCAGAAAGATGAAACCCAATGGTGAGACGACCAGCCATGCTATAAACGCGAATGTCGGCTTGGCTGCGGCCAGCGCTACGGAGATCGACACGATGAAAAACGCGGTGAGAAGAACCCAGGACATGGGTTCGACATCGATCTGTTTGATGGCGTAGGCCAGCAGCAACTGCATGCCGAAATACACGGCGAAACCGGCTATCACGACCGCCGCTCTAACCCCTCTCCGCCAACGGGGAGCCGCCAGGGTGCGCAGGAAGGCGATCCTGTATTTGGCGCGCGGCACGAAACCGTCGGGCGCGTCGGGCATGGCCGGCACGGACCCGCCGATCCGGTGCCATATTCGGATCGGCAATCCAGCCAACGCTTTGAGTGCCCGGAGAATCAACCTCATAGATGCCCTACTTGAAATGCGGCGAGTTGGCGACGAACTCCTTGATGAACGCTATCAACCTGGCCAGAGCCTCGTCGTTGTCCTGGTAGTTGGCCGATGTAGTGAACCGGTAGTGGTAGGCCTGACGATTCCCCAGCGACCGACGAACCTGCGCATTCCTCAGCGCGAGTCTGATATCGCCCGAGCCCGGATATGTCTTACCTGCGAAGCTGTACCAATACACCATCAAGGCGCCGTCGGGGAAGTCCTTGCTTGAGAAGCGCAGGAAAGTTGCCCGCACCGTCATCGGCTTGGGCTTGGTGAAGTGTATGGTTATGATCTTGTCCAGATCAATCGAGCTTCCCCCGCCCGGAAGACAACTGTGCGGGTCGTGGAATGCATCCGTGTCCTGCGCGGCGATCAGCGAAACCACGACCGCTTGCGGATCCGTCGGATAGCAGTAATAGACGCGATTGAGCATGTCGGCGGTCTTCAGCTCAGCGGTGGTTATTTCGTCCTGATGCGCTTCTTCTGAAGACCACGCCGAGAAACGCTTGGGGAACTGAGATCGGTCCAGATGGCCGCGGGCGCTGAGTTCCAAGGGCTTGATTAAAGGGTTCACAACCAGCACGGTGCAGAACAGCGTGATAACCGCCGGGCCGCGAAGACCACGCCCGACCAAACGGTATCTCGGCGTGCCGTCCATCCGAGCCGCCTCCGCCGGGTTGACATCGGGATCGGGTATGCCGAAATCGTTGGCCTTCATCAGCCGTGCTATGCCGAACAGTATCGCAAATGAAAGCACCAGCTCGAATACCATCGCCCATGAGTTGTGAAAGCTGATCATCGTGTCGAAGTTCTCGGTCCATATCCCCACATAGCCGATCGCGGCGATGCGAAGCCCGTTGACAAACAGGCTCAGCGGAAATGAGATAAGCACCAGAATGGTCTTCTTCCACCATGGCGCGCGGAGCATATAGACGAAAAAGGCGGTGAACGTGATGAGCGAGATCAGCATCCGGAATCCGCTGCATTCCCCCTCTACTCGAAGCTGCCGAAGTCCGCCGTGAGGATCTGCCGGGAACCTTGGCGAGGTAATGATCGTGCCGGATTGCCTGACGTCCCAGCCGCCTTCTGAATCGGCTACCAGCTTGCCGGTAGCGGAAAGCACTTTGACGGCAAAGGTCGTAGACGAGATCTGCACCCGGGAGGTCACCCTATCGAGCAGCATTCCGGGCGGCGGCACCATGAACAACAAATAAAGCATCGGGAACAGCAGCAGCCGGGTCATGCGCCAGCCCACAAACATCAACACGGCCCCGACAAGGAACATGATGAACGTGATCGCGCAGATGTTGCCGGAGCCGGTCCAACGCCCAAACTCGAACAGCGGGATGGCCGGAACGATGAGCGCCAAGCCCCACCACGTAGGCGCTATTTTGGTGACGGCCATGCGCTTGCGGTTGGCCCAAACCATGAACAATGCAATCAAGGGGACCAGCGGCCCGTGCGAGGAGTAGGAGTTCTTGCGCGTCCATGTCTTCCACCAGTCCACGAACGGAAAACTCCACTGCATTGCGACGAAGAGAACCCCGGCAAGCAGCATCGGCCAGTAGTGTCTGACAGCCACAAACACCCACTCGGCAATGTTCGCCAGCGTCTTTCCCAAATCGAGCTGAGGCTCCGCCTCGCGCCCGGCGCCGCCTTCGAGCCGTTCGCCGCACTTCGGGCAGCCATCGACTTGATCCGGTAGCTCCGTGCTGCATTTCGGGCACTCGCGCATCCTGATGTTTCCTCCATCCACAAGTGGTTAACGCTCGATCGCCCGTCCACGTCATCCTGATCCCGAACGAATTCGTTCGGGATGTTTCAGGTCCCGCGCCGGGATTCTGAAACGAGTCCGGAATGACGCAACACAGGTCTTTCGGCGTCAATCACCCAAGCTAACCAAAGCCCGACGGCGCCATCGCGCACGCCGCCGGGCGCAATTCAGACCAAACTGCGGATCAGGCACCGGTGCCCGATCCCTTCATCGCCTTCTTGCCGGCCGCAAGCTGCGGAATCCCGACTCCTTCGTAGGATCGGTGGTAGTGGAAATAGCCACTGGAATCCTCGCGGCGCACCATGTTGAGAACCACCCCCAGAAGCCGGACACCGACGCTCTGCATCCTTGCACTGAACTCGGCCTCGCTGCCCCGAGGCACGCGGCCGGCTGCTTGGACTACGAGCGCGTTTCCAACCATCGCCGCCACCAACGTCGGATCCGGGAACGTGACGCCCGCGGGCGTATCGTAGATGACGAAATCAGCCAATTCGTGGACCTGAGCAACAAAATCCTTCATCTCGGCCGAGCGCAGGAGCTTGACGGGGTTACTCGGAATCGGGCCCGACGGCACCAGGAGCAGGCCCTGAATTCGCGTGGGGACGAGCGCGTCCTCCAACGTGGCTGCCCCGCTGAGCACGTTCGTCAGCCCTATCTTATTCTCGACGCCGAAGATGAGATGTTGCGTCGGTTTGCGCAGATCCGCATCGACCAAGATGACTTTTGCGCCCTCCCTCGCCAGCGATACGGCAAGGTTCGAAGCTGTGACGGATCGGCCGGAGTCCGGCTCGGCACTCACGACCACCAGCGACCTGGTGTCGCCGTTTTGGCTGGCAATCCACAGATTCGACGTCAGCATCTGATACGCCACGTCGGTGATCTCAGGACAGGTCTGCCTCGGCAACGAGTGAGCCTTCGACGATGGTACCGCCGTCAACACCGGCAGTCCCAACAGCTTTTCCGCGTCCGCAGGGGTTTTGACTGTGTTGTCGGTGTAGTGCAGCAAGAACGCCACGCCAATGCCCATCAACGGCGAAAGAATGAGAGCGAGTATGAGCTTGAGAGCGTGCTTCTGATCCAGCGGCCGAACGGTCGCCGGGTCGATGGTATTGAGCGCTACCTGGCTGCGGTTCTCCTGTTCGCGTATTCTGGCCTCGTCGAGCTTGCTCTTCATCAGGGTGTAGGTGTCGGTGGCGGCCCTGAGATCGGCGGTCAACTCGGCAACCTTGGCTTCCTGTTCGGGCAGTTGTTGCCACTCCGCCTTCATTTCGCGCACTACGGCCTCAGCCGCGGCCTGCTGGGCGTCCGTGGCTACGTCTTCGACCTTGGCGTTCAAGTAGGCAACCAGAGCGCTGTTGTAGGGTTGGCTCTTGGCCGTCGTCGAGCTCGCAACATACTCCTCCTTGACATCGAGCAACTGCCTCTTTACGTCATCAATCTGGGCCTGCAGGGCAACAACTTCGGGATGGTTGACGCCTCTCCTGGTTTGACCCGGAACCCCGTTGAGCATGCCGGCTTTCTTCGTCTCCAGGTCTACCAACTGCTCTTTGAGACGTTCCCAGACCGGATTGCGCGCGACCGATTTGCTCTGATCCTCCCACTCGGGCAGTGAAGCCACTTCCCTGCGCGCCTGCTCCACACGGGCGGCGGCGGCCTGGCGGTTCACTGCCATCTGGGCGGCGTTCGTCTGCGCCTGCGCCACCTTCTGGACCGTTGCGGCGAGCTGCTGGTTGACCTCGACGACGCCGTGTTGTTCTTTGTAGCGCCTCAGAGCGTCCTGGGCCTTGACCATCGCCTCGTGCGTGCTTGCGATCTGATCCTCTATGAACTGTCTGCTCTGCGTAACGGACTGGCTGTTGAGATCGGCGTAGACGTTCTTGAACGCCGCCGCGACGCAATCGGCCGCCACCTTCGCATCCTTGGGATCGGGCAGGGTGACCTCGATTGCCAGGAACGATGTGTCGCGAACGGGTGTGACGCTGGTTGCCCGCAGAATCTGTTCCGGGGTGAACTTGAGACCCAGGTCCAATAGGGCCTCATATGCTCTCTGCATAAC
>Ga0272448_1003553_pt1 | contig 18450 bp, 19 predicted proteins | sample YNPCB0191_FD_202220 | JGI IMG/M metagenome (GOLD analysis project Ga0272448, IMG submission 202220) | Hot spring sediment microbial communities from Yellowstone National Park, WY, United States - YNP-CB-019-1 | ecosystem: Environmental > Aquatic > Thermal springs > Hot (42-90C) > Sediment... | reverse complement strand
GACTTCTCGCTTCATCGTTCCCCTCCCTTAAGAAAGATGATGCGTGTTAACTGTGTATCCTAAGTATACCTACAGACCTTTTGAGTTGTAAATCCTATTCCCGTCGCAACTCAGGGCAGGAGGTCAAGGGTCAACGGATTGACGGTAAAGAGAAACTAGCATTATACTTTAATATTAAAGCATTACCAGAAGATTTTTATTCGTTCAGTTATTCGGAAAGGGAAAAAAACCGTGTTCGGTGCAAAAGCAGAATTTCGATTCAAAACAACAAAAATTCCGAAATAACAGTTCCTATCAGTCAACACAGTAAAAATCCCGAAATAGCAACTCCTATCAGTTAGAGGTGGAAATATGAGAATGAAACATTCTGTGGAATTATTGGCCGTTGCATTATCCCTCATAGCTGTATTTTCTGCGGGTTGCCCCATTCAGGTGGAAAAGAACTCCGAATCCGATACAGGCAATCTTTCCTCCGCGAAAGAAATTACCGCTTTTTCTATAGTAAACCCATCCGCGGTGGGAATCATATCGTCGACGAGTCGTACCATCGACGTTACAGTACCCGCGGCAACCGATAGAATATCTTTGGTTGCGGCCTTTAAGACAACGGGGGTTTCTGTCAGGGTGGGGAATGTACCCCAGATCAGCGGTGTAACACAGAACAACTTTACCAATCCCGTTGTGTACACAGTCTTTGCGGAGGATGGTTCGACGGCCCAGTATACGGTGACGGTTTCCCTTTCAGGTTCTTCGAGCGCCAAGGCAATCACCAACTTCAGCATTCTCGGGAGGCCTGGAAACATTGATGAAGTTGCGAAGACGATAACCGTTCTGGCACCTTACGGTGCGAATTTTTCCTCCATGATCGCGACATTCACGACCACCGGCGCCTCGGTCAAGGTCGCCGGTGTCCTCCAGACGAGCGGAACCACGGTAAACGACTTTACGGCTCCCGTAACGTATACCGTGACCGCCGCGGATGGAACATCCGTAAATTACGTCGTTTCCGTGCCCTATCCCGTACTGTATGTTTCAAACTCTAACGACAACACAGTCTCGGTAATAAATGGCCTGAACGGGAATGGAATCACCGTCATCAATGTCGGAAATGGCCCCGCGGGGGTCGGCGTGAACCCGGTCACGAAAAAGATCTATATCGCCAACAGTAACGACTATAGTGTTTCGGTGATAAACGGTGCAACGAATATAATACAAACGACGATAAATTTGGCCGGTTCTGATCCGCAGATGGTGGGAGTGAACCCCGCGACGGGAAAAATCTATGTTGCCTATACGTACTATAACGATTATGTCGAGATCATCGACGGCGGGACCGACACGGTCCTCACCCACTATGAGACATCGGGCAATTATCCCGTGGGAATCGGTGTCAACAAGAATACTGAGAAGGTCTACATTGTTCTCTGGGGCGACAGCTCGGTGGACGTCATCAACGCCGTGACAAACGCCTTCATCACGAATATAAATCTGGTTAACAGCGAAGAAAAAGGCGGCGTCGCGGTGAATCCGGTCACAAACAAGATATATGTTCCCGATGTTTCCGTTTCTGGGGCAGTCACCGTCATTAATGGCACCACCGATACCGTTACCGGCTCGGTCGCCGTCGGAAACAGTCCGATTTCGGCGGCAGTGAATACGGCGACCAATAGGATCTATGTCACGAACAAAGGGGACGGTTCCGTCTCGGTTATCAACGGCGCGACGAATACGGTAATAACGACCGTCGCAGTGGGAAGCGGGCCCTTGGGCATCGCGTTGAGCGAGCGGCACAACCTGATCTATGTGGTAAACGAAAACGCCAATACGCTCTCGGTCATCGACGGAGCGACGAATACCGTCATCGACACGATAACCGTCGGCACGGGTCCGACCTTTATCGGGCTGCTGGAGTAACGAAGGCTTAAAACGCTCCTTTCGTCGGCGATTTCAGTGGTTGGAATTCAATTTATCGTCGATAAGCCCACGGAAACGAGGAGGGAACCATGGCTGACGGAACTCACTCCGATGAACTTTCCTCCAGCGAAAGTAACATGTGTCATGTGCTAACTCAATCCTAGCAAATAGAGGGTCCATTCATGTTTTTTCAGGTTTTAGACAATACGCTTCGCAATGGTCAATGGTATGCCGGAATGGTTTGCAAAGTCGGAAATAGAAAATACTGGCCTTTGGAAGAGGGCATCTATAGCCTGGATTGCGTATTGCGAACGGGTGATAGCTGGTACATCCTGCTTCATTTTCACGTAAAGGTCGACATCTTTCTCTGAAATGCACTCCCCCTAAAATGCAATGGATTCCGCAATGAACGCCGATACGCGATGGGTGCGTTGGGTTAGGATGGGCATCTCGGTGGATGAGGTAATTGTATAGAACCGAAAGCCCCGGATGTGTCCGATACCATACTGGTACAGGATCCCCACTGTGGTCCACATACTTTTTGCCCTAACGTTTTCATCCCGTAATGGATTGAGTTCATTGCCGATGGAAATACTGAGAGAAGCTCCATAGAAATCGTTCTTCTCGTCGTTGGAGGAGCTTTGCGTTACTGTATCCTTCTGGCTGTAATCGGTAAAAAAGCCCCCTCGCAGGATGACATTTCTAAGAACGTAGAGTTCGATTCCAGTCCGTACATCGATTACCCTGTTGGGAGAATCTTCGTCGGTGAAGTGGAGAGTACCTTCTATGGACCATGCCCACGCGTTTTTTCGGGTGTACCCATACCCTAGACTGCATAGGGCAGGTCGTACGAGGTATCGATACGAACTCGAGGTAGTAAGGGTTTGGGATTGGTTCCCGTCGGGAAAAATCGGGCCTACCTGTTGGGAGATTTGTGTTTCTTCTACTGTGGCGTAGCTCCTATATGCGGGGGTCCGAATGTATGCTCCTATCCAATGTCCCTCCCAGGGGCTGAACTGCAGTCCCATACCGAACGAGAAAGCGAGAGCTTTCAGATCGTTTTTGATGATCATCACGATTTCACTTTGATAGGTGCCACCCGGGTCAAGATATGCGCTGATGTTGGCTCCGCCGTTGGTTTGCAAGAAGACCATATTGGCTGAAACGCCCAGATGCAGGCCCGGTACGAGCTGTATTCCATACCCTAGAAGACCATAGTATGCTTTTGTATTCATTCGATACGTGGCATGGAGATCGACATTCAGTATCCCTTCCGTATGTCCGATGATGGAAGCATCGATGGAATCCTGGGTAGGAACGAAAATGCCGAATCCAAGCACGTCGTGCCCCAGTAGGTTGATTCTTCGCGCATAGGTGACGCTTGTGGGTACGATGGAAAGATCGCTCTCCCGGAGATCGAGTCCGTCATAGGTACCTTCGGTCGCTTCGATTTGCCAGTACCGTTCCGTGTTTCGTGTGAGGTAACTGTAGCTATTCGCCGAAATATTCAGTTTCTCGTCCTGAATGTTGGCCAGACCTGCGGGATTGTACCACAGGGCTGTGCTGTCGTTTCCGATGGCGCAGAAGGTCCCCCCCATCCCTGCCGCTCTGTCTCCGAAGAGGTATTGGTAATTGTTGTAGTTTTCCAGGAATCCAAACAGATACCCAGGTAGCTGGAGAAGGGCAGCTAAAAGGAAAAGTTTACATTTCCTGTCCATAGTGCACCTCCTATATAGCTTTTTAAAGGATATCATGGTTTGGTGTAGGTGGAAAGGTGGGTACAGATTCCGATGGGGAAATACACTCTCTACGAAGATGGCGCTCAGGAGAGCCGCCTGAAAGCAAACTCAGTTATTTAAAATCGGCGTGTGATTATCAAACCCCTCTTTTGGCATTACTATAGGAACCATGCAGTATGTGAACTTTACCTTCGCCCTGCTGGTAATGTCTCTTCTGTGGGTAGCCTCCCCCGTGAGCGCGGAGAGCGGGAGTTTCCCTAATGGCCTCGCACGGGTTGAACTGCCATTCCCCTCGGCAATGGGTTTACAAACGGAGGTGCCTCGCGATTCCTCCCTACCTGATCATCCAAGGATCCTCCTTCTTCGGGGGGAAGAAATTACCCTGCGGGAAAAGGTCGAATCGGATCCTTTGTGGGACCGAGTTCATCGACAAATCCTCGACAAGTGCGCGCTTTTCTTAAAACAGGCGCCGGTGGAACGGCGGCTTGTGGGAAGGAGGCTTTTGGACAGGTCACGGGAAGCTTTGAGGAGGATTTTTTACCTGTCCTATGCCTTTCGGATGACGGGAAATCGGGCTTTCTTGGCGCGGGCCGAGGATGAAATGCGGGCCGTTGCGGCGTTCCCCGATTGGAATCCTTCCCATTTTCTCGATGTCGCGGAAATGACGATGGCGCTGGCGATCGGGTATGACTGGCTTTTCCATGAACTTTCTCCCGAGGCAAAGGCTCTGATCAGGGACTCGATCGTGCAGAAGGGGCTCCTCCCTTCCCTGGAACCCGCCTATAGCAAATGGACAAAGGTAGATCACAACTGGAATCAGGTGTGCAATGCGGGCATGGCCTATGGGGCACTGGCGGTCTACGAGGATCATCCCGAGCTATCGACCCGTATCCTGGATCGTGCGGTTCAGTCGATCCGATTGCCTATGGGTGCCTACCAGCCCGATGGAGCATACCCTGAGGGATATGGATACTGGGGCTATGGGACGAGTTTCAATGTTCTATTCATCAGCGGCTACGAAAAAGCCTTTCGAACGACATTCCCGACCACTGGAACCGAAGGGTTCTTACGGACGGCTTACTATATCCTTCACATGGTAGGACCCACGGGGGAGTGTTTCAATTATTCGGATAGTACGGCCATGGCCACGGCGAATCCCGCCCAGTTCTGGTTCGCGGAAAAACTGAAGGATCCCTCTGTTCTTTACTGGGAGAAACGGTTTCTGGAAACAGGAAAGGGCGCGGATGATCGACTTCTTCCCGCTCTGCTAGTCTGGGGGGCGGGGATTCGTTCTTCCTCCATTCCGACCCCCGCGCAGTTGATGTGGGTGGGAAGGGGGAAGAACCCGGTCGCTTTGATGCGAACCTCCTGGAAGGATCCCGATGCGATCTTTGTGGGAATCAAGGGAGGATCCCCCAGCGTGAATCATGGGCATATGGATGTGGGCTCCTTCGTGATGGAAGCGGAAGGGTACGCACCCATTCTTTCCTCCTCGAGCGAGGAGGATTTCATGCGCTGTATCGTGGATCTGACGTCCCTCTATCAGGATCACCTGATAAGCGCCCGGAGGGGAATCGCGATTCGTGGCAAAAGTTATGTGATCGTGCGGGATGAAGTGATACCTAAACAGAAGGCCATTGTGAGATGGACGATGCTCACCGGAGCCAGGGTGACAAAGATAGGGCCCACGTGGGTAGAACTCACGAAAAACGGGAAAAAACTTGTCCTGCGAGTGACGGAACCCGCTACCATTAGGATCGAAACCTGGCCAACGGTCCCTCCCCATGATTACGATGCGCCGAATCCAGGGACGATTCTCGTGGGTTTTCAGGTCGAGGCGCCCGCCCAGATGAAGACGATCCTGGAAGTGGCGCTTATAACGGAAAGGGTAGATCCCGAGAAAGTAGAGGGAGTTGGGTCCCTAGATTCCTGGCCGATTTCGGCTTCCGCAGTTACACCCAGCCCGAGGTAGAACTCTTGCACTCCCGGAGGAGTTATCCTGGATTCACCCAAGCGCACTCGGTTCATCCACTTGCCCCCACGGTACAATTCCAATAATTGGTTTCGACATGCTTTTAAATATCGATGTTTCTTTAGCGGTTACCGGTTTCCACCACGTGAAGCGGCGTTTTGTGCACGGTGCCCTGGATCGATCCCTTGACCACGGCAGTCGTGACTTCATCGGGGTCGCCCGGGACCTTCAGCAACAAGCGTACAGTCCTGCCTGGCTGTGATGATGCGAAGATGACGTATCCGGCGTTGCCTGGTGACCGGGGATATACCCTGAAGTTGATGCGCCAGTCCCTCCCACCGCTCGCGTTGATCGTGGTTTGCTTGGAGGTGCCCTTGGGTGCCGAAGGGCTCTTCACCCGGTGATCCGCGCCGCGCCCCATTACGAGCATACCCTTCCCGTCATCCCACTCAGCGAACAGCGTGTAGGTGCCTCCCGCCGCTATCGAGGCGACGGCTATTCCGTAGTAGAGGGGATACCCACCCAGGTCCTCCAGCACGATCTTCTCGGAAGAAACGGAGAGAGTCGCTCACTCGTTGGGTGCCAGGACCTGCTGTGCACCCAGGGAAGCGGCTGCGGCGAAGAGGAGAACTTGGAACAGGTTTCGCATAAATGCTCCTTTCTGTTTAACGCGGGCAGAGGCCCGTTGGATTGTCTGCAGAGAAACATAGTGCAGAAGAAACAAATCGTTAAAAACCTCTGGTCAGGGAGAATGTGTTGCCGATGTATCTCTTGCTATTGTTATTCGTCTTATGCCCCGAGCTACGACTGATTTTCCAGCCCGAACAACTGAAACAATAAGATTTTACGGAAATATCGAGAAGTTTAAACATACTACCAGTCTGTTTTTACCGTCAATCACTGGCTAGTGTGAATTTAGGACATTTTATACGCCACTACTTATTAATGAATCCCTATCAAATGCTGAAAGTCTACACAAATACAATGATGACATCATCTTCTCCTTTATTTTCTTCTGCGCAAAGCGTCAACCTAACATACTCTTAACCTGCTCCGCCCGTTCCGCGAAGCGGATTGGCGCGCGGTTTGCATGAGTCTTCGAGCAAACCGCGTGACAAAGGGCGCTGTCCGGTTGAAGCTTTTATTAAGCGTCTTTTTTTTCCCATTCCTCAAGTATTAAATCATCTATTCTGCTAAAATGGCTTTTATTATTTGTTACGAGGGAAAGATTCATATACATTGAGGTTGAAGCTATCATGAGATCCATATCATCAATCCGATTTCCCGAATCTTCCAACTTTGCTTTTATCGCTCCAAAGATTTCTATGATTCCTTTGTTGATATCGATTACCGGGAAAAGCTCTGAGACTCGATTTGCCGTTGCTAAATTCTTCTCTGGATGTTTTGACTTCCTTGCTCCATAGACCAATTCCCCATACGTAATCACTGAAATGAATTTAGGAATATGTTGATTCTCTCGCATCCAGGCTTGTACTGCTGCATTTCCTTTCAAGCTATAGATAATTATATCTGTATCAATCAAATAAGCCATCTTTTCTTCCGAAGCGCTTTGATTGTCTTCTTCCTTTCCGAATATTCTTTACGATCTCTTCCGCGGTTTTCTCTTCTTTCCAAGCACCGGTTAGAGAGAGGAATTCTAAGGTGGCATTTGTTGAAGCAGTTTTTGGAGAGTTTAAATAGTTCTGAATGATGGTTATGACTTCCTGACTGATTGAGCGGTTTTGTAGTTTTGCTGAAGTTTTTAGGAAATTATATAACCGGTCGTCTATATCACGGACTTGTAAGGTTGCCATATTGAGCCTCCATTACAAATATAGCATTAATTCATGTATTTGCAAGCATATTGCATGCTATCTTCAATCTCGCCCGAAAGGTCCGACTAACGGTTTGCGTTACTGGCGCTGGGGCGGGGACTGCGAAGCCGTCCAGCCAGAAAAAGGCTCAGGCGTAGAAAAAAGGCTTGAAAAACGCGCCGAATCCCCAGCGTCGGGTGCACGCTATGTTGGGCTGCGTTTGATAACAGAATACTTGAATATTAAACGAATTCGCCTTGCGCCACAACGACACTTTTTCCACCAACAGAAATATTTATATTCTCACCGCTTTGTTCTGCTTTCAAAAGTAAAAGAGAAGGTCTGCCAATTTCATAACCTTGTTCACTGCGAATATTGATAGAGTCTTTTCCAAAGTAACGATATTTCACCAAATAACCTACCAAACATCCATTACCGCTTCCTGTTGCGGGGTCTTCAGGAACGCCGTAATAATCAACAAATACTCTTACGCTGATGTCGTTTTGTGGCTCATGTGTTTCTGGGCAAAAAACCAAAATACCTTTTGCCACTGTATTCTCTATTAAGGCAAAATATTTTTCTTTATCAATTTTGGCTTTTTTCAAAGCCGTAATATTTTTCAATGGCACGATGAAAAAAGGTAAGCCAGTTGAAACTTCTTGAATAGGAAAACGCTCGTCAATTTCAGAAACATCTACACCGATAATACTTGCGATTATGTCTGCTTTATGCTGTTGTCCGAATATCGGCTGAATTTGCTTCATCCAACAATAGCCATCCGCCGTAAACGTAACTGGTATCTGTCCTACTTTCAAGTTAAGAACAAGGTTATTTGATTTTCCTTGAAGAATATTACTGTGAATAATATGAGAAGTGCCTAAGGTTGGATGACCTGCAAAGGGGACTTCTTCTTTAGGTGTAAATATCCGCACGTCAAAGCCACCATTATTTTGCTCGTCTGACAAAATGAACGTGGTTTCTGAGTAATTTATCTCTCTTGCAATATTTTGCATTTCATCGCTTGAGATTTCGCTTGCTCCACGAAACACAGCAAGTTGATTGCCTGCATACTTTTTTTCGGCAAAAACATCTACGATGTAATAAGTTAATTTACTCACGATTTTTTAACTCCTTGACGGCATATTATATGACCAGCAGCCCAACGGTCAAGTTCAGCCGCATTGCAGGGCGCAGCGGAGCAACGTCGGCTGCAACTATTGTTGGGCGGCGTTTCTTTCCCTGTGTCTTGATGGGTTTTATTGCACCTGTTCTTTCACGACGCCCGACCCTAATTGGAAGAGTCGTCGGGCAATCGGAATCAACCAAATAAGTGTTGGAATGAGAGAAATGAGTGAGAGATGAAGCCCTATCGTTCCAACTGTAGGCGGCACTAACATCAGTATTCCCATCACAATTCCAAGATAGGCGGTCGCCTTGCTGAATATGTTGCTCCGTAACATAACAACGGAGAATATCAAAATGACTACCCCCCCAAAGATATAACTCAGGTCGAATGCAGTACCGTTGTAGATGGTAAGTAGTGTCTGTCCCGCCGCAAGGAGTATGGTTCTTTCAGTGTCTGTACTCGCAGCAGCGTATTGGTTGCTGAGCAAAAGCATACCAAATGTTGCTTCGCGCGATGCAAAGAAGAGAATTGTTCCTACTAATCCGATAGCGAGCGCAATTGTCATATACGATTTACTGATTCGGACGAGAGCAACGTAGAGAGCAAGGTAGATCAGGATTAGCAGAATGTTTATGACAATCAGTAGAAAATCGAGATCCAAAAGCCCAAGAAGCGGTCTTTTTTGGAAAAGAGTGAAATAGTCAATGACTGTGCTGGGCGGCGGATTTGTGATGAAGATAAAACTCTGGATTAGAGTTAACACAAACATTAGCAAGGCTGCCACTGCACCGACTCTGTGCAGACCATTCCAATCAGAGTAAATAGTTTCGGTATTAGTATCCTGATTCATTGGTTTGTCCTTTCTATAAGTACGTACGACGTGCGGTTGTTGTATTGCCGCCCAACGGTTGGGTTCAGCCGCTTTGCGGAGCGCAGCGGAGCAACGTCGGCTGCAACCCGTTGTTAGCCGCTTGGTGTTCTAGGGACATTCTGCTTCTCCTGTTTGAATCCTGGTCACATACGCTACGCCCATCTTCTCCATGTCCTTAATAAGACGGAGCGGATCAACCAAGTGTCCCATCATCCAAAGTCCAGCCTTTCTAGCAGAACCATCCAGATATTGCAGTAAGGTTGCAACGACCGGGATGGCAGTCAGTTCGTACCCGTCGGGATGTGCAACGCTTGCCTGTACCGTGACAGGCTGCCCACCTTTGAGACCGGCAGCCTGAACCTGAAGTTCAACCCGATAGGGTGGTTTGTGAAAAGTGCTCATCCCCCACCACAAGAATTCACCGATGGGACGGACAGCCTTCGGTGTTATCTTAAGCCAGGCCCAGGTTATCGGCATCACCACCCAATCTAGCATCCAGTGCATTTCGGAGATGTAAAACCCGGTTTCACGCAGCGAGGGGAACATGGAGGGCAAAGGGCGCAACTCTTCGAAAAACATGGAATAACAGCGCTTGCGCCCGATATCACCGCCAAAATCGCAAGTGCGTACTTTGTATGAATTGGTCTTCGTCCACTGGCCATTTTTGAAGACCTGACCGTTGTATTCTCTGAAACTCTCAACCAACTCGACCACCGCTTCGGAATACGGCAAGTCTTTGCCCATGTTCAGATAGCCCAACGTAACGGCGCTCTCGATGGTATCCAAATGAGCGGCGGCATAGCGCACTAACACAGAGGGTAAACCAGGATGGAAGCCGGCTTCGGTAATGAAACAACGGCCAGCGTGTTCGATTTCATCCGCCAGCGATTGCAACAAAGCAAATTTCTGAGCGCCGAGTTGTACGTCCAGATAGTCCAAACCCATTTCTAGAGAGGTTCGGATGACATTCTCAGCGTACGCGGTGGTGGGCGCAGCGACCACGACCATCATCTGATTTGCAAACGCCAGGCGCAGCGAATCAGTTTGTGACGCATCAGCGTAGACTGCTTTGACACGATGGTCAAAATATTGCTGATTTAGCATATCGGCAAGTGCTTGTGCTCTGTTCAGGTGCCGCGCTGCAATAGTGACATCCGCTTTCGAGTGCTCTACCAGATGCTGTGCAATCAATCTACCAGTATAACCTGTGCCACCAAGGATCAGGATTCTTGACATGCTTTGCTCTCTCTTTAGCGGCTAACATTCGGTTGAGCTGCGAGCGGGCTTGTCCCGCGAGTCCGCTCGAACCGGTTGTTAGGTGGCGCCAGTCCACATTTTCCACTTTTTTATTCCCAATTGCAAGCAAATGGTCCTTTGCCTACGTATAGATTTATATGGCAACCTATATGCCTCATCGGGAAGGAATAATCCAGACCATAGTCCTCAATTCTCTTCCCCAGTACCAGGCTTACGCCAGTCCATCGCAAACTATTATTGACCGCCTGGAGCAATTCACTGGTTGCGCCGACTGGTCCAAAGGTGTTGCCCGAATCCGCTGTGAAGATTGTGGCCATTCGTACTTCAGGCCGTTTTCGTGCAAAGTTTTTCACCTTTGTCCATCTTGCGACCAAAAACGAACCTTACTCTATGCTGAGTACCTTGCCGAGGACCTGCTCCTCGATCTGCCACACCGACAATTTGTGTTTACCCTTCCCAAAATACTAAGGCCATACTTTAAATCCGATAAGCGCCTATTTGGCGAAGTATCTAGGCTCATTTTCTCGCTACTGTCGAATTTTTTCTCCCTTGCTGCAGGGCGACCACTGCTGTGCGCCTGTGTTGTCAGTTACCAATCCTTCGGAGAATTCGCCAGGTTCCACCCCCATTGGCATGTGCTGGTTTTAGAAGGCGGGTTTACCAGGTTCGACCGCTTTGTGTATTTGCCAATCGGAGCCGACGAAGGGATGCTTAAGGTTTGGCAAGCATCGATTCTGGCTTTGTTTCTGCGCAAAGAACTAATCGACCAAGCTCGTGTGAACATGCTGAAGGACTGGGAGCATTCCGGGTTTAGTATTGAGAGCGAAACCAGACTATTCAGCAAGGCGGATCGAGAAGCCCTCGGGCAGTATGTCGTTCGCGGCGCCACCTGTGCAGAAAAGATCCATTATGATCCAGCTTCCGACACGGTAATCTGGACAGCTGCACCTAAGGGATTCTACAAAGGAAAAACAGAGACCTTCAAAGGCTTTGAATTCGTCGACCAGCTTGTGGCACATGTACCACCACGGCGGGTTCAATTGGTCCGCCGTTATGGGGTATATGCTGGAAAAGTACGTAAGCAATGGCAAGAGCGACCCAATATTTACCGCCTATCACCTGAGGGTTGGCAAAAAGGTCATCCAAGCCAGTCCCAAATTGTTCAATCTACACCACCAGAGAAACCGGAAAGTGTCCAAGCCCCCGATGCTTGGTCTAAGCTACGCAAGCAAAGCTGGGCACGGTTATTACAAAAAGTCTACGAGGTCGATCCGTTTATCTGCCCGAAATGCCAAGGGACAATGTCGGTTGTAGCGATAATCGAGGATCCCAAGGAGCTTACCAAGATTATTGACTGGGCAAGTCAGCAAGAACGAGAGCAACCAGTGACTGTCTGTGCACGTTCTCCCCCGAGGCTGGAATTGGTTTCGATATAATACCTAAAAACGAAGTTTATGTGGAACAAGATAACACCTCGAAATCGGAGTTTATACGGCTTCTTGGGGGAGTTATATCTTTAAGCTTTGTCACATTGGCGCGAATCTGGGCCAGGGCCAGCGCATTAAATCAGAGGAGCGGGCGGCGGGCGATCTGGGTGTCTGAATTGAACAGCAGTCGCTCAAGATAGGTGTTGTCGTAGCCGCAGATCTTTCGGCGTCGTTTAAGGCTCCGTTTCGATTGGGTATCACGTTTCACCAGACTCAATGCGAGGCGGCGCATCATTGCGAAGTTTTCCGCGGAATACCCGGTACGCATCCGCGAGTCATCTTCCCGAAACGTCATGTCCAATGTCCAATGAAGATTGTTCTCCACACTCCAATGCGTGCGAACGGCATGGCCAAACTGTTTCGCATTCATCGATAAGCTGGAAATGTAGTACCGGGTTTCCGTTGTGCGCTTCTCGCCGATGATGCGGGTGGATCGAACCATCCCAAAGGAACGAGCACCGGGAAAGTCTTTGATCCGTCGACTCCACGCGATTGCGTCGGTGTGGTAGTAGTCGCGAATTTCGATTCGTCCATGCCCCTTGTCAACGGTCTTGTGGGAATCAACCCATCCGTCCTCCAGGTCGTGCTGCTCTACCTCTGCAAAGGCAAACTGGGCGTCTTCCAGAAGCGTGCCCTGATTTGCTTTCACCGCAAGCACATAATCGGCTTTCTTCTTCCGTATTTTCTCCGCTATGTCCGTCTGACATCCTGCGGCATCGATCGTCACGATCGCCCCTTTGATCTGCAATAGATCCAGCAGTGTCGGAATCGCGGTAATCTCATTGGAGTGGTCAGCGGTCTTGACCTGCCCTAACACCATCCCGTTCGCCGCACCCCACGCGCTGATCATGTGCAGGGGCGATTTTCCTGTCGCCGCATCGGCACTCCGACGGAGGGTTTTTCCGTCTAGGGCCACAACATCCCCGTCTGTTACCTCGCGGATGGCGTGGATCCAACTGAGAAAACACTGCTGCAGGGCATCGGGATCCAAACGGACAAATAGCCGCCGAATCGTATCGTGGGAGGGAATGCCGTTGGGAAGCGCCAGGAACCGGGTGAGCCATTCTTCTTTGTACCGGCCGTAGTCTTCGATATCTTCCCAGGTTTCTGCCCCGCTGATTACCGCGCATACCGTCAGCACGATGATATCGATCAGACTGTGCCGCTTGTGGCGATCGATTCGCGGGTCTTCCAGTTCGGTGAAATGGTCAATGATGGATGGTGATGTTCGCTGCTGCATCTCTGTCCCCCTCCAGAATATGGTAGGTACAGGATGCTAGAAAAGTAGAAAAATGTCTAGATGTATAAAAATTCACTAAAGTTGCATGAAAATTCAGTTTAAGGCCTCGCTCGCCGCCCGCTCCTCATATTTATGTGCAACGGCCCTGGAATCTGGGCTTGACGGCAGAAATAGACTGGGAATATACTCCAATTAGTCGGTGTTGCCGAAAATTTTTGATTGGAGCAGTTGTTTGGGCTGAGGAAACAGTCGTAGTTCGGGGTAACGGCCGAATTTCGACGCAAAACCGAAAAATACCCGAAATGACAGTTCCTATCAGTCCTGTTCCGCCCCCTGACGTACCAATTCTTCTTTTTATCCGATATTTCCGTAAAAAGTATTCTGCCAGATCGGGGATGTCCTCCCGGCGGTTGCGCAGAGGCGGGAGGGAAAGGGTAATGACGTTGATGCGATAAAAAAGGTCCCGGCGGAATCGGTTTTCTTCCACAGTTCAAGGCCACAAAGGGACCCTCCGCCTGGGGACTGAGGCGGTGAATCGTTCTGGCTGTCACTTTCTTTCCCGTGCCGGTCTCCCCTTCAATCAGAATCACAGCAGAATCCCTCCATATTGATGACCGGCTTGCCGCTCTGCATGGTTTTCCGCAGGGGAAAGTTGGAGCGGTGTCAAAGTTAATATGCTCGCTACTGTCTGAATATTTCTCCCTTGCTGCAGGGAGACCACTGCTAAGTGTCTCTGCCGTCAGTTACCAGTCCTTTGGAGAATTCCCTCGATTCCTCCTGAGCTGGCTTCGGTATAATACCCCAAAACGAAGTTTATGCGGAACATAATAACACCTCATAAGCGGTGCTTATACAGCGACCCGAGGGATGTATATTCTTGAGTTTTGTCAAATTGGCGAGAATCAGAGATTAACAGCACAAATAGACTGGAATTATTCTGAATGAGATCGGTGTGCCGGAAAATACTGATTGGATCAGTCGTTTGGGGTACAAAAACAGTCGTAGTTCGGGGCAAAGGCCGAATTTCGACGCAAAACCGCAAAATTCCCGAAATGACAGTTCCTATCAGTAATCGGTATCATGCTGTCCCATCCAGAATGCAGCGCGGAAAATTTTCTCATTATGGAGCCATAGTAGCTTTGTAAACATTTATGTTTTTGGCTTAAAAAATTGCTATTATTCTATTGACTATATACATAATGAATATATACTATATTAATATAGTGAAGGAGAACGTGAAATGGTACAAGAGACAAACCTTTTTTGCAGAGTTCCGCACCATGCCATGGATCGCTTCATGGAAGTCTGCCTTTTGTTTTTTCTATCGAAAGGCGATGGCCACGGTTATGGCTTAGCGGAACAGCTTCAGGAGTTTGGCTTTTCACAGGAAGAGCTTAATATTAGCACGCTCTATAGAACGCTGCGAAAAATGGAAAAAGCTGGATGGGTTATATCCAGATGGCAGGAGGGTCAACAGGGTCCACAAAAACGAGTCTATGGCATTACGAGTCAAGGCAAAACAGAGCTTGCTCATTGGATCGAGATTCTCGAAGAGCGAAAAGCACGGATGAGCAAGCTTATCGAAAGTTACAAGAGAAGCGCCAGCTAATAATGATAAAAAGCGGCGCAAAAAAGGAGTCGAGGCATGGTTTACGATCTATTGAACATGAATGTCGCAGAGTACGAAAGCAGAGGGAAGAATGTCTTTTTTCAAAATGATCTCTTCAAAGTGCGCGCAATCGATCTCAAGGCAGGCGGCGGCATACCTGAATGTCATATGGACAGCTTTGTCATGTTCTATGTTGCAAAGGGAGAAGTCGTCATAAAGAAAAATGGCGAGGCATTCAATCTGAAAGAGAATCAGCTCTTCATAACCGAACCAGCAGTACTGTCGATGCAGAGCGTTTCTGGTGCACGATTGATGGGTGTGCAGATCAAGACCCGGTAGGACGCTGACGACACAGAGCGCGAGCGTGGTGCGGGCACCCGAGCGCCAAGGAGGCTTATATGATCACTATTATTACCATTTATGGCATTCTTGCAATTGCCTTGGTTTTCTCGCTTATCAAGAGCAGAGAAAAGACGAAAAAAGCATTTGTTGTGGGAGGAAAGGCGCTTCTCAAGACTGCACCGAGCATTCTTTCGGTATTGGGTGTTATTGGAATCACCTTGGGAATTCTCAGCCCACAGACAATACAGAAGCTTATTGGCGCTGGCACAGGTTTTGCGGGGACGCTGATCGCAGCAGTAATCGGTGCAGTTACGCTCATTCCTTCTCTTGTCGCATTTCCCCTGGCAGGTTCCTTGTTGAGAACTGGCGCGAGCGTGGTGACTGTTTCAGCATTTATAACTACCCTCGTAATGGTCGGGATAGTAACCTCGCCAATGGAAATCAAAGCACTTGGGAAAAAATTTACGCTGCTCAGAAATGGATTAGGTTTCGTATTTGCACTCTTGATCGCTTTGATAATGGAGGCAGTGTTATGAAGAACATTGTAAAGCAATTTGCTGTTCCTCTTGTCATTTTGCTCATATTTGTCGGACTCGCTTTCTGGGTACCGGATACCGCCCGAAATTCGGCGACCATATTCTGGAATTATTTGAAAGAGATGATTCTCATTATACCGCCGGTATTCGTGCTCATGGGGCTTATGGAAGTATGGGTTCCCAAAAACAAGATTCAGGAATGGCTTGGGAGAGGGTCGGGATTGAAAGGAGCAATAATCGCGTTCAGTTTGGGAACACTCCCAACGGGTTCGCTTTATGTCGCATTTCCTATTGCGGCTTCGCTTATCGATAAAGGGGCGAGCATCACGAACATTGTTCTTTTCCTTGGCTCGTGGGCAGCGCTGAAAGTGCCTCAGCTCTTGGTCGAAATACAATTCATGGGGCTGGCGTTCGCGGCATGGAGGTTCGTGCTGACGCTGGGCGCGCTTACCATTATGGGTCTTATTATACAGCGAATAATCGGCACAAAAAAGAAAGAAGCATGATTTCATAATTTTTCATCGGGTTTTCATTATTTTCAGTCGCTACTATGACATGGTAAGGCTCTGGATGAATTCGAGTCGGGGAAAAGAGTTGAGACTTAAGGATGGGATGAAGTGGAGGTTGAATCAAAGGTGGGAAAAGGGAAGATTAAGGTAAGACTCACGGAAGGGATCCATCCTTCTGCAGTATGGTTGCCAAGCGGATACGGAATATTTTCCCGGGGCATGGAGAACGCATTTAACGTGGGGCTCTCCTACAACGATTTTCTTCCGACCCTCTTTGATCCGGCAGTGGGCCATGCCATGACCTCCGAGGTAATAGTCCAGATCAGGAAAGCATAGGGCAAGCCTCGGGCTTTTTAAATTCCATCAGAAATGCAGGGTTCATGCCTTGCAAAGGAAAGAGATGCCAAGGTACGGGATGTTCATTGATGCAACCAAATGCGTGGGATGCCATGCGTGCCGGGTGGCCTGCCAGAATCAGAATGAATTGCCTCCCCGGGAAAACTTCAACCGCATCGAAGAAAGAGAATACGGGAGATTTCCGGACTTCAACAGGGAGTTCATCCCTGTCCAATGCCAGCATTGCGAAAATCCTCCCTGTTTAACAGTCTGTCCCACTGGAGCCACCTATAAGAGGAAGGACGGCGTGGTATTGGTCGATGACAAAAAATGTGTAGGATGCAAATACTGCATGGTGGCCTGTCCTTACTCGGCAAGGGTGATTAGCAAGGAAAAAGGCATTGTCGAGAAGTGCCGGTTTTGCATCGAGATGGTCGAAAAGGGAGAGCAACCGGTTTGTGTGACAACCTGTATGGCAGGGGTGAGGACATTTGGGGATCTCAATGATCCGAAGAGTGAGGTCTCGATAAAGATTGGCAGATTTAAGGCCAGGGCTTTACGAGCAGACCTCAATACCAGGCCATCTATATTTTACCGGAAGGCATAGAAAATGGATACGAACTTCAAAGCACAGAAAGCCGATGTGGCCCGTCTCCTCTCATGGCTCCTCACCAAACCCGATGAAGAGATGGTTGAGGCATTAAGGAATAGAGAGATCCACCGTTTATTCTCCGACTATTTCAAATCGATCCACGGGAGCATCCCGTCCTTGGAAGGATTCCTTCCCCAGCATGATCAACCCAATCTTCTTCACCTGATGAGGGAAGACTATCGAAGGCTCTTTCAAGATTCCACGACAAGTGATTTATGTTGGGTCGAGTCTGTAACTAGTTACGGGACAGCCTCAATTGGAAGCAAACGATATTTTCCTCGCGTATATATAGGTATGGGAACCTATATTCCCCATCGGGAAGGAATAATCCAGACCATAGTCCGCAATTCTCTTACCCAGTACCAAGCCTACGCCAGTCCATCGCAAACTATGCTTGACCGCCTAGAGCAATTCACTGGTTGCGCCGACTGGTCCAAAGGTGTTGCCCGAATCCGCTGTGAAGATTGTGGCCATTCGTACTTCAGGCCGTTTTCGTGCAAAGTTTTTCACCTTTGCCCATCTTGCGACCAAAAACGAACCTTACTCTATGCTGAGTACCTTGCCGAGGACCTGCTCCTCGATCTGCCACACCGAAAATTTGTGTTTACCCTTCCCAAAATACTAAGGCCATACTTTAAATCCGATAAGCGCTTATGTGGGGATGGTTCCAGGCTTATATTCTCCCTGCTTTCTGAGTTTTTCGCCCTGGCAGCCGGCCAAGAACTTCTCTGTGCCTGTGTTGTCAGCTACCAATCCTTCGGAGAATTCGCCAGGTTCCACCCCCATTGGCATGTGCTGGTTTTAGAAGGCGGGTTTACCAGGTTCGACCGCTTTGTGTATGTACCAATCGGAGCATACGAGGGAATGCTTAAAGTCTGGAAAGCTGCCATGCTATCGCTTTTCCAGCGTAAAAAGCTGATTGACCAGGAATGAGTTACAATGCTTTTGGAAAGGATGCCCCAACCCCAGAAGCCCCCGATGCTTGGTCTAAGCTACGCAAGCAAAGCTGGGCACGGTTATTACAAAAAGTCTACGAGGTCGATCCG
>Ga0272448_1003552_pt1 | contig 18454 bp, 18 predicted proteins | sample YNPCB0191_FD_202220 | JGI IMG/M metagenome (GOLD analysis project Ga0272448, IMG submission 202220) | Hot spring sediment microbial communities from Yellowstone National Park, WY, United States - YNP-CB-019-1 | ecosystem: Environmental > Aquatic > Thermal springs > Hot (42-90C) > Sediment... | reverse complement strand
GATGAAAATGATTTCAGCATTGAAGACAAATTCGATGGGGAAATCCCCAAAGATGTCGCCGAACTTGAATTCGAGGAAATGCGTCTCTTGAATGAGCAAGAAACGCCGGAAGAATAGGCAGTGTTAAAGGACTGATATGCCGGTAGTAATCGATCTTTTGAAGGCAACAGTCGCGCTCTTTATCATAATAGATCCTGTCGGACTGGTGCCCATATTCATGGCGCTTACCCGTCACATTAGCCATGAAGAGCAAATTGCCATATTCACCCGCGCGATTGCAGTGGCATTTATACTGCTCGTGATATTTGCGCTTGCAGGCACGGGGATACTTAACCTTTTCGGTATAACGATCAACGATTTCAAAATTGCGGGCGGGATACTCCTTCTCGTCCTTGCTTTGCACATCATAAACGAGGCGCACTACGCACAGGAAGGCGAAAGCAATGTGGGTGTAGTGCCCCTCGCTGTTCCCCTGCTCGCCGGCCCGGGAGCGATAACCACCACCATAGTATTCATAGCTACATATGGTGTATGGATTACCATCGGTGCACTGGTAATCACATTTGCCCTGACATTTATCATATTTAGATATGTGGGACTGTTTTATCGACTGCTCGGTCAAACGGGATCGGATGTCATTGCTAAAATCATGGGAATGCTCCTTGCAGCAATCGCCGTACAATTCATCAGACAAGGTCTTCAGGGCATGTTACACTTTTGACCCTTTGCTGTTTATTCAAAGCAATCGCCGGGTAAGGAAGTAGGGATTAAGCAAAGGGTGGACAGATGTACCACATAGGGATAGTGACTACCGGCACAGACATCGATTGGGCCAGTTCAGGTCTCCTCGACGCTGCACAAGGAATGGCGAGCGGCAAAATAATAGATCCGTTGACATTCCGATTGCTTATGGGACAGAAACCCGAACTCACAGCAGAAGGTCAATCCCTGGAATGCTTCGATGCCTTTCTGATGAGAGGCTTCAATCGCAAGGGTGAAACCGACTACCAGTATGAGATTCTCGAACTACTCCAGCAGCGAGGAAAACTCGTCATCAATTCTCCCGCAGCTCTGTCGGTAGCAGAAAGCAAAACTCAGACTACATTTCTCATGGACGACGCAGGTCTACCCGTGCCCCGAACACTGGTCACGCAGTCGGTGGAATATGCCCTCGATACATTGGGTACATTCGGTAAGGCAGTCCTTAAACCACCCTATGGATCCCTCGGAAAAGACATCCAGATCGTGGAGATGGAGGATGCCGAGGTTGTACTGAAAAAGTTCTTTGAAAAGTATCACGTTCTCTACATGCAGGAGTACATTCCGCACAACGGCAAGGATATTCGCGCGTTCGTTGTCGGCGATGAAGTCGTGGCGGCCATATGTCGGATCGCCGAGGAAGGACAATGGCGTACTAACCTGGCACTTGGTGGAACAGGCATAGCCTATGAGATCACTCCTGCAGTCAGGGAGATGTGTATTGAATCCGCGAGACTTGTCGGCCTCGATTACACAGGCATCGATATCGTGGAAGGGCCTAACGGACCTTTGATTCTCGAAGTGAACGGTGCGCCCTGGTGGCACGGCTTATACGAAGCTACGGGTCGCAATGTGGCAGTGGACATAGTTAGACATGTAATTTCTCTCCTTGAAAACGGAAAGCCTGCACGGCAGCCTCACGGGTTCTGATATGCGATTGCCGCGCCGTTCTTTATTCCCATATCACGGTTAGTGTCAGATACAGGATTAGAGCAGCAACTTCATGCTAGTGAAATGTTTGGCAGAATTAGCAAATGGTTATAACCTCGAATGAGAGGGAGGTGAGACTGCATGCACGAGAAAAAAAGAGGGCGAGATGACCACCAGTGAAGCCGGTAAAAGAGGTGGCGAAAAGACTGCAGAAACTCACGGACATGAGTTTTATGAAGAAATAGGCCATAAGGGCGGTGAGGCCGGCGGTCATAAAGGCGGAGAAGCTACTAAAGAGCGCCATGGTCATGAGTTTTATGAAGAAATCGGCCACAAAGGCGGCGAAAGAGTACGAGAACTGATCGAAGAGGGCAAAAAGGCCGAAGGCGAAGAATAGTACTCGATCAGGATATGATTGGGTCTGTTGAAATCAGCAGACCCATGAACACATATCAAGACATGTAAGACGAGTTTTATCATCGTCGGTCCAATATATCTTTTATATCCGTACAGTTACAATCTCAAGTAATAACTAGTTGTAGCCCAGCGGATGGCTGGACTACTCTCAGCAGGAGGTGAGACGAATGGCTAAAGAGAAAAAAGGCGCAATGACAGTTAGCGATGCCGGCAGAAAAGGCGGCGAGACAACCAGCAGCAGATACGGCCACGAGTTTTATGAGGAAATCGGGCATAAGGGCGGCCAGAAAGTTAAGAAGTTGATCGAAGAAGGAAAGAAAGCTGCCAAGTAGTGCCAGATACGCATAAGCAAATGTCAGCCGTATATCGCTAGCGATGCTGGCGGGACGATCTCCCGCCAGCACGGTTGGGAGTTCCGGTGAGCATGAGGAGGTGAACTACATGGCACAGAAGAATCCGCAGGGTGATATGACCGTCGCAGAAGCCGGAAGGCGCGGCGGACAAAAGACTTCACAGACTCATGGCCACGAGTTCTACGAGGAGATCGGCAAAAAGGGTGGCGAGACCACCAGCGAAAAGTACGGCACGCCGTTCTACGAAGAGATAGGTCACAAGGGTGGTCAGAAGGTCAAAGAATTGATCGAAGAAGGAAAAAAGGCAACCCGCGGACGATAGCCAGGAAAATATGGCCATCCCCGCAGCATGAATACAATTTCTATTCATTACCTGAAAACGGGGATGGCTTGGATGACACTTTGTCTTGGACTGAGGATTGAGGATTTTTGCAGAATCCTCAATCCTCAGTCCAAAGCGAAGTGGTTACTTATACTTAGACTAGATATCTAACTAATTTTGCGATACCCGAAAGGAGGTGCTTCAAATGCGTCAGCAAGAGAAGAAAGGTGCAATGACGGTTAGTGAAGCCGGCAAAAGAGGCGGCGACACCACCAGTGAGAGATACGGCCACGAATTCTATGAGAACATCGGCAAGAAGGGTGGCAAAACAACCAGCGAACGATACGGTTCTCCTTTCTATGAGGAGATAGGTGCGAAGGGCGGCCAGACAACCAGCCAGAAGTACGGTCACGAATTCTATGAAGAAATCGGACATAAGGGTGGACAGAAGGTTAAAGAGCTCATTGAAAGAGGTAAAGCCGGCGGCCGCTAGGACCTAACTAACAGTTACAGATTATAAGATCGGCATCCCGGATTAATCTGGGATGCCGATTGTATTTATGGGGAATACCCGACATAATTTCAGCGTATCGCAAAGTCCGGCCACTTTACGATACGCTGAGTGCTTGGTAATAATTAAGAATACGTTTAAATATGAGGAATATGAGACTGTGGAATCTGGTGAGAAGCCTTTTCTTTCACCAGACGGACTTGCGATCCCTTCGCGTTGCACCAGATACGAACATCATCCATCAACTCGTGCATCAACTTCAATCCACGCCCGTGCTCGGACAGTAGTTCGGGGATGGTGCAATCAGAGGGTCGGAACCCTTTACCCTCGTCACGAACGTCGATTATAAGCTTATCGTCACAAATCTTGCAGGTAACTACGACGTGGCCTGAATGATCCAGGTTACCATGTTCTACTGCATTTGTGAGAGCTTCCGCAACCGACAGTTCGATGTCCTCAGTGGCATCGTCGGCAAAATCCAGGGAGTTTGCCAACGATTCTATAGCCTTGCGAACCATGGCTATATGTCTGGGCTTGGCCGGAATTCGGAACTGGATTATTTCGCCTTTTTGTTGCATTTCTGACACCTCCCAACGGGTCGCCAGCGGGTCTACTCAGTTCAAAGGTTACCCACAGGGAGATGGCTTGAAACACCCGGCCGTGACTCTCATCTTCTAAGGGCCCGAGCTGCCAAAAGCATTCCTTCTAGTACGCTCGACGTATTCGTCCGTAACGGCTTTTTCAAAACTGCGAAGGCCGGCCAAGGAAAATCCATGTTTGTCTCCCAACGCCGATATCTCTTCGACCTGCTCCGGACTAACAGTTTTTCCAAGAGTGAAATTCTCGTATCGTCCTTCAAGCGCCAGGATCATAGTTTCGGACATGCAAGCATAGGCAGTCTTTGGAGGAAAGCCGAAGTTGAAGTGAAAGTCCACATCCCCCGGAACAGCCACTACCCCACCTTCGATCACAAGGACGTCGTCCCTTTCCTGCTGGACTCGCCAGGAAACGTCTCTGGGTCTTGCCACATCGCACACCACGGCTCCGCGCTTAATATCTGCAGGATGTATCACCGCTTCTATCGAGCTTGTCACAGTGATGACTATGTCTGCGTTCTTGATACCGGCAGAAACGTCGGTGAAGATTTGAGGGGTTGCATCTGTAGCAGCAGTGATTTCTTCAGCTATCGTATTCAAAGCTTCTAGTTGTCGACCGATCAGGCTGACATTAGGAATAACTTTGGACAAGAGCAGCGCACATGTACGGCCAATGGAACCTGTCGCTCCGACAATAGCTACTCTGGAGTTCGACGGATCGATACCCATCAAGTATGCGGCCTTTAACGTACCTTCAATTGCGGTTGCGACGGTGTAGCTGTTACCCGTAGTCACAGCAATATTCAAGTTCTTTGCTACTGTTATCCCACCGTCCCCGACAACAGATGTGAATGCGCCCAATCCGATGATCTTTGCTCCAAGGTCCTCCGCCATTCTTCCTGCACGGATGATCTTGTCCCAAACCAGATCGATAGGCAGAGTAAGCAACTGCTTCGGAGTAAGCGGGCAGCCGATAAACCATCCCTCGGCCTCGACACCTGCAGCCGACTTGATACCCGTGATATGAGAAACGAGCATCGGATCTTTGTGCTTCAGCGCCCATTCCAGAACCGGAGTTGGAACATATTTCGCGAAAGGATACTTTCGTGATATGTCTCTCTTTGCATCGAGCGGATGCATGATAAAAGCAAACTTTTCCAAATCACAAACTCCCGTACTGTCAAGAACAGATATCCGACAGTGCATTTTCCATTTCACTTATAGACGCCGCCTGTGACATTACCTGTCTCCATCTGGCGACCCCTGGAATATTCTTTATGTACCAGGCTATCTGACCGCGCATTTCCCTAATGCCCCGGTCTTCGCCGAGTAAATCCACCATCAATCTGAGGTGCTCACGTGCAATATCAATGCGTTCGTTATAGGAAGGCTCGGGAAGCAGTTCCCCGGTCGCAATGTAATGCACCGTACGTTGAAAGAGCCATGGGTTTCCAAGCGAACCTCTACCGATCATTACCCCGTCGCAGCCGGTCTCGTCGAGCATTCTTTTTGCATCTTCGGGAGAGCGTATATCTCCATTACCGATAACAGGTATGCTGACGACTTTCTTTGTTTCAGCGATCACCTGCCAATCCGCAAGTCCGGAATACCCTTGTTCCGCCGTTCGTCCGTGGATGCTGATGGCTGAAACTCCAACGTCTTCTGCAATACGAGCAAGGTCAGGAGCAGTAATCCTCTGATCGTCTATGCCTTTGCGTGTTTTGACCGTTACAGGCACTTTTACTGCATTTACAACCGAGGCCATTACCTTGCGCGCAGTGTCAAAATCCTCGATCAACCCGGCGCCTGCTCCGGTCTTTCTAACCTTCGGCACCGGACAACCCAGATTGATGTCGATTATATCCGCGCCCGCTTCTTCCACAAGGCGAGCCGCAGTTCCCATAACATCGGGGTCGGCGCCAAAAATTTGCACGACTACGGGGCGTTCCTCGTCCGTCCAATCGAACATATCGAAAGTCTTGGCATTCTTATAGTGAATGCCGTAACTGCTGATCATATCCGTCCATACGGCGCCGGCACCGAAACGACGACAAATCAAGCGAAACGAATGATTTGTTATTCCCGCCATAGGCGCCAACACTACTGCCGGAGAAATCTCGACCGTCCCAATTCGCATCGCGTTACAAACCCCAATATAACAGGAGCGCCAATTACGGCTTATCCTGCACGGTTCTCCCACATCATGCGAAGACCTTGCAGAGTCAGAAGTTGATCCACAACTTGGATTGTCCTGCTCTCCGATGCAATCAATGCTGCAAATCCACCTGTAGCGATTACCTTCGTCTCCGGCCCAAGCTGCTCTTTGAATTTGCTCACTATTCCATCTATCTGGCCTGCAAATCCGTACAAGATCCCAGCTTGCATGCTGGTTTCGGTTGTCGTACCGATCGGCGAAGGAGGTCTGACAAGATCAATTCTGGGCAGACGCGCTGCCGCACGAAATAATGCTTCCATCGAAATGCCGATACCCGGAGAGATTGCACCACCCAGATACGCGCCTGTACTAGATATGGCATCGAATGTAGTAGCAGTTCCCAAATCGACTATCACAGCCGGTCCTCCGTAAATGGCAAATGCAGCCACAGCATTTACTATACGGTCTGCGCCAACAGCAGATTTAGGCTCATAAACCACTTCTATACTACTCTCGGTTGCAGGATCGACTACGTATGGCGCGACATTGAAGAATTTGAGACTGGTCTCTAACAGAGCCGACATAGCGGGAGGAACGACGTTAGAGATTGCTACTGCATCTATTTCTTTCAGGGAGAGTCCTGCGTGGCAAAGCAATTCCTTGAAAAGTATCCCATACTCATCAGCCGTACGCCCCAGTTGCGTGCGAATCCGCCAGTCTGCGATAAGTTCGGAGCCTTTGTATACACCAAGAGTGATATTTGTATTTCCAACATCAACAGCTAATAACATGATCTTCACGCAAATGGTAGCACACGATACACACGTCAGTCAATGATTCCCCTATCCAGCACACAGAGATAAATACTGCTGCCGTTCTAAGCAACGAACAATCGTTGTCTCATCCGTCCCGGCACATTCACCAGAATACCGACATGGCACTTGATTGCTTTAGTAGAATGTGATATATATAGAAGACAGGATTTGTTCATCATATTGATAGTCGGCTATTCTGGGAGATGTCGGCATGTTGTTCGGGACACGTATAGGAAGACGTTATCTAAAGCTGCAGACACCTGATTATCGCGAAGATCGTAATGGGCACTCACTGCTTATATGGAGACAGATTCCGTACTGGACAGTCGTAGATACGGAGCTTTGCAATCTCCTCTATAAGCTGGATGGCGGGCGTTCACTGGATCATGCTGCTGGGAACACACCGTTGCCCGGCACTATAAGGACTTTCCTCCAATCCCTTATCAAAATCGGCGTTATTATCGACGTTCGATCAACAATGAAGTCCCGATCCAAGTCTCCTCGATACGACCTTGCAATCAATGATGTCACCATCAATTTGACGCATAAGTGCAATCTCGAATGCAGCTTCTGCTACAACCGCAATCTCGTCGACAACGCTGACTGCGAGGTGTCCGAAGTTGAAGTGATTCAATTTTTCGAGCAGGCCAGACAGTGTGCATCAAGAAATTGCACGTTGACTCTGTCCGGCGGAGAACCATTTCTCGTACCGGACAAGCTGTTCGCCGTGGCGGAGCACTCGATACAACAAGGCATAGATACATGCGTGTCTACAAACGGCATGCTCATCAACGACGAGCATGCCAGGCAGGCAAGAAGCATGGGGTTGAAAGTGTACGTGTCACTTGATGGTCATACATCAGCCGTCAATGACGAGCTTAGGGGAGAAGGCAGTTTCGACCGAATACTGGCTGGAATCAAGTCCCTTGTACGTAACAATGCTTATACTGGACTGACACTCACCTGCCATGAGGGCAATTATAAGCACCTTGGCAACTACTTTCATCTCGCTGCGGATCTTGGCGTCAATGAACTGAGGTTCTTTCCGCTCAAAAGAACTCACGGCAATAGAGACAATACCTTCAGACCGGCAAAGATGCACAAACTTGTCACCATCACACATGACATATTAAAACGCCATCCCGAGTTTGCGACTCTATTGAAGCAAGATTCAGTTACTCTATTGATGAACAAATGCCGTTATCTGAACTGCCCCCAATCTTGCGGCATGGGATTCACCACCGTGCTGCTTGATGCCGATGGATGGGTTTACCCGTGCGCATATATGAATCAGCCTGAGTTCCGGATCGCTGAGGTCCGAATGCAGAATTTCGACTTTGCCGACACCTGGAAGAATTCAACGGCACTATTGAACCTCCGACAGCAGACTTCAATCGAGTCCCGTCACGAAACCTGCATGGATTGCGCGGTACTGAGTTGGTGTGGCGGTGGGTGCTGCGGGGAAACACATGCCGAAACCGGAAAATTCGACGACATACATCCAAACTGCGAAGACTTGCAAAAATCCATCATCGAAAGCTTCTGGCTCTTGTCCGACCACCCTAACCTCATGCAAGTGCAATGACTTACATCTCCGCGTTTTTATCCGGCACAATTATAATTGGAGGAAAGAACCGAGGGTTTGCGGAAAGAATACCTGCCGGGCAGTAAATAGAGGCGGAAATGATAAACTCACTGGAACAATTCTCTTTTCTCTTCAATCAGGATGGCGGATATCTTCGCATCCCCATATGGGGTCATATTCCCTTGTGTCTCGGAGCAAGAAAGATAATCGAGCATCCTGATTTCGTCCGACTTGCAAAGATACGCCAACTTGGGCTTGTGCATTACGTATTTCCAGGAGCAACTCATACTCGGTTCGAACATTCCATAGGCACTTACCATCTTTCGGTATCCATGCTGCAGCGACTGGTAATGAACCCCAGCAACTGGCATGATTTTTCTCCAGGAATCACACCGGAAGAGGCTCGCATCTTTCTCGCTGCCTCGCTCCTTCACGACATAGGTCATTACCCATACGCTCATATAGTTGATAGGCTGACGAGCGAAGATACCGGCGAGAGATTTTTTGATTCACATGAAAATAGAGCAAAGTCGTATATCCTGGATGATCGCTCTTCAGGCAGCATCTTTTCTATCTTGAAAGAGACTTGGAAAATAGACGATCCGGAATGCGTGGCGGACGTGATAGCCAATCCGTCTGATTCAGGACTTCCGGGAAGGATGCTAAGCGGAATGCTGGACCCGGATAAGATGGACTACTTGATGCGAGATGCCGCAGCTTGTGGTGTGCCTTACGGCAATATTGATACAGACCGACTGATCGAGTCTTTTGTACTCGACAATTTCTACGCAAACAAGAGACTTGCAATCACGGAGAAAGGAATTGCTCCGCTTGAAAGTCTGGTCTTTGCCAAATACATGATGTTTCGCCATATATACTGGCATCATGCAGCCCGGATAGCTTTTGCCATGCTTACTCGTTTTGTGCAGGACGGTTTATCATGCGGCATGATTGAGCCGGATCACTTCTACAGCCTTTCTGATGATACACTAATCGAGCACCTGGCACAGAAATCACAAGATGTATCTTCAGGAAAATTGATTTCAGACATCAGAGACAGACGGCTCTACAAGCGAGGTTTGATTCTTCATCATGGGCACACTGCCGGCGAAGATGATTTTACGCTTTCGGGGAGTGAATTGGAAAGTGTGAAAGAGCTTTACCGAAATCCGGCGTTGCGGCGATCGAAGGAAATCGAGATCTGCAGCCTAATTTCCCAAGAAGATAAGATCGAACTGGCAGGCTATGAAGTCTTGATAGATATTCCACGCATCGATTCGGTATTCGACTTAGAAGACTTCAGCGGATTACGGGTTCTGGTCACTCCACAATCCGGCGAATCCCAGAAATACGTGTCGTTCAATTCTCATGGATTCAGCCAGCTAACAGCAGAGTTTGCCCAGGAGTTTGAGCGGTTCAGTCGTCGAGTACTGATAGTCTGCCGCCCTGATCTCAAAGAAGCGGTAATTCGCTATTCAAAAGAGATCAAGAGCATAGTCAGTGCATAAACTCGTTTCCAATTTTAATCATGCAGCCTGATGTCCTGTGCCTGTAAAAGTGGATTTCGCATCGAAGAACTGAGCAAATTCTTCGGGAGGCACCGGACGGCTGACGAAATACCCCTGCATCTCATCACATTTCAAGGAACGCAGAAATTCCAATTGCTCCAAGGTTTCCACGCTTTCTGCGATTACCTTAAGGTTGAGACTGCGAGCCATAGCCACAACAGCTGAAGCAATAGCTGCATCGTCAGCATTGGTGGTGATATCCTTGACGAAAGAACGATCTATCTTTATGGTATTGAGAGGCAGAGTCTTCAGATAGGTTAATGATGAGTACCCTGTACCAAAGTCATCTACTGAGATGCGAACCCCCATGGCCTGCAGTTCTCCAAGCACAGCGCTTGCCTGATCAGCATCATGCATAATGGTACATTCAGTCAATTCAAGCTCGAGCCATTCAGGGGATAATCCTGTCTCATCTAAGACTCTTTTGACCGTTCCAACTAAATCACCCTGCTGGTACAAGTGCCTGGCTGAGATATTGACGGCCATAGCTACCGGCGGATATCCGGCATCCTGCCATGCTTTGTTCTGCATACATGCCGTCTTCATCACCCACTCGCTAATAGGAATAATGAGTCCCGTTTCTTCTGCAATAGGAATGAACTGCATCGGTTGCAACATACCATAATTCGGATGTTTCCATCGAATAAGCGCCTCCATACCAAGGGTCTTTCCCGTATGCAGATCCACTCGAGGCTGATAACAAAGTACCAATTCATTTCGTTCTGCTGCTCTTCTCAAATCTGTTTCGAGCCGCATCTTTTCCAGTATAAGCGCATTGAGTTCCTGAGTATATAACTGGTAGTTGTTACCACCCAATTCTTTCGCCCTATACATTGCCGCATCGGCGTTCTTAACCAGTGTTTCTACATCAAGACCGTCGCTTGGATATATGCTGATTCCCATGCTCGCGCTGACAAAGATTTCTCGATCATCGATCACAAATCTCTTCGCTATCGAATCCAGCCCACGCTTTGCCACCTGAACTGCATCTTCCACCGATGCTATATTCGGGAGTATGATGGTAAATTCGTCTCCACCCATACGAGCTATGGTATCGGTGTCACGGAGGCAACTTGCGAGTCGTCTTGCCGCTTCTTTCAGCAATGAATCCCCAATGCTGTGCCCCAAGGTATCATTCACCATTTTGAACCGGTCCAGATCCACGAATATCACTGCCATTGACTGCCCGTAGCGTCTCGAATCTGCAAGCCTTTGATTGAGACGATCGCTAAAGAGCAGACGGTTTGGCAGGTCGGTCAACGAATCATGGTGAGCTAAGTGATCAAGTTGTACTTGGTAGCTCTTCTTATCGGTAATATCGCGAGCGACAAGCTGTATAGATCGCTTATTGCCAAAGTTAAACAGAATCCCAGCTATCTCCACTTCTACGCAGATCCCATCACGACTGCACATTTGCCCTTCAAATCTCAACATGGATTCGTTTCCTGCAATCAACTCCTGTACCTTTGATTGCACTGTTTCCCGATGCTCGGGATGCACCATGTCTTCAAGTACCATGCCGACAAGTTCTTCAGAAGAAGCAGCTCGCATCAGAGCGGTCGCGGCTGTATTGGCAAAAACACACTTGCCGTCACTTAATATAAATACTGCATCCGGACAGACTTCCACTAATCCGCGGTATCGTTCTTCGCTCTCACGTAATGCTTCCTGCCGTCGCAGCTCTTTCTGCGACGCCTCCAACTCAGCAAGCATTCCATTTACGGACTCTGCCACCAAAGAAAGTTCGTCTTTACCTGACATAGAGATCCGTGCCGACATATCACCATCGCGTCCAAGACGACCTACACTGCGACTAAGAGCTGCCAGTCTTTTCAACACGCAGTCATCGACTATGAATAATACTAGAGTAGCAAACAGAAGACCGATGATAATTAATATTGCTAAAAAATACGCCACTCCGGTTATTCCCTGCTGATAAATCGTCCGTGGTTCTCGTATCTCCAATCCAAATATGGGGACACCATTTATATCCACAATCGGCGCTCTCGCAGAAATCGTGTTATCATCAATCAGTGAGGTTGTAACCACATTTGGGTATTTTTCTGCATATGTTCTTAATTCTGCTTGAGTGGCAGAACTGCTGAAATGTATGGGCAGAGTCAAGATATTTGCCCCTACTCGATATGATATCTGATCCAACAGTTTCTTTCTAAGGAACGTGCCAACAATTATGGTCCCATGGACACTTCCCGCTTCTTTGTCGGACACCACCGATTTGGAGACTACCATCATCACTGCACCAGCAACCTTAATGTTGCCGCTGAAATCGCTATATTTTAAATTGCCATTGGCAAATAGTTTGGCTGATGATAATTGGTAAATTAACTCTGCAGGCGGCTGAACAACACATCCAGTACCATTGATATATTTGACGAACACTATTTTGCGTGCTGAATTTGCGAGTGCAACAAAGTTGAGATTGGATTTTTGCATCCAATCCTTATCAAGACTTTTATCTGCAAGCTGCTTATCCGACGCATTTAATAGCCCCGAAATATCTTTTCTTCCCGCAAGAGTCGAGGCGTTGGTGATCAGGCTATATCTTTCCAGTTCTATCGAGTACAATACCCTTAACAAATCTCTTGAGACATTCTTTTTTTCTTCAGCCATGAAGCCATTAATAAGCACATGTTGTGACGTATAGTACATCGCTGCTATCATTAGTAACAATAGAAATGCGGTGCTCAATAATATTCGCAGTCGTATACTCACTTTGATTCCTCGCCGAAATGGCCATTTGCTCGTGTAAATATTGATATTTAAGGTAATTATCGGTAATAATCCGAGAAAATGCAGACTTTCAGGAAGATAAACGATACGTTCATTTCTGCGTATCTAAACGCCATTGCAGCGAAGGAATGAAACTGTTATACTTCTTATTAATCTACCAAAACTAGTCGATTGGCTGGAAGTTCTTTATTACAGGGAGAATACCGTGAACAAAAAGCCTGGATTCGATACGCTCGCTCTCCATGCAGGCCAGGAAATCGGAGAAACCGGTGCCCGAGCCGTGCCCATCTATCAAACCACTTCTTACTTGTTTCAAGACACGGAACACGCCGCAAACCTTTTTGCACTAAAGAAGCCGGGTAATATCTACACTCGCTTGATGAACCCCACATGGGACGTGCTGGAGAAACGAGTTGCGGCACTTGAAGGTGGAGTTGGCGCATTGGCGGTAGCATCAGGCCAGTCCGCAGAGAGTATCGCTATCCTTTCCCTGGCAAAACACGGCGATGAAATCGTATCTTCTTCGAGCTTGTACGGCGGCACTTACACGCTTTTCAAATATACTTTCGCACGAATGGGGATTCACACCAAGTTCATCGACTCATCGGATCCGATCAACTTCGCCAAAGCTATTACGCCCAAGACCCGATGCTTATACGTCGAAACAATCGGAAATCCAAAACTCGACCTGGCGGATATCGAAACCATAGCGAAAATCGCACATGATGCGGGGATTCCCTTGATCGTAGACAATACGTTTGCGACCCCGTACCTTTGCCACCCGATCGAATGGGGCGCCGATATAGTCATCCACTCCCTCACAAAATGGATGGGCGGGCATGGAACCTCGATCGGAGGTATAATCGTCGATTCAGGCAAGTTCGACTGGAGTAACGGCAAGTTCCCGGAGTTTTCGGAACCTGATCCCAGTTATCACGGCATGAACTTCTCACAGGAGTTTGGAAATGCTGCGTTCATTGTCAAAGCGCGTGTCTCCGTCTTGAGAGATCTCGGACCGGCTATGAGTCCATTCAATGCTTTTATGCTGCTTCAGGGAATCGAGACTCTGTCCCTGCGTATGGACCGCCACTGTGCCAATGCCATGCAAGTAGCAAAGTTTCTGGATGAACATCCTCTGGTCTCATGGGTTAGCTATCCGGGTCTTCTCAGCCATCCGAGCCATGACCTAGCAAAGAAGTATCTTCCGCTAGGTGCAGGATCGATGATTGGCTTTGGGATCAAAGGTGGAATGGCCGCAGGAATCAAGTTTATCAATTCCGTCAAGCTGCTTTCTCATCTGGCAAATGTCGGAGACGCCAAGTCGTTGGTCATTCATCCGGCGAGCACTACCCATCAGCAGTTGAGCCCGGAAGAACAACTGGCCGGTGGGGTAACTGAAGATTTCATCCGTTTGTCTGTTGGCATCGAAAACGTAGCTGATATCATAGACGATATCGATCAGGCACTGCAGCAATCTAAGGATTAGAGAATGGATATCCCGAACGATTCGATAGAAATCGTCGAAACAAAATACTTTACCTTCGCCGAGCCGCCAAACCACATGGTTCTTGAATGCGGACGAACTCTCGGACCCATTATGCTCGCCTACGAGACGTATGGTGAACTGAACGCCAACAAGGACAATGCCATCCTGGTGACGCACGCGCTCTCAGGTGATGCTCATGCTGCAGGATTTCATGAGTCTGATGAAAAGCCGGGCTGGTGGAACGACATGATCGGCCCTGGTAAAGCCTTTGACACAAACGAGTATTTTGTAATCTGCTCGAATGTAATCGGCGGATGCAAAGGATCAACAGGCCCCGGATCGATCAATCCACAGACAGGATGGCCGTACTGCCTAGCCTTTCCGATAGTTACCATAAGTGATATGGTCAAAGCACAGCGGCAGCTTATAGAACATTTGGGTATAGAGAGATTGCTGTGCGTGGCAGGAGGATCGATGGGTGGCATGCAGGCCCTGCAGTGGTCGGTGAGTTACCCGGAGATGGTGAAACTCGTGATACCGATTGCCACCACAAGCAGACTTTCACCTCAAGCCATCGCTTTTGATGAAGTAGGCAGGCAAGCAATCATGTCGGACCCTGAATGGATGGGCGGCGACTACTATGAAAAGGGAGATCCGGGCCGTGGACTTGCCATAGCCCGCATGATCGGTCATATCACCTACTTGTCCGATAAATCCATGCACCAGAAATTCTCCCGCAAGCTTCAAAACAAAGCGGAGTACGGCTATGATTTCGTCACGGATTTTGCCGTCGAAAGTTATTTGCATTACAAAGGGGATTCCTTTGTAAAACGTTTCGATGCAAATTCCTATCTGTACATAACAAAAGCAATGGATTACTTCGATCTATCACAGCCATCAGGTTCGCTGAAACAGGAGCTTTCAGTAGTGAAGTCGAAGTTTCTCATTATATCTTTTTCGTCCGACTGGCTATTTCCATCATATCAATCCAAGGAAATCGCGAGCGCTCTTCGCAAGAATAACGCAGACGTAATATACATGGATATACAATCGGATGGCGGTCACGATGCTTTTCTACTTGAAGTGGCTCAGCAGACTACATTGATTAGAAATTTCCTGAAACACGGCCGGAATGGAACCAAATAGCTTATGGCTGTAGAACTGAAACTACAAGGGAACGTCACGGTTTGCCTCGCTCCCGAGCATAAAATCATATTGGATCTGATAGGCAACGGCAGCAGAGTACTCGATCTCGGCTGTGGGGGCGGCGATCTCCTGAAAGCGCTGGAAGTATTGAAGCAGGTTCGCGCTGAAGGAATAGAGTTGTCCGAGGACTGCATACAAGCATGCGTAGCAAAGGGATTGTTCAATGTCCACCACGGCGACCTCGATGAAGGCCTGGCTGACTATGCCGACAAATCTATGGATTACGTAATGCTCACCAACACTATTCAAGTACTCCACCGCCCACTCTTTTTGATCAAAGAGATGGCTCGCGTGGGGAAGAACTGTATAATCAGCTTTCCAAATTTCGCATACTGGCCTGTCCGATTCCAGTTGTTTCTGCGCGGTAGAATGCCAAAGAGTACAAGACTCCCTTACGAATGGTACGACAGTCCAAATATCCACTTGACCACACTGCCCGACTTCCGCGACTTTTGCCGGAAAGCAAATCTCAGCATATTGAAAGAATTTCCGCTCGGAACTTCATCAAATGGCGAGTACAAGCCGATACGGTTCATGCCAAATGTTTTTGCGGAAGCCGCCCTATTCGTCCTGGAAGACACTTCTCCAAGACCGTAATACAGTCACGCTCTATCCTAACAACAAACAGAAAGCCCGCCGAACTTCAATGTCCGACGGGCTCATTATTATCCGCTAATTCGATATCTCAATGCCTAGACTATCTGCATCGGCATCAGCACATACATGTAGCCTTCTTCTCCGACAGGCTTCATCAATCCGGCGCTTGCTCCACCCGCATGTTCGAGGAAGATGCCTTCCGAGCCGACAACGCTCAGAAACTCTACCAAATACTTGGCATTGAAGGCGATCTCCAAATCATCACCTTCCTTGACTATCTCCAACTCTTCGTATGCCTTGCCAACATCACCGCTCTGAGCAGTAAGGACCAATTTGTCGTCTTCGGTGCGCAGAAGCACCCTATTTGCGTTCTCTCTAGCTACAATGGCGGCTCGCTTAACCTTTGAGAGGAAATCATCACAAGGGACAGTAAGCTTCTTCTGATAATCCTTCGGTATGACCCTTTCAAAATTGGGGAATTGACCTTCGATCAAACGAGAAACTATCGTAACTCCGTTCACGAGGAACTTGATCTGACTGTCGGCGATGGAAATGGTGATGGGCTCTTCGCTTTCATCATCCAGTAATCTGCTCACCTCATCCAGTGCTCTTCGCGGAATGATGCAACTGGCCTCTCCGGATGCGTTGGCAACTGTCGAGTTTCTTACGGCCAGCCGATAGGTATCGGTAGCCACAAAAGTGATCTCCGTGCCGTTCAGGACGAGGAGTATACCTGTAAGTATTGCACGAGACTCATCCGGCGATACTGCAAAAATAGTCTGCCTGATCATCTCACGAAGAGCACCCTGGTTGATCTGGAACTTGTGAGTATCGGGGACTTCCGGCAATGGACGAAACTCTTCAGCAGGGAGACCAAGGACGGTGTAATCCGACTTCTCGCATTTTACGTTTACGGCATTCTGCTCATCGCTCGAAATCTGAACATTGGCTTCCGGAAGTGTAGCCATGACTTCGGTCAATAGCTTTGCAGGAACAGTGATCGCGCCAGCCATCTCGATGGAAGCGGGAACATTGCATTCCATCCCGAGTTCAAGGTCGAATGCCGTCAATTTCAAATGGCCGTCTTCGGTTCGGATCAATACGTTGTTGAGGATCGGCCAGGCACTTCGGCCTGCAATGGCTCTGCTAACGGTTTGGACACCGTGATATAAATCTTTTCTAGCACATATCGCCCGCATTCGCGCACCTCTTTCAATTAGCCATGATTCAAATTACTCTTTGGCCATAAGCCAGGCAGTTTACCTTTAGCCTGAATGGCCGGTTTTCAGTATATCATACCGACAATAGCCGATACAAGCTGCGAATTTCAATTTGGATACAGGTAGAAGTTACGGGCAAGAAGATAATCGGCCGGCTTTGATGGAACCAGCGATACCTGTCAGCCGGGAGTTTCCAGTTCAAAAGGAAGCGAGTAGATAACCGGAGGCTGAATAGAATTCAACCCCCGGTCAAAAGCAGAACAATTGATTTCTAACGAGGCGGTACCCGTACTGCAATAAGCTATCGGGTCTCGATCATCAATTCCTATTTCTTAGGCTCGGGCTTGAAATTAGGTGCCGGAGGAGGAGCTTGCGCCGGGCGAGCATCTCTTGTCGGGTTGAATATGCTGTTCCAAAACTGCTTCTGCTGATCAGGAGTAAGAATTTGGAATAAGGAAGCCCACATATTCACTCTTTCCTCGGTTACTGTCTGTTCCAGTTTCAAAGCCGCTGCTGCGGAGGCATCGAGTTTCGAGCGGTCGAAAGGAACGGCTTTCAAGGCCTCGATCATGTCTCGGTTAGGCTGGTTCTTAGATATGAGTTCCTGTATCTTCATCTGAGAAGATTCGAACACCGCTAGAGCTTTCGTCTGCTGATCTTCAGGAAGCTTAAGGCTTCTTATCGCCTCGCGGATACCATTCGGAGAAATCGGCATAGCAGCATTCGACGGACTAACGAGAAACACTGATTGATAAGGCGGGCGTGAAACCGGCCTTACTCCAGACTTTGGATTTCCGACTGGTGCTTGAGCAAATACCTGAATTCCCATCAATACCATTGATCCGGCAAGTGATGCAACAAGCACGATACGATTCTTCAACATGAACAAAACCTCACGATTCGTAGATTTCCAACTTGTAATTGATGATAGAGCGAGAGATCGATTTAGTCAATAGATGATACTAAAATATCGCTTGATAAAGCACAAACCAAAGGGTGAGGAGCGAACTCATATACAAGACTCCGGTCTCCCCACCCCAATCCTCTTATATAGAGAATTAACTTCCTTAATTTAGTCGTCGCGGTGATGCTTGTAATATCCCCATGCATTGCCTCGAGGTCGATGGTCTTTCGACTTCCAGTCATCTCTGTCGCGGCGGTCTCGATCACATCTTTGATAACG
>Ga0272448_1003551_pt1 | contig 18455 bp, 15 predicted proteins | sample YNPCB0191_FD_202220 | JGI IMG/M metagenome (GOLD analysis project Ga0272448, IMG submission 202220) | Hot spring sediment microbial communities from Yellowstone National Park, WY, United States - YNP-CB-019-1 | ecosystem: Environmental > Aquatic > Thermal springs > Hot (42-90C) > Sediment... | reverse complement strand
ATCTATGTTTTTCCAAGATGGCATTTCAAGGATCGCATCAGCACCAACGATCCAATATATTTCTACATCACTTCCATATAATTGTTTTAACTCTTTAACAGTTTCTATTGTATATGATCTTCCTGGTCTGTCAAGTTCAATGCGTGAGACCTCAAAATGTGGATTATCTTCCGTTGCTAAAATTGTCATATTATATCTATGATTGGCATCTATTATTTCATTGTTGTTTTTATGAGGAGGTCTTGCACATGGTATAAAGAGGGCTTTATCAAACTTGAATAGTTCATAAACTTCTTCTGCACAGATAAGATGTGCTATGTGTGGGGGATTAAATGTCCCTCCCATGACTACCAGTTTCAAATTTCCGCCTTTCTTCTAAGTCCTTCTCCCTTGATGGAAGCTTTTCTCTAATTTTCCTTATTTTTGTTATAACTTCATTTGTCAATTTTGTTCTATTGTCTGATCTGTCCACTGCCGAAGATGATATACTTTTGGCTTGTCAGGTCCTCTAATCCCATAGGTCCTCTGGAATGGAGTTTTTGTGTGCTAATGCCCAATTCTGCACCTAGCCCAAACTCGTTGCCATCAGTAAATCTCGTTGATGCGTTGACATAGACAGCGGAAGAATCAACTTCGTTCAAGAATTTCATCGCCCTATCATAATCTTTTGTAACTATTGCATCTGAATGATGGCTACCATAAGTCATTATATGGTCAATAGCCTCGTTGATGTCATCAACAATTTTGATTGATAATATTAAATCCAGATATTCAGTCCACCAATCCTCTTCTGTTGCGTCAATAATATCTGGAACAATTTTCTTTGTCTTTGCACATCCTCTGATCTCAACTCCCGCCTCTTTAAACCTTTGTATCATTCGGGGCAAGAAAGAATGAGCGATGTCTTTATGGACAAGCATTGTCTCCATAGCGTTACAGACGCCCGGTCGCTGGACTTTTGCGTTAAAGCAAATATCCTCAGCCATTTGCAGATCAGCATTAGCATCAACGTAGGTATGGCAAACGCCCGCAGAATGCTTGGCAACAGGGATCGTTGAATTTTCACTGATAACTTTGATAAGTTCAAATCCACCTCTTGCCACAATTAGGTCTATATATTCGTCCAACTTGACCATTTCCATTATCGCTTGCCTGTCAGTTATGTCAATAAGCTGGATACACCCTTCTGGCAATCCTGCATCCATCGCAGAACGAACTAATATGTTAGCGATAGCGATGTTTGAATTGATAGCCTCAGAACCGCCGCGTAAGATAATAGCATTGCCAGATTTTATGCATAATCCGACAGCGTCAGCAGTGACATTTGGTCGCGATTCGTATATAATGCCGATAACGCCTAATGGCACTCTGATCTTGCCAATCCGTAATCCATTAGGTCTTTGCCACATACGAGTAACCTCACCGACAGGGTCAGGCAGAGCGACGATCTCTTTTATCCCGTTCGCCATAGCTTCTATTCGCTTATCATTTAAGGTAAGACGATCTATCAATGCAGAAGACAAGCCTTTTTCTTTGGCATAAGCAATGTCTTTTTCGTTTTCTCTTTTTAATTCATCTTTTGCGGATAGAAGACCATCAGCCATAGCGTTAAGAGCATTATTTTTCGCTGATGTTGACGTCTTTGCAAGTATCCTTGAAGCCTGTTTGGCATTTTTCGCTTTTTCTAAAACCATCTCTTTAATACTCATATTTAAACCCTCTATTTCATCATTTTTATATTGTTATAAAATAAGGACAAAGCTAATCTTTATCATTACTGATTTCCAAGTAAGACAAGGTTATCTCTATGGATCACCTCATCATAGTATATTTGACCAAGTATAGATTCAATCTCATTTGTCTTTTTTCCTTTTATCAAATTGACTTCCACAGAGCTATAATTGGTTAAACCCTTTGCAAACTCAACGTTTTCCTCGTCAACACATCTGACAGTATCACCGAACTCAAAATCGCCAACTACGTCTATTATACCAGATGGCAAAAGACTTCTGCCATGTTTTATTAAAGCATCTTTCGCCCCTGAATCAACTTTTATTGTGCCTTTGTGATGTGTAGATGCTATCCATCGTTTTCTGCTTGGCAATTTATCGCCTTTTGGAAGGAAAATAGTCCCCTCATTTTCACCGTTAAGGATTCTTGATACTATATTAGGCTTTTGACTATTTGCAATGACCATTATTTCGCCTGCATTGGTGACGATCTCTGCTGCTTTAAGTTTGGTTATCATTCCCCCAGTTGATACACCGCTACCTTCTCCGCCTGCCATTGCCTTAATTTCAGGTGTAATTGCAGGTATTACGTCTATAACTTTACCGCTATTATCATAAAATCCATCTACATCTGAGAGAATGATAAGAAGATCGGCTTTGATAAGGTTTATCAGATGTGCAGACAGAGTATCGTTATCGCCGACTTTGATCTCATCAACAGCGACAGTGTCATTTTCGTTGACTATTGGGATGACGTTGGCTTGCAGAAGCGTTGATATAGTATTGCTTGCGTTTATGTATCGTTTCCTGTCGTTTATATCGCCTTGTGTCAGTAATATCTGAGCAACTAACTGATCATATTCGCCGAATACGAGTTCATATATCCGCATAAGATGGGTTTGACCGACAGCAGCAGCCGCTTGCTTGCCGGGAATTGTGTCAGGTCGTTTTTTCCAGCCAAGTTTGCCCATGCCAGTAGCGATAGCTCCTGATGTGACAAGGACTACCTCTTTTCCGCTTGATTTCACTTGAACGAGGTCTTTTACTAAATTTCCGATCTTGCCAAGATCAAGTTTTGTATCAAGCGATGTTATACTACTGGTTCCGACTTTAACGACAAGCCGTTTAACATTAGCAAATATGCTTTTTCTATCAATTTTTTTCATCTATAATTTGTCAAATTTATTTATGATGACCAAAAATCAATTAAATTCTTAATTGCTTCCTTAAACAATTCTGGCGCTTTTATTCCTAAAATAAGATCACCATTTTTGTTGAGTAAAAAACCAACTTCAATTTCAACAATTTTATTTTCTTTACTTCCATATAAAACAACAGTACGTAAAATCTTAAATTCTGAATAATGCTTTTTTATATAATGTTCCTCTATGTCTATAAATTTTTCCAATTCTTCTATTCCTTTTTGACAAAATTGATATTTTTTACCTTCAATGTTAATAATTTCACTTCTGCCAAAGTCAATCAGAATCAAGTCAGGAATAGTAATTATTCGTTTTTTATCTCCATTTTTATATGCTTTTCTATCCGAATATTTTTTTAGAGGAATATAACTTCCTTCTTTTGTTATGAAATAGCCTTTTTCACAACCTGCATGATTTTCAAAGATAGAATAACCTTCGGTGAAGTTCTCAACCACAATATGTATAAAAATTGTTCCTAATTTTTCTCCCTCTGTTTCATATTTCCAATAATTGTCTTCATTTTTTTCAGAAGATATATTTAATCCATCAATTTCAATAGATAATTTTTTAGCAATTCTGATGAACTTGTTTTCCGAATAAATATGGTTTTGTCCTAATCCGTGATTTATTATTACGATTCTTTTTTTCCAACCAAGTTTTCTGAGACTTGCACTTATTAAACTTAAAGCACCTATGTTAGGATCATGTGATAATCTGTTATTTTTAATTAGTCTTCCAGAAATTGTTATCTGATCATCTTTTTTGTCAATTAATATTGGAACATTTCCTTTGGGTGCCTTGCGCATATTTTTCTTAAATTCGATAATTTCATCTATTGAATTAAAAGGCTTAAAAATATTTTTATCTAATTCTTTGCCTAAAATCTCTACTCCAAGAGTTAATAACAACCTTGTTCCAAAAATATAAGTATCCGTTGATTTTTCCTTTTGTTTCACCTTTAAGTTATAAAGCATAATTTTTCTAATATCGGGATAATAATAACTGATAAAAACAAATTTTGAGCAACGTTGATAAATCCCTGTATTACGGCTTTCACTATCATCTGTTTTTGTCTCTTCTATTGCATATAGTGGCATATCATTTATTTCTGGTTGTTTTTCTTGGTAAAAAATCAAGAAATCAACAAAACTGGAAGAACCACTGACAGATTTGATAAATACCCTTCCAATTTTCTTACAGTAAAAACCAATTACTTCATATAGAAAGGAAAACTTGTTATTTTCTAATATTGGTAGAATCCTTATAGTATCTATAAAGCAAGCCCATTGATTATCTCGCGCAAATTTGTCTAATATAATGGTAATTACTTCTTGCTTTGGTCTTTCTTCTGTTAAAATCCAAAGATTCTTACTTTCCATATTTATTTTTCCTTACGGAATATTAGTATAAATTGATGAAATTGATTAGCAACAAAAGCATGAGGATAACCAAACGGATAAAGCTTCTGAGTTGCATCATACCATATTTTATAACCTCTGAATGATAAATTAGGTATTTCTAATAATTTATTCGTTACTAAACAATGAAGCATATTATGATCTCTATTCTTGGGTTGTAAATCTTTAACAAAAATTGCTATATAACCTTTAGGTTTAAGATATTTCATAGATTTTTGTATCACATCTTTTAAGGATTCAAGAAAGCAATCCCTATCCATATTACCTAAATCCACTTCATAATCAGTAAATGGAGTAGCAACAGCTTCTCCTGTTTTCTTTTTTCTTTGACCTGTTCTCTTTTTACTTAGCATTTCACCGTACGGAGGATCCGTGAGAATAAAGTCAACAACGGTATCTTTTTCTAACAACTCATCAATTTGAAGCGAATTACCTACAATAGATATTTGCTCTTTAATACCAAGCTCTTTACAGACTAATCTATAAATATTAATATACTCGCTTGATAAATCTATTCCTATTCCATTTCTATTTGATAAAGAGCAAGCAATTAATGTGCCTCCAACTCCCATAAATGGATCAAGAACATTTTGATTTTCTTTTGTAAAAAAGTCTATAAATTTTTTCATTAATTGTGGTGGTTTTGGCGAAGGATGTTTTTTTCTTAGATAATGAGCAAATCCATCTGAGCCATTTGTTGGATAATGAGTAACCTCAACGGAATTTAAGAAATAAAGCCATTCAGGACCACTTAAATCATTTAATTTATTTTCAATTGATGTTTTGGATTTATTAGGTATTATTAAATTATCAGATGGAAACAAATTATCATTAATAGTTTTATTATTAGACGATAAAGGCAAAAAGTTTTCATTTTTTCTAATTTCCGTTGAAGTTAGCCGAATTAATTCCTTAGTTCCTTTTTTTTGATCTAACGGGACAAAATAATACATCCTCTCTTTTACTTTTTCTTTTCTTTCTCCATTGCTATTACTTTTATAACGTTGATAATCTAACTCTACTAACTCAACTTTCCCATATTTATTAAATAATCCTAATATCTCTTTTTCAGGTATAATTCCTTCATCATTGTAGCTCAAAATTAAATGCTTAAAATTATTTTTCTTTATTATTTCTTCAAGTGCTTTAAGCCCAGTCATTGAATTACAAAATTCTGACTTTTGCTCCTCATAAGGTCTCATTCCAGTAACACCTTTAATATAGGGTTTGTCCCATTTTGCTATCGTTTCTAGAATATGATAATTCGGTGTATATTGCCTTTCATTGTATGGTGGGTCTAAATATAAGACATCTATTTCCTCTATTTGATCTAATAATGATAAACCATTAATATTGAAAACTTCATTGATTTCATTGCTCTTTATTATTTCTGGCGTTTCCAATGTCAGTGTTTTAAAAGCTCTTTTATCCCATTCTTTTAGAAAAGCAGCATAGGTTCCACTAATATTAGAAACAAAAGGGACGGACTCAATAAGCGAACATAAGAGAAAAAAATATTCTTGCTCATTTAATAAACCTTTTCCTTTCCATTCCTCTATTTTTTCTCTAATCGCATCTATCTTTTTTGCATTACTACCAGTAAAGTATTTTCTTACATTAGGTTGATTTTGAGTCCCTTCTGGAGAATAGTTGTTGTAAATAAAGTCTTCAATACCTTCAATATTGTTTAAATAATTAATGACAGATTTCGCATCCTGATTTTCGCTGATAAAAAGTCCTTCATTAAAAGTGTCAATTCCTAAATATTTAATGAGTTCAATAAACTTAGGGTATTGATTTTGCTCTATATACACTTTTTGAAGAACATAAGAAAAATATAGAAGATCATTGGAGATTATTTTATAACCAAGTCTTTTGAAATATTTTGCAACACTACCAGTTCCAGCGAAAAGATCGCAGAATGTTTTAAACTTAATATCTTTCTGTCTGACAAAATCACCGATAAAATCTAGTAATTTTTCCTTACAGCCAATAAAGCGCATAATTATCAATTCCCTCAAAGTAATAGGAAAATAAATTAAAGCCTTTATGGATTAAATATTACACATTGAAAATATATATTATTAGCATTTTAACTGTCAAGTAACAACTTCATTGTCAAGACATGAAAGTAAATTCCACATCATCAACGACGATTGTATCGCCATCTTTCGCTCCTGCTTTTTGCAATGCCCTTATTATGCCCATTTTTTTCAATTTATTGTGCAAAAGATTGACTGCGAATTCGTTCTCCATATCAGTCATAAGGACAGCACGCCTGACAGCTTTTCCTGACAAAATATACTTTCCCCCTCGCTTTTCAATGTTGAAAATAGGCTCATAGCTATATTCTATAACATCAATTTGCTCTTGTTCTTTGGCTTTGGGAATGCCTTCTAATAATTCATAAGCGGAATATAATAAAGTTTGAATGCCTTCTCCTGTAAGTGCAGAGACGGGAATAATCTTACGATCTGAATTTTTTGCAAGATGCCTTTTTAATTTTCTTAACCCATCTTTCGCCGATGGAAGGTCAATTTTATTTCCTGCAACGATCTGCGGGAGTCCAGCTAATTTTTCGTCATAAAGATAAAGCTCTTCATTGATGTTTTCGTAGTCATCTACGGGATCACGACCATCAACAGAAGCCAAATCTACAACATGGATTAATGCCCTTGTTCGTGTTATATGTCTTAAAAATTCATCTCCTAAACCTGCCCCATTATGCGCCCCTTCTATTAATCCGGGAATATCGGCAAGGACAAAGCTCTTTTCTTCGTCTATTCTGACGACTCCAAGCACGGGAACCAAAGTTGTAAAAGGATAATCGGCGACTTTCGGCTTCGCAGAAGACACTCTTGAAAGGATAGATGATTTCCCCGCATTTGGGTATCCGACAAGACCTATATCAGCGATCAGTCTCAATTCAAGGATCAGGTCTTTTTCTTCGCCGGGTTCCCCTTTTTCAGCGACTTTAGGGGCTTGATTTGTGCTACTTTTGAATCTGGTATTTCCCTTTCCTCCTCGTCCACCTCTGGCAAGAATGGCAGTTTGACCAGCAGACGTTAAATCTGCGATGATCTCCCCTGTTTTCGCATCTGTGATGATTGTTCCGGGCGGAACTCTTATGATCATATCCTCACCATCAGCACCGTGCATATTTTTTCCTTTGCCATGTTCGCCGTTTTTTGCAGTATAGTGCTGAGTGTAATATTGTTCTACTAACGTGTTAAGATGTTCAACTGCCTGTGCGATGACGTCTCCGCCCTTTCCACCATCTCCCCCATTTGGTCCTCCTCTGGGGACGGATTTTTCCCGTCTGAAACTTATACATCCGTTTCCGCCATTTCCTGCCTTGACGTGAATTTTGACCTGATCTACGAACATAGTAATCCATTACCCTATTACAAAAAAAACCACGAAGATATTAATCTATTTCGCTTTCAGTTTTGATTATAAACAATAAAAACAACTCTGATAACTGAAAACTATCTACAAGTCTTCGTGGTTCTTAGGTTTTTATAGGTATTTTATAGGTTTTTTCTAATTAATCGCCTCAAGCACACTTACTTTCTTTCTTGTTTTATCTTTTCTTTCAAATTTAACATATCCGTCAGTTAGGGCAAATAGAGTATCATCTCTTCCAACGCCGACATTTTTGCCGGGATGAACCTTTGTGCCTCTTTGTCTGACGAGTATGCTACCAGCTGTGACAAAAGTGCCAGAAAATTCCTTAATACCTAACCTTTTTCCTGCACTATCTCTACCGTTACGAGAACTACCTTGTCCTGCTTTATGCGCCATTATTTGTTACCTCCTCAGCACTATCTTGTGCATAAGAGACGGGCTGATCACCTGTCTTTATCTCATCTATTTGTATCTTCATATAGGTTTGCCTATGACCGATTTTCCTATGATAGCCTTTTCGCCTTTTAGACTTAAAAGCTATTATCTTTTTGCCTTTTACATATTCAATTAAATGTCCCACTATTGATGCGTTTTCAACATTTGGCTTTCCTATTTCCACTTGATCTTCATCAACAAGCATAAGAACATTTTTAAGCTCTACTTTTCCATCTTCAGAAATATCTGTTTTTTCTATATTGATAATATCTCCCGCAGAAGCCTTGTATTGTTTTCCGCCAGTTTCAAATATTGCATACATCTAAGTCCGTCCTTCTCTTTGTAAATAGTTTCTGATTAGAAAAATCATAGTATTTGATAGGTAGAATTTTTCTGATTTTTCTTGAATATTGCTAATGAAATATCTTTTGCACACAAACACATTTATTATATCAGTAAGATGACTTATTGTCAATATTCAAGTTTTCCTGATTCACCCTCAGTTTTTAAAGGATATAAAAATGATATATGTTTAAATGATAAATATGTAAGAAACTCTTGAAAGATAAACAAAAAATAGCATATCTTTGTAAGGACTTTCTTTTATATTCGTTAAAATTAAAATGCTTCACATTTGTCATTCCCGCGCAAGCGGGAATCCAGAGAAGTTGTAACAAAGGAATGGATTCCTGCTTCCGCAGGAATGACGTTTTGCTTTATCCAATGAGTATTTATTGGTTTCATATAGCTCTTGGAATTGTCGGGTATATTTTTACGATGTGTAAAAAAACTGAGGGTGAATCAGTCAAGTTTTCCTGCGATACTGTATTAATTTAGTAGGTAATTCAAAGTAATCAGTTCCTTTAATGCTCTAACCCAAGGCTGGAAGCATGTTGACTATGCAAAGATGGATTGAAGTTACTGCAATATTTCTTCTTGTTTCATGCGATCATCTTGTTTTATAATATTATCAGCCATCTGTTTCTCCTTTGTTTATTTATTTTGTTTATTATAAATACGGAGTATATTATAACAGATGGCTTTTTTGTTGCCTACTAAATTAATACAGTCTCAAGGCAAAAATTGGCTATTGTGTTTTTCGCTATATCTTATGTAAAATATAATCAATATTGAAAACTGAAAGCTTACAACACGAGGTAACAAAAATGAACGATTTAAGACAAGGACGATTAGATATTGTTCCACATTATTTCAAAGTTGATCTGCCATTTTACAAAGAACACTTAAAAGATTTTCTCCCTGATAAGATAATAGATATTCATTCGCATTCCAGCAATAACCCTGGGCTTCAGCCGGGCGATCCGATGCCTACTTTCTGGGCAGATTGGGTCACTTTTGGACATGGGATGCTTGTCCCTAAATTGCTTGAAGCTTATCTGCAACTTTTCCCCGGAAAAGAGGTTTTTCCCGTCTGTTTTCCCATTAGTGATCGTAAAGATGTAGATGAGAGAAATAAATATTTAGCAGAGGAATTAGAAAGATACGATAATATATGGGGACTGATCTGGACTATGCCTGATTGGACTGAAGATGAGCTGATCAAGCGAATGAAATCTGGCAGATTTAGTGGGATAAAGCCCTATCCGAGTATGGTAAAGGATGCTATTCCTGACAAAGATATAACAATATTTGACTATCTTCCACACCACCATTTGAAATTAGCAGAAAAATATGGCTGGATCGTTATGCTACATATAGCACGTCCTGACCGATTAGCTGACCCTGTAAATATATCACAACTTAGAGAAATATCAAAAAGGTATCCAAAAATAAAACTTATTATTGCACATATAGGTCGCTCATACTGTCCAAGACATGGTCTAATAGGCATACCTGCACTAAAAGATTGTGAAAACTTGCTTTTTGACATATCCGCTAACACAAATCAACCTGTAATGGAATTGCTTATCCGTGAAGTTGGCACAAAACGAATACTCTTTGGCAGTGATATGCCGATAACTGCTATGCGGGCTAAAAGGATATGTGAAGGCGACGAATATATAAACTATGTCTGGAAAGCAGATTGGACAGATAATAGAACAAGACGAAATATTGAGGAGGAAGACACATACACTTTTCTTCTCTACGAGCAGATATTATCTTTTAAGAACGCTTCTATGGCATGTAGTCTGACAAAAGCTGATATTGAAGATGTTTTCTTTAATAATGCTTATAATCTCCTGACTGCTGGTGCATAAGGATTTGCTAATAGGAAAAGCTATATGAGCAATTTGGAAGGGACGAAAAATGATAGAAAAAGGTAAAGTTGCGGTTTTATATAATCCAAAGGACGTCAGAATTGAGGAAACTAATATTAAGCAACCTACACAAGAACAAGCATTGATAAAAGTAAAGGCTTGTGGAGTATGCCCTACTGATGTTAGGTCTTATACTGGTTTAAGACAGGGCGGATACCCTCGGACACTTGGACATGAATGGGTCGGCGAAATCATAGAAATTGGTAGCGATTTTCAGGGATTTAAGATCGGCGATAGAGTCTCAGCTGATTGGAGGGTCGTATGCGGAAAATGCTATTATTGCAGAAAAGGTATCTTTAACTACTGCCAGAAAACGCAAAACGAAAAGGTTAAAGGCGGATTTGCGGAATATGGCGTTGCTATCGCATCTAATCTGAGACTTATTCCTGATCATATTTCTTATGAAGAGGCGACGTTCACAGAACCATTAGCGTGTTGTATAAATGGCTCTAAAAATACTAATATTTCCTTTGGCGATGATGTTGTCATTATAGGATCGGGACCGATCGGAATGTTGCATATCCAGTTAGCCAAACATCAAGGGGCAAGAGTCATTGTCAGCGATCCCATAGAAAGCAGACTTGAAATGGCAAAAGAACTCGGCGCTGATGATACCATAAATCCAAACAAAAATGACGTTGTAAAAAAGGTTATGGATATGACAGATGGGAGAGGTGCTAACGCTGTTATAGTTGCGGTTGGAACTCCTGAAACAGCAAAGTTAGGCATAGAAGTCGCTGGTATCTGTGGTTATGTCAACTTCTTTGCGGGAACTTATCCACCGGGAGAAATCGCACTTGATCCAAATTTAGTGCATTATAAACAATTAGTTTTGACTGGTAGCCATGATTTCACACCACATGACTTTACTATGGCTCTAAAACTCATAGAATTCGGCATAATTAAAGTAAAGCCGATAATAAGTCATGTGATTAAATTGGACGAGATAGCGACAGCATTTGAAACTGTTGCGAACAGAAAAGGGCTAAAAGTCGTTGTCAAGATGGATTAATAAATCTCGGAGTTTGATATAAATTGAACAATAATGACTTGATAAAAGAGATCGCATCATTAAAGGAACAAATAAAGTCCCTTGAAGAGGAAAATAGAAGGCTTAAAGAGCTATCTATAACCGATGAGTTAACAGGTCTATATAATTATAGATATTTCTATGAGAGATTGACTCATGAAGTTGCGAGAAATAAAAGGCAAAATCACCCTCTAAGCCTTATTTTTCTTGATGTTGATAGCTTAAAATCCTTTAACGATACCTATGGGCATTCAGGCGGAAATGACGTATTAAAGACGATTGCCCAAAGTATAGTTAAAAGCATAAGAAAGGAAGTTGATTCTGCCTATCGCTTTGGCGGGGATGAATTTGCAATCATACTTCCAGAAGTCCATTCTGAACAGGCAATAAATATAGCTAAAAGGATAATCACTAATCTATCAAAATCGGGTTTTAAAGATATAAGCATAAGTTTCGGTATAGCGGAATTAAATTCAGATATAGATAGCGAGACACTTATAAAATACGCTGACGAAGCTATGTATCTCTCAAAGCGAGATGCTAATAAAATTCATATATATAACCCTACGTTTTCGCACTTCTTAAATAAATAAACAAAGGAGGAACAGATGGCTGATAATATTATAAAACAAGATGATCGCATAAGACAAGAAGAAATAAATATTGAGCCTTCATCAAAGCAATGGGAAGAAGAGCAATGGGAAGAAGAATGTTTCAATATAGGTTGCCAGAAAGCCAGAGACGAAGCAGTAAAGAAGCTAACTCAGATTGAGCAAAAACTGCATGAATGTCGTGATAAGTCTTGGAAAGTGGTAGGGTTTAGAGAGAGGACATTACTTACTCGTTTTGGTGAAATAACTATAAAAAGGCGTCTATACAAAAACAACAATGGTGAATATAGATTTCTACTTGATGACTATATGAATTGGAGACCAAATCAATCAACAACACCAAAGATGCTGGATTAGAGCTATTTAATTTTTTATGAAGGAACTAACTACTTTGAATTACCTACTAAAGTTAATACAGCCTCCATCAGTTACAATCTGAGCTTAGGACATTAGTTCGGATATTTCCTAAAATAAGTGAAAATAATACTTTTTGCTAAAATTAAATAAATTAAATTTTTCAAAACATTTCTTCAGTTACAACGGCTTGATTTTTGGTATCAGGTTTGATATTCTATTCTGGCAATATTTAATGGACGAAATATCTAATTTCTTAAAAATTGGAGAGAAAAATGAGTGTCCGTGTTACAGAAAAGCATTTGGCAATAGCAGAAAAACTCGTGCAAAAAGCTCACGCTAACAATGGTTTAGCGCCAGTTGACCTTGAACGATTCTGGGCAGATCAAAAAATAGCTATCGCCGATCCATTTGGCAAGGATATTCCCCAAGTGCCTTTGGGTGCTATATGTAACTGGGAATGTGTCTTTGCTGAATTAGGCATTGAACAGCAATGGAAGCGATATTCAAGCGACACAGAATGGCGTCTATCAATCAACAAAGCCTATAATGATAAGGCAGAAGCTATTGTAGGGCGTCGGCTTTTAGATGAAAGTCCACCAGGTCCAAGCCGACCAAGATACCCAGCAACTAAGGCTTTGCACGATATTTTTGAGATGAAAAATGTATGGAATGAAGATAGTCAATCTTGGTGGTTGCTAAAATCAGCAGAAACAGTTGATGAACTATGCGCCCTTCTTGATAGGGTTGACAAAAGGTTAGAAAATCTGAGAGAATTTATATTGCCTCCGAATTGGGATACGGAAAAAGAAAAGTTAATGGCTATGGGAATAAAACCTAGCTTATACAGAGGACAAAGAGGACCTGTCACATTTGCTATGTCAATGTTTGGAGTAGAGGGCATCATATTCCTTATAGAAGATCATCCTGACATTGCCAAGAGATTGAGTGATACCATATTGAAAGCTATGTTAGGTATGGTTCGGCTATTTGATGAAGAAGCTGGATATACTCCCGAAACAGCACCAAGAGGATTTAGCTTTGCTGATGATAATTGCGCGATGCTTAATGCTGATATGTATGAGTTTTTCGGATATCCGATAGTTAAGGGGATATGGGATGTTTGTAGTCCTGATCCAAAAGACCCACGTTATCAGCATAGCGATTCAGATATGGCTCATATTTTGCCTGTCTTAGGGCGATGCAATCTTACTGGTGTTAATTTTGGTCCTAATGTTATGATCGATCAGATACGAGAGTATATGCCAAATGCCGTCATATATGGTGTTCTTGCTCCATTCACTTTTAGCAGAAATGAAGAGGTTAATATTGTCGCTGAGTTTTTAAGAGACTTTGAGATGGCAAGGGAAAAACGTGGGCTTGTTTTCGCCACCGCTGGTAGCATTAACAATGGTTCGCGATTAACTGGTATGAGACTTATAATGTCCGCAATACAACAATACGGTCGCTATGACCGTTAGAGGAAGCTATGAGACTAATTGATGAAATTAAAGAAAAAGCTAAAAAGAATCCGATGAAAATCGTTTTAGCAGAGGGCGAAGATGAAAGGACGATAAAGTCTGCCAAAATTTCCCTTGATGAAGGGCTTGCAGAGATCGTCATATTAGGAAACGCAGATCGGATCAGATCGCTTGGGCAAAGTGTTGGGCTTGATTTGAAAAAAATAGAGATTATTGACCCAGAAACCGCACCGATAGAAAAATATATTAAATTATACATTGAATCAAGAAGTGAAAGCGGAAAAAGGATAACAGAGGGGATGGCAGAAAAACTCATAAGACGCCCTCTTTATTTTGGTGCGATTATGGTTTCTGCGGGAGATGTTGATGGAATGGTCGCGGGCTGTTCTAGTTTGACAGCGACTGTGGTAAAGTCCGCTCAATTGATGATCGGTCTAAGAGATGGTATCACATCGCCATCAAGCTATTTCATTATGTCCGTGCCGAATTGCCCTTATGGTGAAAAAGGCAATTTTATCTATGCAGACGCAGGAGTTAATCCAGACCCGACGCCACAGGAATTAGCTGAGATCGCCGTATCATCTGCATATACTGCCCGTGATTTGCTCGGATGGGAGCCTAAGGTTGCTATGCTGTCTTTTTCAACAAAAGGTAGCGCAGCACATCATAGGGTAGATAAAGTTATAGAAGCAACAAAATTAGCAAAAGAGATGGCGCCAGATATATCAATAGATGGTGAATTTCAATTGGATTCCGCTATTGTTCCAGAAGTAGCGGTCAGAAAAGTAAAAGAACCAAGCCCTGTCGCTGGCAAGGCAAATGTCCTGATATTTCCTGATCTTGACGCTGGAAATATCTCCTATAAATTGACCCAATATTTAGCGAAAGCAGAGGCTTATGGACCTTTGCTTCAAGGATTCGCAAAGCCTATAAATGATCTATCAAGGGGTGCGAGTATTGACGATATAGTCGGTGTTATAGCTATTACATCGGTCCAATCACAAAAACGATGATCAGTGATCAGTAATCAGTGATCAGTAAATAGGAGGAGTTAAATTAATGCAAGTAATAATCAAAGAAAATTACGATGAAATGAGTAAAGAAGCTGCGCAAATAATCAGAGATGCAATACATCTAAAGCCAAATTTGGTTCTTGGTCTTGCAACTGGAAGCACGCCAGTAGGAACATATAAAGAATTAATCCGCATGTATGAGGAAGGCGAGCTTGATTTTTCAAAAGTTGTCACATTCAATCTTGATGAATATGTCGGATTACCGCCAAATCACGATCAAAGCTATCATTACTTTATGCACGACAAGCTATTTAACCACATCAACATCAATCCTGCTAATGTCCACATTCCATCGGGAATTGCCAAAGATTTCGCTAAATATTGCCAATGGTATGAAGACGAAATTAAAAAAGCAGGCGGAATTGATCTACAAGTGCTTGGCATTGGCAGTGATGGGCATATTGGCTTTAATGAACCGGGAACTTCCCTCGCTTCAAGAACAAGCCTTGTCACATTGACAGAGGAAACAATAAGGGATAATTCAAGATTTTTTGAAAAAGAGGAAGATGTCCCAAGATTTGCAATTACGATGGGTGTTGGAACAATAATGGAAGCGAAATGCTGTCTATTATTAGCTAATGGCGAAAAGAAAGCTGATCCTGTTTCTGTGCTTGTAGAAGGACCTATAACTTCACAAGTGACCGCCTCTGCTTTACAGATGCACCCTAACGCCATAGTCATAGTAGATAAAGCAGCAGCGTCCAAATTAAAAAGAGTAGATTATTACAAATGGGCTTACGAGAATAGACCAAGATTCTAATTCTTTTTAAAACACATATCAAATGGATTAAACGGATTTGCAAGGGTTTTCATTGATGGAATGATGGAAATTCTGAAAATCCGTTAAATCCACGTATTATACATTCCCTAATTGAACACACCTCTAATAATGTCATCCTGAAAGAAGTGAAGGATCTTCTTTCTACAATAAGATTTTTCGCTTCGCTCAAAATGACATAACTAAATTGAGAAAATAACATAACTAAATTAAGAAAATAGCGTAATTGAATTAAGAAATGGTGTTATAATGAAGGAAAAACAGTCTTTTTGGAGAAAATTGCTTAATGCCGTTCGGCGAAATATAGTAGCAGGGTTACTTTTTCTTTTGCCAATAGCTATAACCTATCTTGTTTTGAGGTTTCTTTTCAATACTATTGATGGCGTTATTTATCCTGCTATCCAACAGATATTGATGTATTTTGATCCAAGGTTGGCTAGAAATTTGCCTCGTGGAACAGGTATTGTAATTCTACTAATATTGGTCTATTTCATCGGGCTTTTAGGCTCAAATATTCTTGGCAAATGGGTTGGAAAATTTATTCAAAGGCTTTTCTTGCGAGTGCCAATTGTTGGGGTGATCTATTCCACAGCCAAACAATTGATAGAATCTTTTTCTGGTGAGGGGACAACTGGATTTAAAAGAGTAGTCATGATTGAATATCCGAGGACGAATTGCTGGGCAATAGGATTTTTAACAAATTTAGCTAATGATGAAAATGGCGAACAGATGGCTTTGGTCTATATTCCAACAACGCCAACGCCAAACTCTGGTTGGTTAGCAATTGTCCCAATTGAAGATGTTTACGATACTGATCTATCTGTTCAGGAAGCGATGCGTATGGTGTTATCTGGCGGGACAGTATCGCCGCAGGAATTAAAAAAACGTTTAGCTTTTCCAACAGGTATTGATAAAATTGAGAATCAATAATTGTTATTTGATGTGTTTTAATTGGAAAATGATATAATTATGTTCAACCCTATTTTTCAACTATCATTTTCTTGACAGACTGAAATTTTCCAGCTTTTATGGAGTAGAAATACACTCCACTTGATACTTTTTCGCCAAATTCGTTCCGTCCGTCCCAATAAGCAGAGGAATTTTTATCTGTGTAATCTCCAATATCCTTATATCCAAGATCAAGTTTTCTAACTAATTGACCTGATGGTGTATATATGCTTATTGTAACCTCGTTAGGCTCTGAAAGTCTGAATGGTATCCATGTCTCTGGATTGAACGGATTAGGATAATTCTGCAATAGCTCCGATCTGACGATATTTGGCGTATTCATACGGATTATCTTATCCAACAATTCCTTTACTATTAAAATATCGGGATCATTGTCATCTATTGATTTATATGCATTCTTTAACACTTTCAACTGCTCTGGGCTTAATTTTAAGTCATTTGGCGGCGCTACTGAAATTGCTGATTCTCCGTAATGCTTGCTTACAATTGCAAGGTCAAGAATATTTATTATCCCATCTTTATTCACATCCGCGTCATTCTTGCCCGTCACTTTCTGACCGAACTGTTTGCTTATAATTAATATGTCGGAGTTTCCAACAGTGCCATCACGATCCACATCCCAAGATGGAACAATGGTAATGGTTTTGCTTGTGTCTGTTGTAACATTGCCAATGCTATCTGATACACTTACCGTTAAAGTCGCATTAGGTATAAATTTATCGTCAACTACGGTATATCTGCCGATATAAGTTCCCTGAGCATCTTTTGATTCCTCAATTACGACATTTTGGACTAAACCTGCTATTGAAAATTTGACAATTGAATTCTTGTCAGTGATAATCGTAATAATGATGACTTCACCTATCTTTGATGGGCTTCCTGACACGTCAAGTGCGGTAATCTTTGGCGGAATTGTATCAATTGTGACCTTTTGCGTTGAATCGCTCTTAGTATTTCCAACTTGATCGCTTAGAGTGACAGTAACAACTGCATCAACAACATTTACGCCATTTTGTATCGTATAAATTCCAACGTAATTCCCACTATTAGATGGTTGCTCCGTCATTGATTGATTTGTTACAACGCCTGCTATGGAGAAAGTCGCATTGCAATTCGGCTCACCAATAGCATTAACGGTGATCTTTTCGCCAGCTTTTCCCGGCGATCCGCTAACCTTTACTGATGATATATTTGGTGGAGTATTGTCTATCGTAACTCTAAGGCTTGTGTCTGTGACATAATTGCCGACAGAATCTAATAGCGTTATCACTACTACCGCATTAGTGACATTGACATTTTCTCGTATGACGTAGTTTCCTATGTATTTTCCGCTTCCAGCAGGTTGTTCAGTCATATTTTCCTCAAATACGCCGACTATATTAAATCTTGCCCGTGCATTAGGTTCACCAGTCATGCTTATTGTTATCGTTCCTCCTGCTTTTCCCGGACTGCCAGAAACATTGGGAGAACTAATAGTTGGTGGAATATTGTCTATTGTTACTTTATTGCTTGTATCTGTTGCGATATTTCCCAATGCGTCTATATGGACAACTGTAAGAATAGCGTCAGTGACATTCACATTGGAAGTTATCGTCCAACTGCCATAATATTTTCCACTGCCGATCGGTTGTTCGGGCATGATCTGTTCGCTTATTACTCCTGCTATTGAAAATTTAGCAGACCCATT
>Ga0272448_1003549_pt1 | contig 18468 bp, 16 predicted proteins | sample YNPCB0191_FD_202220 | JGI IMG/M metagenome (GOLD analysis project Ga0272448, IMG submission 202220) | Hot spring sediment microbial communities from Yellowstone National Park, WY, United States - YNP-CB-019-1 | ecosystem: Environmental > Aquatic > Thermal springs > Hot (42-90C) > Sediment... | reverse complement strand
ACTGCCATCTGGTCGCCATCAAAGTCGGCATTAAATGCGGTACATACCAGCGGATGCAGCTGAATGGCCTTGCCTTCAATCAACTTTGGCTGAAAGGCCTGGATTCCCAAACGGTGAAGTGTAGGTGCACGGTTTAACAATACAGGATGTCCTTTCAATACATTTTCGAGGATGTCCCAGATCACCGGTTCTTTCCGGTCGACAATTTTCTTAGCCGATTTAACTGTTTTTACTATCCCGCGTTCAATCAGTTTACGAATAATGAAAGGCTTAAAAAGTTCAGCGGCCATATCTTTAGGAAGCCCGCATTCGTGCAACTTGAGTTCAGGGCCTACCACAATGACCGAACGTGCCGAATAATCCACACGTTTCCCCAGAAGATTCTGACGGAAACGTCCTTGTTTTCCTTTCAAACTGTCACTCAAAGATTTCAGTGGCCGGTTGGCTTCCGTCTTCATGGCACTCGATTTCCTCGAATTGTCAAAAAGTGAATCTACGGCTTCCTGCAGCATCCGTTTCTCATTCCGGAGAATCACATCAGGGGCTTTAATTTCAATGAGCCGTTTCAACCGGTTGTTGCGGATAATTACCCGGCGATACAGGTCATTCACATCCGAGGTGGCAAAGCGGCCCCCATCGAGAGGAACCAGTGGCCTGAGTTCGGGGGGAATCACTGGGATTACTTTTAATATCATCCATTCAGGACGGTTGACATCCTTTGATTCGCGAAAAGCTTCCACCACCTGAAGTCGTTTAAGGGCTTCGCTTTTGCGCTGCTGCGAAGTTTCGGTATTGGCCTTATGACGCAGATCAAAAGCAAGATTATCAAGGTCGATCCGCTGCAATAACATATCCAAGGCTTCTCCTCCCATCCGGGCAATAAACTTATTGGGATCGCTGTCATCCAGCAGCTGATTTTCTTTGGGAAGGGATTCAATAATATCGAGATATTCTTCTTCTGTGAGGAAATCAAGGTATTTAATTCCATCGGCCGCCTTAATGCCCGGATTGACCACCACGTAACGTTCATAATAAATGATGGATTCGAGTTTTTTTCCTGGCAATCCAAGTAAATATCCTATTTTATTGGGATTGGAACGGAAGTACCATATATGAGCCACAGGAACGACCAGTGAAATATGTCCCATCCGTTCACGGCGGACTTTCTTTTCAGTCACCTCCACCCCACAACGATCGCACACGATTCCTTTATACCGTATCCGTTTATACTTTCCGCAATAACATTCATAGTCTTTCACCGGTCCAAAAATCCGTTCACAGAACAAACCATCTCTTTCAGGTTTGTATGTTCTGTAATTGATTGTTTCCGGTTTTAATACTTCTCCGCTTGAATGTTCAAGAATTTCCTCGGGAGAAGCCAGTCCTATTGAGATACGGGTAAAAGAACTTTTTGATTTTATTTCTTTCCTGAATGACATATTTCTGTTTTATTAAATTTAACAAACAATCGGAAAGTCTTTTTAAAACATATTAATACTTAACCCCAGTCCACGAAGTTCATGCACCAGCACGTTAAGCGATTCCGGGATACCCGGTACCGGCAGCGGCTCTCCTTTGACAATGGCCTCGTAAGTACGTGCACGTCCTACCACATCATCCGATTTAACCGTAAGCATTTCCTGCAGGATATGTGATGCACCAAAGGCTTCGAGTGCCCACACCTCCATTTCTCCAAGCCGTTGTCCTCCAAACTGAGCCTTTCCGCCAAGAGGTTGCTGGGTAATAAGAGAATAAGGACCTATCGACCGGGCATGCATCTTATCGTCTACCATATGGCCAAGTTTCATCATATAGATGACTCCTACCGTGGCAGGTTGATCGAAGCGTTCTCCTGTGGCTCCGTCATATAGATATGTTTTTCCGTACCGGGGCAATCCGGCTTCGTCCGTATATTGGTTAATTTCATCGAGCGTCGCTCCGTCAAAGATGGGGGTAGAAAACTTTATTCCCAGTTTTTCGCCTGCCCAGCCCAATACTGTTTCATATATCTGGCCAAGATTCATACGCGATGGCACACCCAGCGGATTCAGTACAATGTCTACAGGTGTTCCGTCTTCAAGGAATGGCATGTCTTCTTCTCTTACGATTTTAGCTACAATACCTTTATTCCCATGGCGACCCGCCATCTTATCCCCTACTTTGACCTTGCGCTTTTTGGCAATAGCCACCTTGGCCAGTTTGACAATACCGGAAGGCAATTCATCTCCAATCTGAATGTTGTATTTTTTACGTTTGTAATTTCCGTCAATTTCTTTAAACTTCAGGGAATAATTATGGAACAACGTCTGAATCTGCTCATTCACTTTCTTATCTGTTGTCCATTTAGACGGATTGATATTCAGAAAGTCGATTTTCTGAATTACCTTTTGGGTAAACTTTTCGCCTTTTTTAATAATTTCTGCATTCAGATAATCTTTCACTCCTTGCGAAACTTTTCCATTCAGAAGAGTAAACAACTTTGTCCTCATGCTGGCATTGAGGTCTTCCAGCTGATGTTGATATTCTTCTTCGATTTTCTGAAGACTAAGTTTTTCTTTTTCCCTGGCCAACTTTGAATTTTTAACCAGACGGGAGAATAAATGTTTTCCGATCACTGTTCCCGACAAGGACGGATTTGCTTTTAAAGAGGCATCTTTTACATCGCCGGCTTTATCACCAAAGATTGCCCTTAACAACTTTTCTTCAGGTGAAGGATCCGTTTCTCCTTTGGGAGTAATTTTTCCGATCAGGATATCCCCCGGTTCAATGTGAGTTCCTATTTCCACAATTCCATTCTCGTCAAGATATTTAGTTGCTTCTTCGCTCACATTAGGAATGTCACTGGTCAACTCTTCAAGTCCGCGTTTAGTTTCCCTTACCTCCAGCTGATATTCATCAATATGGATAGAAGTAAACATATCCTCACGAACCACACGTTCAGAAATCACAATGGCATCCTCAAAATTGTACCCTTTCCATGGCATAAATGCCACCCGCAGGTTTTTCCCTAAAGCCAGTTCTCCGTTTTTTGTGGCAAATCCTTCTGTCAGTATCTGCCCTTTGGTTACTTTATCTCCTTTACGGACCACAGGTTTAAGATTGATGCATGTGTTCTGGTTGGTTTTTCTGAATTTGGTGAGATAATAAGTTTTAACCGGTTCCTCAAAGGAAAGAAATTGTTCTTCCTCTGAAAGGTGATAACGTATGGTTATCTGTGAAGCATCCACATACTCTACCACACCCTCTGCTTCAGCCTCAATCATCAGGCGGGAATGTTTTACTACCTCAGATTCCAGACCGGTTCCCACAATAGGCACATCAGGATCAATAAGAGGTACTGCCTGCCGCATCATGTTCGACCCCATGAGGGCACGGTTGGCATCGTCATGTTCAAGAAAAGGAATAAGGGAAGCGGCAATAGATGCTATCTGATTGGGAGCGACATCCACAAGGTGAATATTTTCAGGTTTTTCCAACGGAAAATCCCCATCGTACCTGCACTTCACCTGTTCCTCGACAAATTTCCCTTTTTCATCTATGCGGGCATTGGCCTGAGCAATCACCTTGCCCTCTTCTTCATCAGCAGTGAGATACAAGGTTTCGGAATAATCTATTTTCCCGTTCTGAACCCTCCGGTAAGGAGTTTCAATAAAGCCAAGTTCATTGATTTTGGCATGTACACACAAGGAAGAAATCAATCCGATGTTAGGTCCTTCAGGAGTTTCAATAGGACAAAGACGTCCATAATGGGTATAGTGTACATCACGAACTTCGAATCCTGCTCTTTCGCGCGAAAGCCCTCCGGGTCCTAAGGCTGAGATTCTGCGTTTATGGGTCATTTCTGCCAGAGGATTGGTTTGATCCATAAACTGGGAAAGCTGGTTGGTTCCAAAAAATGAGTTAATGACCGAAGACAATGTCTTGGAATTAATCAGGTCAATGGGGGTAAATACCTCGTTATCCCTGACATTCATGCGTTCGCGAATCGTTCTCGCCATACGGGCCAGTCCCACACCAAACTGATTGGCCAGCTGTTCACCCACAGTCCGCACCCGACGATTACTGAGATGGTCGATATCATCTACGTAAGCTTTTGAATTAATGAGTTCAATCAGGTGCTTAATGATACTGATAATATCTTCTTTGGTAAGTACCCTGGTTTCCGGTGGGATATTCAGATTGAGTTTTTTATTGATTTTATACCGTCCTACCTCTCCCAGATCATACCGTTTATCGGAAAAGAAAAGCTTATCGATCACATCACGGGCAGTGGCTTCATCGGGAGGTTCTGAACTTCTTAACTGGCGGTAAATGTAAAAGACGGCTTCCTTTTCACTGTTACAGGGGTCTTTCTGCAGCGTATTATAGATGATCTCATAATCGCTGATATTCTGTGATTCCTTATGAAGCAGAATAGACTGAACCCCTGCTTCCACAATCATGTCAATATGTTCGTTCTCAAGAATTGTTTCGCGTTCGATAATCACATCATTGCGTTCGATAGACACCACTTCGCCGGTATCTTCATCCACAAAATCTTCAATCCATGATTTGAGTACCCTGGCAGCCAGTTTTCGTCCCACACACTTTTTCAAAGTGGCTTTGGAGACTTTGATTTCATCAGCCAGATCAAATATTTCAAGGATGCTTTTATCGCTTTCGTATCCAATGGCCCGAAGAAGAGTTGTTACAGGAAGTTTCTTTTTGCGATCGATATAAGCATACATCACATTATTGATGTCTGTGGCAAATTCAATCCATGATCCTTTGAAAGGAATGATACGGGCCGAATACAACTTGGTGCCATTGGTATGAATGCTCGAACCGAAGAATACACCGGGAGAACGGTGAAGCTGAGATACGATAACACGTTCGGCTCCATTGATCACAAAAGTTCCCCGTGGAGTCATGTAAGGAATTGTTCCCAGGTAAACATCCTGCACCACGGTATCAAAGTCCTCATGTTCGGGATCGGTACAATAGAGTTTAAGTTTAGCCTTCAGAGGAACGCTGTAAGTCAATCCTCTGTCAAGACACTCCTCAATGGAATACCTGGGAGGGTCAATGTAATAATCAATAAACTCCAGTACAAAGTTGTTGCGTGTATCGGTAATGGGGAAATTCTCGGAAAAAACTTTATACAGCCCCTCGTTTTTTCTTTTTTCCGGTGATGTTTCAAGCTGGAAAAAATCAGAAAAGGATTTAAGCTGTAATTCCAGAAAATCCGGATACTGAACTTCCTGTTTGGTTTTTGAGAAATTTATTCTTTTCTCTGTTTTTTTCAATGAAGCCATTGCATTCAGCGTATTAAATTGAACTTAATTAAAAACAACAAAAAGGCAAGGAGAAATATTTTTTCTCCTCACCTTACATCCTGATTTCTTTTCCCTTATTTAAGTTCAACTTCTGCTCCTGCTTCTTCAAGTTGTTTTTTGATGTTTTCAGCGTCGCCTTTGGAAAGTCCTTCTTTAACGGTTTTGGGAGCACCATCTACAAGATCTTTGGCTTCTTTCAGGCCGAGTCCTGTGATTTCCTTCACTATTTTAACTACCTGCAGTTTTTGTCCGCCTGCACTTTTCAGTATCACATCAAAAGTTGTTTTCTCAGCAGCAGCAGCACCTGCACCTCCGCCTGCTGCAGGAGCAGCAACAGCAACAGCTGCAGCTGCAGGTTCAATCCCGTATTCTTCTTTCAGAATTTTTGCAAGTTCGTTAACTTCTTTTACAGTTAAATTCACCAACTGTTCTGCGAAAGCTTTTAAGTCTGCCATTTTATTAAATTTTTAATTGTTAATTACTTTTTTATTTACTTTTTTACTCTTTTTTATCAGCCAGTGTTTTGACTACACCAGCCAAGGTGTTTTTCCCCGATTGCAATGCGGAGATCACATTCTTTGCAGGGGACTGAAGCATAAAGATAATATCGCCGATAAGTTCGTTTTTCGACTTAAGGCTGGCCAATACTTCAAGCTGAGCGTCCCCGATGTATACTCCTTCTTCTACATACGCTCCTTTAAAGATTAAAGAAACTTTTTCATTTTCTTTCTTAAAGTCCTTGATCAACCGGGCAGGAACATTTGCTGTATCACAAAACATTACTGCAGAATTGCTTTTAAGAACTGAGAAAAGGTCTCCGTAATCTTTTCTGGTTTTTTCGAGCGCTTTTCTGAAAAGAGTATTTTTAACCACAATCAACCTGACATTGTTCTCAAAACATTTGCGGCGCAATTTACTTGTAGCCAATGCATTCATGTTGGAAGCATCGGCAATGTAAAAGTTTTTTGAACTTTCAAGTTGATTGACAAGCGAATCTATAATCTGTTGTTTTTCTTCTCTTTTCATACCTTTTTAGTTTAACTTACTTCTTCGATCGACTTGGTGTCTATTTTCAGTCCCGGGCTCATGGTGGTGGAAAGGTATACACTTTTAATGTAGGTCCCTTTGGCTGAACTGGGTTTAAGTTTGATGATGGTCTGGATAAATTCGCGTGCATTTTCGGCTATCTTTTCAGGCGGAAAAGAGATTTTACCTATAGAAGAATGGATAATTCCCGCTTTATCTATTTTAAAATCGATCTTTCCGGCTTTTACCTCCTTGACAGCCTTTCCTATTTCCATGGTCACTGTTCCGCTTTTGGGATTGGGCATTAACCCACGGGGGCCCAAAATCCGTCCCAGCGCACCGATTTTCCCCATCACAGAGGGCATGGTAATGATGATATCCACATCAGTCCATCCGTTTTTTATTTTTTCGATGTATTCATCCAGTCCCACATAATCAGCCCCTGCTTCTTTGGCTTCAGCCTCTTTGTCGGGAGTGCATAACACCAGAACCCGCACCTGTTTACCGGTTCCATGAGGCAAAGTAACCACCCCACGAACCATCTGGTTGGACTTTTTAGGATCAACCCCAAGCCGCACATCCATGTCTACCGAAGCATCAAACTTTGTGAAAGTAATTTCCTTCAGCAAAGAGGCAGCTTCGGTAAGCTTGTAGGCCTTCCCCGGCTCAACTTTAGCCAGGGCTTTCTTGAAATTTTTTGTTGATTTTGCCATCGTCTCTTCAGTTTTATTCACCAAAAGGTGGAGTTCCGGTAACCGTAATTCCCATACTTCTGGCTGTTCCGGCAACCATTTTCATGGCCGATTCCAGTGTATAACAATTCAAATCAGGCATTTTGAGACTTGCAATCTCTTTTACCTGATCCCATGTCACTGAGCCTGCCTTGTTCCGGTTGGGCTCAGACGAACCTTTCTGCACCTTTGCAGCTTCCATTAACTGAACTGCCACAGGAGGTGTTTTGGTGATAAATTCAAAAGACTTATCGGAATAAACTGTAATAATCACCGGAATTACTTTCCCTGCCAGATTCTGGGTACGTGCATTAAACTGCTTACAGAATTCCATGATGTTCACTCCTTTGGAACCTAAAGCAGGACCCACAGGAGGCGAAGGATTAGCTGCTCCTCCCTTAATCTGTAGCTTAATTTGTCCCACAACTTCTTTTGCCATATTTATTTATTTTTAATTTATTCTACTTTTTCCATCTGAAGGGAAGCATTGAAAAAACAACAGAAGGAAAAAGGTAGTGCGTTTATTCTTTTTCAACCTGTAAAAAACTAAGTTCTATCGGCGTTTTACGTCCAAAAATTTTTACTGAAACTTTTAATTTTTTCTTTTCATTATTTACTTCTTCAATCACCCCTGTAAAACCATTAAAAGGACCATCGATTACCTTCACACTTTCTCCCACAAAAAAGGGAGTAGCGTTTTCTTCTTCCACCTCTGCCAGTTCGTCAATCTTTCCAAGAAGCCTGTTTATTTCCGATGGTCGCAAAGGAGTAGGTAGTTCTCCTTTCAAAGCATCACTAATGGCCTTTTTGTCTTTATTAAGAGATTTTGATCCCAGATCTTTGGATGACAAAAAACCCAGCACATTCGGAGTGTTCCGCAAGAGGTGAGGAATTTCTCCTACCAGAGCTGCCTCCACCAACACATATCCCGGATACAAAATCCTTTCTTTGCTTATTTTTTTCCCTTTACGTATCTGGTACACTTTCTCTACCGGAATCAATACCTGCGAAACAAAATCCTGCAGGTTATGATTTTTAATTTCGGTTTCAATATACTCCTTTACCTTGCGTTCTTTCCCGCCAATGGCTCGGAGAACATACCATTTTTTTTCCACGTCGGCCATTGTGTTATGTTATATAAATAATTTGTAAATAAAGGTAACTATATGCTTGAAACTGAAATCCATTACAAAAACCACAATGGCAAAAATCAATGAACTTACCATTACAATTATAGCACTGCTGGTAAGTTCTTTTCTGGTAGGCCATGTGACTTTCTGCATCAACTCAATATAGGATTCCTGCAGATATGTTTTTATTTTATTCATTTTATTCTTTCCCTGGTTTTTAAGAAGCACGGGAGGAGCGATTCGAACGCCCGACACACGGTTTTGGAGACCGTTGCTCTACCAGCTGAGCTACACCCGTATATCCACGGGATTAAAGTAATGATTACTAACCTCCCCTTACCTGTCCCCGTGTATTTTTTCAAGAAAAGGAAGGAGGATTTATTCTCCATCCTCCCTTTTCTTATTAATTATTATTCAATGATTTCAATTACCTGTCCTGCACCTACTGTGCGGCCTCCTTCACGGATAGCAAACCTTAATCCTTTATTGATGGCCACAGGATAAATCAGTTTTACCTTGATAGTCACATTATCTCCCGGCATAACCATTTCACGTCCTTCGGGCAATTCAATTTCACCTGTTACATCAAGGGTACGGAGGTAAAACTGAGGACGGTAGTGATTGTGGAAAGGAGTATGACGTCCACCTTCTTCTTTTTTCAGGACATAAACTTCTGCCTTGAATGTGGTATGGGGAGTAATGCTTCCGGGCTTGGCAACAACCATTCCTCTTTTGATTTCATCTTTTTCTATCCCACGGAGCAATATGCCAATGTTATCACCGGCTTCGCCGTAATCAAGAATTTTCCGGAACATTTCCACTCCTGTTACTACACTCTTCTTGTCCTGGCCAAGTCCAATAATCTGCACTTCTTCTCCTGTTCTCACCACCCCTGTTTCAACACGTCCTGTAGCCACTGTACCACGTCCGGTGATTGAAAATACATCTTCTACCGGCATCAGGAAGGGTTTGTCTTTTTCGCGGGGAGGAATGGGAATGTATTCATCCACTGCTTTCATCAGTTCAATGATTTTTTCCTCCCATTTTGGATCCCCGTTCATTGCTCCCAGGGCCGAACCACGAATGATGGGGGTATTGGCACCGTCAAACTGATAAAAGTTTAACAACTCACGTACTTCCATTTCAACCAGATCCAGCATTTCAGGATCTTCCACCATGTCTACCTTATTGATAAACACAACAATTCGGGGGACATTCACCTGACGGGCCAGCAGAATGTGTTCACGTGTCTGAGGCATCGGACCATCAGTAGCAGCCACAACAAGGATGGCACCGTCCATCTGGGCAGCTCCTGTGACCATGTTTTTAATATAGTCTGCATGTCCCGGGCAGTCAATATGAGCGTAGTGCCTTTTTTCTGTCTGGTATTCCACATGAGCAGTGTTAATGGTAATTCCACGCTCTTTTTCTTCCGGAGCATTGTCGATGGAATCAAAACTACGGACTTCCGACAAACCTTTCTTGGCAAGTACCATGGTAATGGCAGCCGTTAAGGTTGTTTTTCCGTGGTCCACGTGACCAATTGTCCCAATATTAACGTGCGGTTTTGACCTGTCAAATTTTTCTTTTGCCATAATTTAAAATTTTATTGTTATTTCAATTTAACTTTTTGAATTTATCCTTTTTCTTGCCTTTTTAACATCAGAGCCATTGATGGGAATTGAACCCATGACCCCTTCCTTACCAAGGAAGTGCTCTACCCCTGAGCTACAACGGCTTTTCCGGCACATCGGATAAGCCGGTTACCCTTCGCACCGTATAAAATTGCAGAGCGGGAGACGAGACTCGAACCCGCGACCCTAACCTTGGAAGGGTTATGCTCTACCAACTGAGCTACTCCCGCTTGCCATCTTTATCAATGAACCTTTCTTCTTTACTTCGTCAACACAGAGGTGCTTCTGGTTCAAATATCATTTTTTCAATGAACATCATTCTTTTTGTGGGGAGAGGAGGATTCGAACCTCCGAAGTCGTAAGACAACAGATTTACAGTCTGCCCCAGTTGGCCACTTTGGTATCTCCCCTGCTTTTCTTCATAACACGAGCCGATGGAGGGATTCGAACCCCCGACCAGCTGATTACAAATCAGCTGCTCTGGCCAACTGAGCTACATCGGCACTATTTCAAATAACGTGTATCCACTCTTTTTCAAAGGGACTGCAAATGTATAAATATTTGACAAGTATTCAAAAAAATAATTATCCTTTTTAATTCCTGTTAAAGATTCTTCTGTTTTTCCTTGTACTTGATTAACTGAGTTTTTAAAGTGTCAACAATCTGATCCACAGCTTCTTCAAAGGTTTTGCATTCACGTTTCGCAAAAAGGTCATTGCCCGGAACTTCAAGGCGAACCTCTACAACTTTATTTTCTTTTTCATGATCATTGTTGATTTTCAGTTTGACTTCTGCCCCGATAAGTCCACTGTAATAATGTTCAAGTTTCTGGATTTTTTTTTCAATCAAATCCAGCAATTTTTTATCGGCATCAAAATGAACAGAACTGATTTTTAAATTCATATCTCTTCCCTCCCTTTGTTTCTTCGTTATGCCCTTGGATGGGCTTTTCTGTAAACCTCCTTTAATTTTTCAAACGAATTATGAGTGTACACCTGGGTGGCCGACAGGTTGGCATGTCCCAGAAGTTCTTTAATGGCATTAAGATCGGCTCCTTTGTTCAGTAAATGGGTGGCAAATGTGTGACGAACCACATGGGGGCTCTTTTTCTCAAGAGTGGTTACCATAGAAAGATAAGTATGGACAATGCGGTACACTTCTTTTCCGTACATCCGCCCTCCCTTCCGGTTAACAAAGAACGTTTCTGTTGAGCCATAGAGCTTATTTCTCCACTGGCGGTAAGCTTCAATTTCTTTCACAAAAGAAGGAGAAAAAGGGATGATACGTTCCTTGTTCCGTTTGCCCAGCACCTTGATGGTACATTGCCCTGTATCTACTGCTATATCTTTCAGATTAATCAATTCCGACAAACGAATGCCCGTACGGTAAAGCATCTCTATGACCATCCGGTTTCGAAGAGAAAGAAAATCACTTCCAAAATCCACCTTATCAAGCAACGCTTCCATAGGTTGTTCTTCGACAAACACCGGCAATTGTTTTTTAACTTTGGGGGCAATGATTTTGTCCATTGGATTTTTACTCAGTACGCCTTCTTTAATAAGAAAACGATAAAAACTTTTGAGGGATGAAATTTTTCTGGTTACCGTCCGTGCTGACATCCCTTCTTTAAGAAGATGGGCCATCCATCGCCTGATGATCTGAGGATCTGCCTTTTCGGAAGAACTTCCTTCCTGGGAACAATAATCAGCAAACTGGGTTAGGTCAGTTTCATAGGACAAAACTGTATGAGACGAAAAGCGCTTCTGATAACGCAAATAATCCAGAAACATCTTTTGAAATTCCATGCCTCATAAGATTGATGAAAAATTACTCTTCTGCCTGGCGAAGTTTCTGAAGATAAATAGCCCTTAACCGCTGTTGACGCAATTTGACTGACCTTTTTTCAAAATGTTGCCTTTCCCGGAGTTCTTTTACAATGCCGGTTTTTTCAAACTTCCGCTTAAATTTCTTCAGCGCTCTATCTAAGTTTTCGCCTTCTTTAATGGGTACAATAATCATATTTTTTTGTTGTTAAAAAATGGTGGGCAAATTTATGAATTATCAGATATTAATCAAAATTTTAAGGGGAAAATGTGTAAATTATTCATTTACAAAAATTTAATATCTAATATAAGGAATTATTTTTTGCTCGATAGAATCGGGGAATATACGGCTTGCCCGGAGGTCGTTCTCACTTTTGAATTGTCCCATGAGACGACGGTAAGAAACTATTGCTTTTGATTGATAAACAGAGATATAGGGATGAGATGCTATTGTTCTTTCCGGATCTTTATTAATATAAACAGGTTGAATCAGTGTTGTATCGAGGATGAGCAAAGGCCGGATGCGTTGAATCACTTCATGGCTTAATCCGTGTACCTCATAAAGCTGGTCGATCGAATAAAAACCTCCCAGTCGCTCACGGTAACGGAGAATACGGGAAGCCAGTACAGGACCTATGCCGGGCAATGCAACCAGATCGGTTGAATCGGCTTTATTCAGTTCAACTTTATCCTTTCTTAACGGGATGACAGGAAAGGAAGAATTGTTTTTTTCCGGAACAGAAATCTTTATGTAAGGCTCAATGTCGTGATAAAACAACGAATCAATGCCATATATCTTTTTTACTTCTTCTTTACGAAAAAATCGTCCTCCTTTCTGACGGTACCTGAGGAGGCTGTTGATAGCCAACCGGGAAAATCCCAGTTTTTTCATCTCATAGAAAGACACGGTGTTAGGGTCAAAACAAAACTTCTCTTTTGCCGGATCCGGAGAAGAAATCATTCTGCCGGAAAGGTGCCCTGCTGAATCTTCGTGCCCCGCATGAAAGGAATCCACGGAAAGCTTTTCCCATGAAATGCCCGAAACAAACGGCACGGGGTTACTTATCCGGAACATCCATGGCAGAAGACACACAAGGATTATCAGCACAAACAACACAATCAATCCCCTCTCTTCGCCGGGAGTAAAAGAAAAATAGTTTCGAAAAAAATGCCACCATCGTTTGATCATAAAATCAAATTTTTCAGTGAAGTCTGTTCTGTTTCAATGATGGTCTGCAGCATATCTCAGAAAGGATATCCTATGGCAATAAAAAAGTTCACATCATTCCTGGCAGTAAAATGCCCGTTAAAAAGAGGCCAGTGATGACCATCGGGAGCTGAAGGATCTCTTGTTTTCATTCCCACATCGAAACGCAATACAAAAAAAGAAAAGTCGTAACGCAACCCGGCCCCTGAACCAATGGCAATCTGCCGGTAAAACGAAAAGGGGTTAAAGATGCTGCCGGCAGGATCGTTTTCCTTGATGTTCCAGATATTTCCTGCATCGATAAACATAGCTCCTTCAAGAGATCCGAAAAGACGAAAACGGTATTCAACATTTCCTTCCAGTTTCATGTCGCCTGTTTGCATGGGGAAAGCAATGCCTGAGGTATCCACACTCGAACCGGGACCAATGGCCCTGGGCTGCCAACCTCTGATACTGTATGCTCCTCCGCAGAAATACCGGCGGACAAAGGGCATAGATACGGAATTTTTGTAAGGAACCCCTACGCCGGCATAAAAGCGGTAGGCCAGGCGGTCACTCACATTCACCGGCTGATAGTATTTTACTTCTATATCCATTTTCACGTATTGGGCATAATCTGTCCCAAACAACTGATATAGGCCTTTTTCATTTTTTTGTAAATTGACAAGATTGGAATAACCTCTGAGCAAAACACCTGCCGACTCTCCCCGAATGTTAAAATAATAGGAGGTTATGTTTTTACCGGGCTCCTGGTTTGTAAACAGGTAGCCCATGCTCACCGAAGTGATAAACTGTTTCTGATAGCTGTACTTCAGAAAACTTTGCGAGATGAGTTGTTCAAAAGCTGCATCTTTAAATTGAGGAAACACATAGTTGATTTCTACCAGATTAACTGTGTAGGTGGTAAAGGGGTTTCCTTTCCAGTTGTATCCAAAAGACAGGTTGGCAAGGGTACGTGAATAATCGGGACGTTCCCTGAAATTATAAGCTGCCAGGAGAGTGGTTTTGGGAGAATACTTTTTTACAAATTCTTCGTGACTGAAAGGCAAAAGAAACTGGGGGATGCTCAGACGAACTTCGGCACCATATTCAAAAGTATTGTATATCCTGGTCTTATCGCGGTTACGCAAGGTCTCATACCCTCCGCGGAGTTTGATGTCAAGGATTTGTGCTTTGTGAAATAAATTTTTATGCTGATAAATAAGATTAACTCCGGCACCAAAATTACCGTTGTTGTTTGTACCTTCTATCTCGGCCTGATAGGATTGTGCAGCATAGGGAATTAAACGGATATAACAATCGAGAGGATATAGTTCCTCCTTCATATCAGCATGATTATTTTCTTTAAACACTTTTTCCCGGAAAACAATATCAATAAATTTAAAATTTCTAAGCAGGCTTAATTTTTTATAAGTCTCGGTTACCTGGTCCATATTAAATAACTGACCCGGCTGAATAAGAATATTTTGCCGGATTATCCTGAGGTCATGCCGAGGCTTTCCACTGCATAGAAAATAAACGTCGCCGGCTTTGATTGTATCAAACTGAACAGCAGCGCTGTCGGATGATGAAACACGATACTCAGTCATCACATACACATGTTCAATAAAATAACGCCTGTGAGGAAGGGAATGAACCTTATTCAAGGTATCGCGCCACACATATTTTGCAATGCCAAGGGTAAGATCTACCTGGTGCATGCCGAGGTTTGAATCGGCCTGAAAAAAAACATATTCTTTATTGAAATTATAAAAACCTTTTGTTTTCAATAATGACTCTATACGGGAACGTTCCTCCTGCAAACGATTAAGGTCAAAGAGGTCGCCCGGATGCAGCAAACAGTTTCCTGTATCAGCCAGCACATAAGGAGCAATGAGACTATCCTCAAAGACATACGACACACTGCGTATATGATAAGGAGTTCCAGGCAAAACCGTGTAATAAACAATGGCCTTTTGACCCTTTGGGATCATTGTGTCAATGACCACAGCATTATAATAGCCACGATTCTGCAGGTACAGTTGCATTTGCTGCGACGATCGTTTCTGCAGCGATTCATCGTAAACGACAGGAGGTTCTCCGGCTGTCCGGAGCCATCGGTGCACAAAATTATTTTTATTGTCTTTCGAGCGATTATATAACCATAAGCCAAAGCGAAACCCGATCAATCTTCTGTTGGGTAGTTGTTTAAGATAAGGAGAAAGTTCACTTTTAGTAATTTCTTTTGTATTTACTGTAATGACGTTTTTATCGAGGAGGTAGGATCCCGAAGGGACTTTTTTAGCCGGGTGACAGGAAAAAAAAAGGACACTGCCCCATGTCATGAGGAGCAATGCTTTTGTAAATTTTCTGATTTGTCTTCTTGTTCCGGAAAACATTCCTGCACTAAATTTGTCAAAGTTATGGTTTTTGGCTAAATTTCTCAATTTGATAAGAATTAGATCAAAAAGATAAATTGCTGCACAAAAAGTAACAGCAGCGACTAAGCTGAGAAATACCATGGGATTGAGCCGGAGTCAAATAAAAATGATACGCTCGCTCGGTGAGAAAAAAAACCGGGATGAACTTGGTTTGTTTGTTGCCGAAGGAGAAAAAATAGTGAGTGAAATACTGGAAGCAGGATATCCTGTGGAAGTTCTCATTGTAAATAAAACATGGACTCTGTCCGATGAAACCTTCAGGAAAAATATTAAAGAGATGCATGTGGTAGAAGAAGCAACAATGAGCAGGCTGAGTCAGTTATCCACTCCTTCGCCCGTGCTGGCGGTATGCCCAAAAAGAAAAAATGAAACTTCCCATCGTTATTTTCACTCGCATCTCTCGTTATTACTCGATGAGATTCAGGATCCTGGCAATGTGGGTACAATCCTTCGGATTGCTGATTGGTTCGGCATCAGTCAGCTTGTGTGTTCTCCTCATAGTGCCGACATGTATAATCCGAAAGTGATTCAGGCTTCAATGGGGGCCTTTTTAAGGGTTTCGTGCCTGTATACATCGCCGGAAGAATTTTTATCCGGCATTGCTGCACCGGGATATCAGGTATATGGAACCTTCACGGAGGGACAGTCCATTTACCATGAAAAATTAAGTACTGCAGGATTGATTATTCTGGGCAATGAATCCAGAGGGATAAGCAAATCCCTTTACCCGTACATTACCTCGCGCCTGTCGGTTCCCCGTTTCCCTGCCGGGCACAAAGGAGCCGAATCATTAAACGTGGCTGTGGCCGCCGGCATCGTTTGTGCTGAATTCAGACGAAGGCAAATAACTACAGCACCATGAGGAGAAAACAAAAAGGAAAGGAACTCGATAAAACACTTCATTATTTCATCGCATATAAACCCTACGGGATGATATGTCAGTTTTCTCCCCACGAAAACCGGCCTTCTCTTGCCACACTGTATCCCTTTCCCTCTGATGTATATCCGGTGGGCCGGCTGGATGCCGACAGCGAAGGTTTGCTGATTCTCACCAATGATAAGCGTCTGAACCATCTTTTGCTTGATCCTTCGCGGCATCATTCCCGCACTTATCTTGTTCAGGTGGAAGGAGACATTACCGGAGAAGCCATTGAACATTTATGCCGGGGAGTAGAAATCAACCTGAAAGGGAAAAAATATCATACCCTTCTGGCCACAGCAGTAAAGCTAACCCTTCCTCCTACCCTTCCTGAAAGGACTGTACCTATTCGTTCCCGGAAGAACATTCCTGTATCATGGATACGTCTCACTCTCAGGGAAGGAAAAAACAGACAAATCAGAAAAATGACTGCCACGACAGGCTTTCCAACACTCAGACTTATCCGCATTGCCATTGAGGACCTTTGTTTGGGCAATCTGAAACCTGGAGAAGTACAGCAAATAAGCCGGGAAAAGATATATACCTTGCTGAAAATAAAACAGGAACTCAGCCCCTGACGTTCTGAGTTCCTGTAATTACTAAAAATCAAAAGTTATTCTTTCACTACCTTCTTGGTGATGACCTCTCCACTGTCAGCATAACATCTCAGAAAATACACCCCTGCTGAAAGATCCGACATGCTTATCAAAACCTCATCTTTCCGGTTGCTTATAGCGGTCTTCAACACTTTCCCTGAAACGTCAAGCAATTCAACTCTTTTCAGATCGCTTGTCCCTGCCACATGAAGAACATCCCTCACAGGGTTCGGGTATACTGCATAGTCTGTCCCGGGAACTTGTTCCCCTTTAAAAGGATAATAAAATTTAACCGTCTTCTCCGCCTTCACCCCCGAACCATCCTGGGCCACAGCAATCACCTTCACCGTACCAATCTGTTTAATGGAAAGTTTTCCCGAACCATCAATGGTGGCTATATTCTCATCGGAGGTATACCAGAAAACCGTCTTCTCTGTGGCATCATCAGGATATACAGTGGCAGTATAGGTAAATTTTTGCAAAGGGCTGACAAACAAAATAGAATCCTCTCCCGAAATTTTAATGCTGTCAACCAGCACCGTATCGGCTGCTTTTCCAAAAGCTATCCATTCAATCCACACCGAACCTTTAAAATCATTCGATTTGGCAGCTTCTGTCTGTGACCATCCCTGATTTAAATCATAGGTAATGCCATTATTGAACTTTATCCACAAATAGCGAACATCGGTGCTGTCGTAGTTATTATTCCCGGTAGCCCCGTTAAAATTAAACATGTATCTGCGCCAGGTAGCAGTATCTCCTTTGATGATAAGTTGTGCCCCGCTGGTAGGATTAACAGCCTTGGTACAGGGACCTATAAACATCGTAAAGTCAGGCGCCTTGAAGGTGGCATTAGGATCAGTGCTGACATGCCCTCGTGCATTGCTTCCCCTTATCTTCACACGAATGTTTTTGTATTCCGACATGTCAATATTCACCCCCATTGATGGAAATACGCGAAGCACCACCGGCGAAAAACCATAAGAAAAAATTTTCCACGTCAACGTCGGTATCCCCGATCCCGGTGCCGACTCAGGTCCTATTTTGTCTATGTCTATCTTTAAAGCATCCCCGTCCATCGAAAAACGGTACACCGGAGGAGCCTCCCCCGGATGATTCACAGGATCAAGATAATGTTCGTCTGATACAATATAAAGATTATTCGCATTAAAACGCAACCGGTAACTGTTCACCCGCTGGGTCTCTTTCACAGTAACCCTTCTCGTGGCTGTTACCCCGCTACCATCCTGGGCTGCGGCTGTGATCTTTACCACCCCCGCTTTGGTACAGGTAATTTTACCCGGAGCTGTATCAATAACAAAATAACAGGCATCCCCCGAGTCAATGGTAAACTTCACACTCTTGTTCGCAGCATTGGCCGGAGTAACGGTTGAGGTAATGCTCATCGCCGTATCTATCCACAACTCATTAATTCCTATTTCCATGTCATTATACGGCAAATTCACCGTAACCCCCGTTACTGCCTGCGGGAAAAGCCTGATTGTACTTAATCCCGCTATGAATAAAAACAAAGTAACTTTTTTCATAGGTAGTGTAACTTTGTTTCTGTAAAATTAAAAAAGCCACGGCTGAAGAAAAAAGTATAAATTAAAACTTAAAAAATCAATCAGCCATGGAAAGAAAAGTGAATAAAGGTACAAAAGATT
>Ga0272448_1003547_pt1 | contig 18474 bp, 10 predicted proteins | sample YNPCB0191_FD_202220 | JGI IMG/M metagenome (GOLD analysis project Ga0272448, IMG submission 202220) | Hot spring sediment microbial communities from Yellowstone National Park, WY, United States - YNP-CB-019-1 | ecosystem: Environmental > Aquatic > Thermal springs > Hot (42-90C) > Sediment... | reverse complement strand
TCGGACCAATTTTACCCCCTATAAGTTGAGAGGCCTGGCCGGGCGGATACAGTCAAACTGAAGTGTTACGGTTATTCAAAGATCAAGAGCACCAGGGGGTGTTGTTCGCAAACCCTTTTCCAAAGGGTTCGGGGAGGCGGATTTCCTCCCGGCCCAAATCCTGCAAGGATTCTCCAGGATTACCGATTCGGCAAGGCGGCCACAATCGCCAAGCCCAGCAGGCCCGCGGCAAGCATATAGTAGGTGGCAGCCAGAAGCGTTTTGCGAATCAGGGAACCTTCCCGGCCCGACATGCCGACCGTGGCCGAGGCCGCCACCACGTTGTGTACGCAGATCATATTTCCGGCCGCTCCGCCGACCACCTGAAGCGCCACGATCCACAGAGAGGTCATAGGATGGCCCAAAACCCCGCCAATCTGCCGACCTACCTCAAATTGAAACAGGGAAAACATCATATTGCTGACCGTATTGCTACCGGCCACAAAAGCGCCTAAAGCGCCGATGACCACCGCGACCACAGGCCAAACCACTCCCACCGCATGGGCGGCGGCACAAGCCAACTCACTCGGCATACTGCCCAGCCCCGCTTGGTTGACGTCGGAATTGATGAAAATTTGGACCATGCCCACCGCAAAGACCAATGCGACGGCAGCCCCGCCCAGTGCCCGGCCTACGTCTTGCACCGCTCGGACCGCAGCATGGACCGGCATCCGCAAAATCCCGATACTCAGCACAGACACGATCAAAAACACCGTTCCCGGCAGGGCCAGCGGTGCCGATTCGATGCCTATTTTCGTCCCGAACAGATGGGGGATTTCCAGTTTGGTTTGTTTGGCCCATTGCCAGATAGGTGGACAAAAGCGCATTCCCAGGAGGAGTCCTGCCACCAAGGTATACGGCAGCCAGGCCTTCCAGGCAGGCACTCCGGTTTCTTCCGCCCTGGTCAGATGTTCCGGCAACGTGCTTTTCCACTCCTCTTCCCACTGGGCCGGGGGAGGAAAATCCCAGATTTGCCTAGGCTGAAACCACCCCAGCCGGGCTGCCGCCGTCGTAACCACCAGGGCCGTCAACGCACCGATCAGACTCGGATATTCCGGCCCCACGAAAAGGCCCAGGAGAAGATACGGGACCGTAAAGGCCAGTCCGCCAAAGAGGGCAAACTGCCAGGCTTCCAGGCCTTCCCGCCACGATCGCCGGGCGCCGAAAAACCGGGTCAACACGGAACAGACGATCAGCGGAATCAACACTCCCACCACCGCATGAAGCAGAGCCACCCGGGCGCTAATGGCAAGAATCATCTGTTCATAGGGGCCCTCCAGGGCTTCGGTCCATCCGGTGGGGCCGGCTGCTGTGGCCACTGCCGAAGAAACGGAGTGGCTTCCCCCCGGCAAAAAATACTGTCTCAAGAAGGCGGCGACCGACGCTTGCTGGTACAGGCCCCGATGGACGCCGATCCGGATGGGCGTGCCTACCGCCCCGAAAGAAACCGGCGTGCTTTGGATGATCAGCGTGGCCACCACGGCGGCCATCGGCGGAAACCCTAAAATCACTAGCAGCGGACCGGCCACCGCCGCCGGAGTGCCAAAACCGGACGTGGCCTCAATAAAGGCTCCGAATGCCCAGGCGACGATCACGGCCTGGACCCGCCGGTCCGGACTGATCCGCTCAAAACCGTGCCGGATGGTCGCCACCGCACCGGAGTGCTTTAGTACATAGAGCAGGAGAAGGGCGCCGAAGACAATGTACAAAAGCTCTCCTGTAACGACGAGCCCTCGCACAGCGGCTGCGGCCATCTGCGTCCAGGGGATTTTCCAGTACAACCAGCCCACCAGCACCGTCAGCCCCAGGCCAACCGGCATCACCTGCCGGGCCGTCCACCGCCGCCACACTAAAAGCAAAAACACGACCGCCAACGGCGCTATGGCCACTAGCGCCGCCATCGGATGACTCGTCATGGCTTCTCCTTCTGAAAGCTCGGCTGTCTGTTAGACTCAGCCATCCTGGCCCTTGCCAGTGAATTTCTCTGACCGGTTTATAAAGGCAGGACGGATCATGGCTAGAATCGAACGTTTGCAAAAGCCGGTTGCTCCGGGGGTTTGCGGCAGCACCGAGGAACACCCCTGGTTCTTTTCGACTTTGGGATACTGCTATACTTTCGGATACTGCCAGGGCGATCGATAGGGGCGTTCCAGCAGCCGATTGGCTTCCTCATCGCCGATGCAAATTTCTTTCTCCCCGTCCCAGCGGACCGATCGGCCCAACTTCCAGGCCAACATGCCTAGAAGGCTCATCGTGGTAGATCGGTGACCGATTTCGATGTCGCAGACGGGTCGTCGGCCCGTCTCGATGGCCTGCAAAAAGTCGGCCCAAAGTTCTCTGATGTTTTGGGCGTCCGGCTGATGGAGTTGGGCGTCCTCATGGAGGACCGGTTTTTTCGGATTGGCCGGGTAAAACGTCCATCCGTCCAGCCAACCCATGTGGAACGTGCCTTCGGTGCCGTAGAAATAGACGCCCACTGGCTGATCCGGCCGGGTCTTTTCTGCATTGTTGCCGCCAAAGCGGCGATGTTCCCAGGTAACCGAAAAATTGTCGAACTGGTAGATGGCGATTTGATGGTCTGGGGCGTCGGTGGTCTGCTGTTTGCCGTCGTTAACGGGTGGTCCGAGAATGGGTCGGCCGCCGACGGAAGCCACCTGCTTAGGCCACTGCTCCTGGCTCCACCAGAGAATCTGATCCATCCAATGGATGCCCCAATCGCCCAGGGTGCCGTTGGCATAGTCCAAGAAGTTTCGGAAGCCCCGGGGGTGGATTTTTCGGTTGAAGGGTCGTTTTGGCGCTGGGCCGCACCACATATCCCAATCCAATTCTGGGGGTGGGTCTTCGTTGGGTTCGGGCTTTTCGGGGCCGCTGCCGCCGTAAAGGACAAAGGCGCGGATCATACCGATCTTGCCCGCCTTACCCGATCGCAAAAACTCCATGCCGGAGACATTGTGCGGGGAAATGCGGCGATGGGTGCCCACCTGGACCACTCGGTTGGCTTCCCGGGCGGCCTGCACCATCGCCCGGCCTTCGCGGATGGTATGACTGATCGGCTTTTCCACATAGACATGGGCGCCGGCCCGGCAGGCGTCGATGGTCATCAGCGGGTGCCAATGGTCCGGCGTGGCCACGATGACGATTTCCGGCTTTTCCTTTTCCAGAAGTTCCCGGTAATCGGTATAAAGTTTTGGCTCATCGCCGGTTTTTTGTTGGACCGTCTGCACAGCGGCCTTCAGATGGCGCCGATCCACATCGCACAAGGCGACCACTTTGGACTGCCCGGCGGCCATGGCTTCGTTCAAAATGTTCATGCCCCACCAACCGCACCCTAACAGGGCCGTGCGATACTGTCTGATCTTTTCGGCTCCTAGGACGGCTGGGACGCCGAGAGCCATCACCCCTGCAACCGCCGAACCGACCGCCGCCTTGGCCGACGCCCACATCGCCACACCAACAGCCGCCTTACCCGACGCCTTCAAAAACTCTCGCCGATCCACTGCCAAACGTTTCTCCGCCATCGTTTCACCCTCACTGACAAAAACCTTCCTCACCACTGCACCAAGTCAGAACGAAACATGGGCAACACTCTATCTGGGGATATGGCAGGCCTTCTGCTGGTTTTTCATTATGCCCTCCCAGGAGTCCGTTGAAAACCCCCTTGGTTATGCACACCCCCAGGGCCCTCCCAAAGATCGTCAATATCTACACATCCCTTACAATACACCCCATGTTAAAGGTATCGGTGTTTGCCCCTCACATGGGATGCTGGCCCCCCAATATTAGGTTGAACCTCCATTAGGTGAACCTGTCTTATAACTTAATTTCCCTAACTACTTATTGAAAATAGAGATATGTCAAATAATCGGCATACAGCGAGGGGCATGGCCTCTGAAACGGAGGGGAACTCGAAAATCCTCCTAAAATCTTATGGGGTTGCCAGTGGGAATGATGAGACAGTCTCACTCAATTAGCTTGACTGTATCTACTGGAAGTAATTACCACCATCTGTTGGGTTTGAGCCGATTCTTACCCCCTACAAGTTGTAGGGGCTTGGCCGGGGAGATACAGTCAAATTAGATACCCATACAGGAGAAGGAGACTTGGTTACACTTTCGTAGGAATTCTATATCCACCTTAGAAGGCCCCTTGTCCATCAACCAAGGAAGGGATAAATTTGGAGTAGATTTCTAAGAATATGGAATATCTCGTTAAAGGGTTGCACCTGTTTTGTGCTATTTGGAAAGGATATTATCCCCTTTGTAGAAGAGAAGCATCGGGTAAAATAGCACCTGCTAGGAGACTTCAACCGTTTGAGATAGCGGTTTTTGTGTCATTGCCTGTGTGCAATGAGGAGGACAGTTTTTGAAATTCTAGCTATAGTGTCCGTTTTGGCGGTGGCGCCAAGGAGTTGGCTATTGGACACCCACGGAGAAGAAGATCACTTCTCCAACGGGTACATGACCACTTGGGGCGGCGTAGCTCAGTTGGTTAGAGCAGCGGAATCATAATCCGCGTGTCCGGGGTTCGAGTCCCTGCGCCGCTACTGGACAGGTTTGAGCTCGTTTGAATGGGTTTGAAAGCTCTTGCATAACTCCGAAGCTCATAAGGGCTTGCGGAGAAAACTTCTCTTCTTTACAAACGCTTGCCGGGCTGCATTTTGGGCCACCTCTGGGCCGCATTTCGTGCCGCAAGTCGAAGCTTACGTCGGCCATCAACCCGCCCCTTCATTGCTTCCCGGGGTGTGAACGGTTACTTCGAAACGGCGCTGGAAATCAGACGCTGGCATATCGCCCCATAGAACCTATTACCCTCCGATGCGTGTGGAAGGAGATTCTTATCCTCCAGCCGGCGGGTTTGACATAGATTCCAACGTCTTCGGAACAATCGGTTTTTTCAGAAGACTTCTTATGATCCGCATAGTCCATCCGATAAGCGGGATGGTTCTGTTCGGTGTGTTCGGAGCCAGGGGCGGAGCGAAAGTCTTTCTCAATGCCCTTAAAAAGTCGGCATGGTGAGTTTCTGCAACGTATGTTTGAAGCGGTTGTTCTTCAGTGATGCAGGAATTCACTATGGTCAGCCTTCAGCAAACGGACGGGATGTTTCAGGCAGGCAGCGTCGGAAGGAAACTCACTGCCTCCAAGGGAGGTAGTGTGCTAAGAAAGTTGGCTTGGCAAGGTTTCCTCATCGGACTGGTTTTGATAAACCCATCGGGCCGAATGGGGTCCATGCATCTACCCGCCGCTCTGTCTCCTGAATCGTTGGTCCTACCTCTGACGGAACAGGAAACGGCGAAGGTCGCACCGAGGGCGATTTTTCCGGAACCGGAAACCCTCTGGATTCCGCAGGATGCCGTGCTTCAAACGCCGGATGGGAGAATGATGGGGGCCTTGGAAGGGGAATTCCCGGCCTCTTGTGGAGGATTGGAGGATGGGATGGGGGTGTGGGTGGCGTATCGGCCGCAAAGTTCTCTCCCCCCGCCCAAACCCGTTGATCGGATGTGGGAAGGACCGGTAACCCCGGTGGAGTCGGCCCTGCTAGCCGATGCAGCGGACGGCCGACTGGATTCCCATAGCCTGCTTCGGGCCGCCCTGATCGCTGGCGGTACTCTGCAAGAGGAGCAACTCCGCCACTACGAAACCAAGTTCCAGGGATGGTTGGTTCAATTACGGGAGCAAGAGATTTCGGCGCAGGAACCGCTCCAACGGGCCGAAAGCATCTTCCGATTCATGCACGAACGGATTTTGACCGGTGGTTATGATCTGCGGAGCAGCGACTTGGCTGGGACGCTTCAAACCGGCCGATACAATTGTGTGAGTGCTTCCCTGTTGTACCACTGTTTGCTCGAACCGTTCGGCATTGAGGCCTATGGATTGGAAATGCCTGGCCATGCCAGGACCCGGGTGCGAATGGGCGACAGGATATTGGACGTAGAAACCACCTGTTCCAGGTGGTTTGAGTTCGTTCGAAGTTCGAAAGAGTCTGTAGGTCATGAGGGGAGGGAACTTTCTCCGGCATCCCAACGGGGGGCAAAAGAACCAGAAAAGCCTTCTTCGGACAGTCCGGCAGCCGATGGAGAAACGTCGCCGCGGGAACACGATTTCTCTAGCAAGAGGAATTCCGTTCGGCAGATAAGTAATCTGGCCCTGGTGGCCACGATATACTACAACCGGGGGGTGGACTTTCTGTCCGAAGGGCGGTATGCGGAAGCCCTAGCCGCCAATGCCAAAGCCCTGCGGCTAGACCCGGACCATCCGACCGCATGGGGAAATTTTTTGGCTACGATGAATAATTGGGCGGTCTTTTTGGGTCGCTCTGGCCGATATGCGGAAGCAGCCGATCTGCTAAAACAAGGATTGGTTCTGGCCCCCAGTTACGAGCCGTTTCAAGCAAACTTTATGCATGTGCATACCCAATGGACTGCGGCGTTGCGTCGGGAGGGTCGATTTGCCGAGGCGTGGGAACTGCTGGCCCAGTCGGCCTCCGCGGCGCCGTCGTCGTATGCACTGGCGTTTCGGCATGTGCAATTGGAACTGGCGAAGGATTGGATATATGTTCATTTATCTCGCGGTCAGCCGAGTCAAGCGGCCGCTATTTGGCAAGAAGTACGCCGTCGGTTGGGCCCTACGCCCGACGTCCTAGAGGCCGAACGATCCCTCTTCCAGAAATGGGCTCACTGGCAAGAAATCCTAAGCCCCCAGCAGATTCACGAGACGGAAAACGCCGCTGTCTCCACGCTGAGGCCGGAAGATGTCCATTGAACTTCGGTAGGATTTCATACGACAGCGCTCCGTTCCGAGAAAACCACAATACGTTGGGTTGTTAGCAACCGGAGCAGCCTAACCGGTCGTGGGAAAAGGGCAACTTAGCACCGATAGGATTGAAAGGCGTACTTTTTGGCTGGAGGCCCCTATCCGATAGGGATGGGAACTTATTCATCTTCGCAAAACCAAGGGACACCAATATAGCCGAAAACCAGTGAGTTTAGTGTCTCTACCTTTTGCGAAGATCAGTAGTTGACCACATTGCGAAGGGGCAAACCCAGCAGGGCGCGTCGGCATGCCTCGGCCGCCTTCCGCCGCATGTCGTCCAGACCTTCCACGCTGTAAAAAGCGCTGTGAGGATTGATGATCAGCCGATGGTGAGCCGGATGATTCGGATCCCGCCATGCCTGGAGCAGCGGGTCGTCGTCGGAGGGCGGCTCCAGGGGCAGGACATCCAAGCCGGCGCCGGCCAGATGCCCGTCGGCCAACGCCTCCAGCACCGCTTCGGTGGCTACAATACCTCCCCGGGCCGTATTGATCAAAAAACTCCCCCTCGGCATCAGACGGATAATTCGCCGATCGATCATCCGGCGGGTTTCCGGTGTTAATGGACAATGAAGGCTCAAGACATGAGCGGATTGGGCCAATTCGTCCAGAGTCTCCACCCGACGAATGCCCAGGGCCTTGTCATAGCCGTCCGGTTTATACGGATCATAAAACTGGACCTCCATGCCGAGGATTTTGCCCCGGAGGGCCATGGCAGAGCCGATCCGCCCAAGGCCCACAATGCCCAGCACCCGCCCCCGCAATCGCACGACCGGAGCGGCTTGAAGATAAGACCATTCCCCCATTCCTGCCCGAAGCCGCGAATTGAGCAGATGCACTCCCCGGGCCAAAGTGAGCATCATAGCCAGAGCCGTGTCGGCCACTTCCTCCGTGCCATAGTCAGGCACATTAGCCAGGGGAATTCCCCGTCGCCGACAGGCCTCTGCATCCACATTGTCCACACCCACCCCACCCCGGACAATCAACTTGCACTGCTGGAGCCGTTGAATCGTTTTTTCGGTGATTGGAATCACATGATAGACAATCAAAGCATCCGCATGTTCCACCTGGCCCAGGAGTTGGTCTTCGGCCGTGGCCCCTAAAGCCACCAGTTCAGCCAAATCGGCCAACACCTGACGTTCCGGCGTTAAATCGTCGGTAAGAAAATCGGTAATGACCACCTGATACCGCTGAAAGTCCGAAGACATAACACTGTCCTAGGAATAGGGGTTAAGATAAATAATTGGTTGGATAGGCTCTGGGAGCCTTTCCCTTATGGAGGCTTGGACGGAGGAAAGCCCAAGCGAGACGGTTAAGGGATTTTGACGACCACGGCGCCGACCATCACCATGGAGTCGCCACCGGAATAGGCGCGGAGATTGTTGGCCGGTTCTTCCACGATGCAGCCGAGCACCAGAACGGAATCCCCCTGCTCTGCAGGAGGAGAGCTATTCAGAAGGAGGGGAATCTTGCGATCCGTGCCAGCAAGTTGAAGCTCATATTGCTCCCACCGACCGTGAGATTCCCTCCGGCCCAATTGACCTGCAGCCAACAGCCCCATGGAGAGGCGTCCGGCATCGTGCCAAACCGCGGCAGCCTGAGCGCCGATCTTTTCTGGATTGGTCGGTTCTTCCGCAACCCGTTCTAGAAGGGTCCGGGCGGCAAATCGCCGATCCTTTAGGAACCCTTTGTCTTCCGGACCGGTAACAAAACAGACCACCTCGGCCAAGCGACAAAACCGGCGGAACGATTCTTCGGTGATGGTTTTGGGGGGCTGTCCTTTACAGGCTTCGCAAGGCACCGTAACCTGTCGAGAAATTTCTTTCGGTTGGCCGTCCACCTGTTGGACCTCGGTAACGGTCTTGGTCTGTTGACCGGTCGAATTGCACTGCTTACAGCCGAAGACCTCCTGCACCTCTTGAAGGGCCTGGCCGAGGTCCTCTGAACTGTAAGAAGCCGCTCCGGTTACTTCCAGGCGAAAAGCAGACTTGTCTGCTGAGGCTGACTTGCCGCCGGGGCGGGCTTTCGGTTTGGTCCCCTTCGGCTGAGCGGCGCCCGTGTCCGAACTCCCAGACAAAGAAGCCTCTTGGGGCTGAGGAGTCTGTTTCTCTGTCGGACTGACGGGCGGCTCGGATTGGGAAGGGGTGAGTTTTAGAGGAGAAGAACGGTTGTTCTTTTTTTCTGGAGGGAGAGATTCGGATGGTTCGGGGCTTTCGGAAGCCGATGGAACGCCCCACTTGGCCCACTGGGGAAGCCAACTGGGGGCGTATTTATAGGTGTGTTTGACCCCGGGCAGATAGATTTCCAGAAAATTGAACCGGGCCCCACCGAAGAAGTTGAGCAGATAGTACCCGATCAACAGGCCCATCGCTCCTCCGAGCACGATACCAATCATCTCTTTGACGGGGTTGACTTCGGCGTGTTTGCGGGGTCGGGCGGAAATGGGTGCCGCTGCCGGAGCAACCCCTTCGCCAGCAACCGCCAAACTGCTGAAATCAAAGGCTTCTCGGGCTTCTTCGACCGAAGGGGCCTCGGCAGAGGCCATTTCAGCCGCTTCCTCCTCCGAAATCGGCCGGAGCAACCCCTGGCGTACAATCATGGCCGCCGCTGCTTGGCCGATCGGGTCCCCCGTGGCATCTATAATCAGTTGACTGAGAGGAAAGGGTTCCGAACTGAAGGGACTCCGAACCAGCGGGTCCAAGTCCAACGGAGGAGGTTCCTGAGAGATGGCCTCTTCGGTAGGTTGCCCCTCGGTAAGCTCGGATTCGGAGAGTTCGGAGGAAACCGCCTCGGCGGCGGTCTGTTCGAGACCCACCGCCTCCGCAGAAACTTCTTCTTCAGAAGCTATCGGAGCAGAGACCTCTTCCACTTCTTCCTGAGCAGAGTTTTCCTCCAGAAAAGGCAATCCCTCGGTCTCCGCACCCAACTCTTGCGGTTGTGCTTGGGAGCCTTCGGTCAATAAAGGTTCTTCTTCGTGGGAGGCCGCCTCAGTCAAAAAAGATTTTTCTTCCTCCGACGTGCCGGAATAAAATTGTTCGGATTCCCCGGAGGAAGCGGCCACAGGAATCAATTCCGGGGGCAGAGGAGAATTTTCTGGCCCGGAAGGTTCCTGTTGAATAGGTTCTAACGACACGCCCGGTTCCGAAGAGGAAAAATCCTCCGCTTCCACAATAGCTTCCGTGAGAAGATATTCCGCCTCACAGATCGGGCACCGGACCCGACAATCTGGCTCCAGTCCCGGAGGAATACTGACCGGCTGCATACAGTAGGGGCAGGTAGCAACACGAACCATGGGAACTCCTTTTGGCAGAATGAGGGGGGAACCTTTAGCCCGATCTTTTCGTTCCGTAAGCCGCTGGAGAGAAAAAAAGAGCTAATTCCAAGAGGACGGAAAACGTCGAAACTCCTTTCCGGAGGCTTTCCCAACAAAACGGGCAATTACACCGACGAAATTCCAAGAGTATGGATATAGTTTACCTCTTCGACAAGCGGGCGGCTAGGCAGGGGAGCGTCTCAGGGAGGCTTCAGGAACCCCCTGTTTCCCGTGAAACCGGAAACTCAACGTCGATTTCGTAGATGCCCGGAGAAGAAAAATTGCCGCTTTTACTCCGCTTGATGTCGCTCCCCCAGATGCTCCCGCTGATAGATTCGTTTCTTTTCGGACTGTGCGGCTCTTTGGGCAGGTTTGCCCAATCCTGTTTCCCGTGAAACCGAGAAAAACAGGCGCAATTCGCAAAATACAGCGTTTCTTTTTTCGTAACATTTTAGCCGAATGAAGATACCCCTGGAGGGACCTGCTTGTCAGGTCCCCTGCGATTGTCAGGCCGCTGCGATGCTGCTCCATTTGGGCGGGCACGAGGAGTGTGCCCCTCCATGGGGGCCACATCGGGGAGATTCAACCGGCTTGGCAACGGGAAGAAAGCCGTGAACGGTTACGACTCATTCAAGCGGGTTGATCACCAGGCCGCTGAGAAGTTTCGGATAAAAATAGGTACTTTTGGCAGGCATCCGTTCGCCGGCCATACTGACAGCCCGGATTTGTTCCACGGTAGCCGGTTGGACCAAAGCTGCCAAAGGAAAATACCCGGTCTCCAATTCCTGAGCGACTTGCTCGGCCAGATGCACATACTTAGTTTGAATGGGCTGTTCCACTCCAAGCAGATGTAACACAAGCCGATGGAGAATGGCCACGCTCAACGCCTGCCAGTCCGGGCCGTGGTCCTTAGCCAGTTCGGCCATTTTTTCTCGGCCTTCCTCCGTGGGGATCAGAAGGGTCCATTGACTATCCTGCCGAGTATAGAGGGCCAAAGGTTCCGGTCGAGGTTGGGTGGCCAGTTCCTCCCAGACACCCAGGGTATCTCCCGGTCCTTTGCCTACCAGCCGAAGCGTAAAATCCCCCCCCAATCGCTCTTGCACGGTTTGGGCCGACAGTTCCGGTCCTTCGGCAAAAAGCCGATGCGTCGGCAACACCACCAGGCCGGGATCCTCCATCGCAATCAGCGTCATCAGCACATAATTGGCCGGGTGATCCCGACTTAACGCCCCGCTTTCATACACCTGGTCCCGCCATTGGCAGGCAGTTTCGTACCGATGATGGCCGTCCGCAATAAAGACGGGTTTCGGACCAATGAGAGCCGACACCCGGCTGATTACATCCACATTGGTTACCGGCCACATCCGATGCACCACCCCCAAATGGTCCACGGCTTCCAACGGGGGCTGGCCCGCAATGGCTTCCTCTAAAATCGCTTGGACCTGTTGCTCCGGATCCGGGTAGAGGCCAAATATCTGGCTTAAATTGGCCTTGCAGACCGCCGTAAGCATATACCGGTCCCATTTGGGGCCGCTCATCGTTTCTTCGTGCGGGAAGACCATTCCTTCGCCGAACCGGGAGAGCCGCATCCGGCTCATAAACCCCCGTCGTAAAAACGAGTGCCCTGAGACCGAAAACTCCTGATGATATACATACAGTGCCGGGTCCGCTTCGGTAAAAAGGACTCCCTCCGCCTGCCACTGTCGAAACAGTCGGCCCGCCCGTGTGTATCGGTTGTCCGCTTCGTCATCCGTGGGCGAAATGCGGTTCAGTTCCAGCCGGACAAAATTGTACGGATGCCGGCGGTACAGCTCCTCCTGCAACTGCGAACTAATCACGTCATATGGGGGACACACCACATCGGAAAGTGAACCGACATGCCCTAAATCGTATCGTATCCCCCGAAAAGCTTGAATTTCCGGCATAGAGTCTCTCAGCTTGAGTTTCTGACAAACGGTGATTCCTTTGGGGCCAACTCCACTACTGCGGCCTCCCCCAGTGGAAACGGAGCACAACACTAGTACCTGTAGTGATCCGGTTTATATGGGCCGTCGATCGGTACGCCCAGATACTCGGCCTGTTGGGGCGTTAGCCGGGTCAGTTTCACCCCCAGTTTGGCTAAATGAAGCCGGGCCACCTCCTCGTCCAGCTTTTTGGGCAAGGTGTGTACGCCCACCGGAAACCGCTCCGGCTCCGTCCACAGGGCCATCTGCGCCAAGACCTGATTCGTAAAACTGTTGGACATGACAAACGATGGATGCCCCTCCGCACATCCCAGATTCACCAGCCGACCTTCCGCCAGCAGAATAATCGAACGCCCATCCGGAAAGGTAAATCGATCCACTTGCGGTTTGATGGTGGTCCGCCGGATGCCCGGATAGTGCATGAGCCAATCCACGTCGATCTCAATGTCAAAGTGTCCGATGTTGCACAAAATGGCGTCGTTTTTCATCCGGAGCATATGTTCGCCCCGAATGACTTGGCAGCAGCCGGTGGCGGTAACAAAAATGTCTCCCTCCGTAACCACGTCTTCCAGGGTCTTGACTTCAAAACCTTCCATGGCAGCTTGCAAGGCGCAGATCGGGTCAATTTCCGTAACAATGACCCGAGCCCCAAACCCCCGCATCGACTGGGCGCATCCCTTGCCCACATCGCCGTAGCCGCACACCACGACCACCTTGCCCGCTACCATCACGCCGGTGGCCCGCTTGATCCCATCGGCCAACGACTCCCGACAACCATACAGATTGTCAAACTTGCTTTTGGTGACCGAATCGTTGACGTTGATAGCCGGCACCAATAGCTCCCCCCGCTCCTGCATCTGATACAGCCGATGCACACCGGTAGTGGTCTCCTCAGAAAGCCCCCGCCACCCAGCCACAATCTTGTGCCAAAACTGCGAATCCTCCCGAAGCGTCTCCCGCAACAGGTGATTGACAATCTGCAGTTCTTTGTTCTCGGTGGGTTCATCGAGAATCGAAGGATCTTGCTCAGCTCGATAGCCTCGATGCACCAGCAGCGTGGCATCCCCGCCGTCATCCACGATCAGGTTCATGCCCTGGCCGTCCGGAAACACCATCGTCTGCTTGATGCACCACCAATAATCCTCCAGCGTCTCCGCCTTCCAGGCATAAACCGGAATGCCGCAGGCCGCTATGGCTGCCGCCGCATGATCCTGAGTCGAAAAGATATTGCAACTGCTCCATTGGACCTGGGCGCCCAGTTCCACCAGCGTCTCGATCAGCACCGCCGTTTCGATGGTCATATGTAAACATCCGGCAATATGGGCCCCGGCCAACGGCTTTTTCGGCCCATATTTTTCCCGAAGTGCCATGAGGCCTGGCATCTCATTCTCGGCCAATTGGATTTCTTTCCGCCCCCAATCGGCAAGGGATATGTCAGCCACCTTATAGGGGGGCTTTTTCGCCAACACCTTCGGATTAAACAGTTGGGTCTCCACTTGGGCCACGGCTCTGCTCCTTCTCTTAGGGAAAGAATCTATTCACACCTGTTTAAATATCACTCCCGTTTAAATATCACTTTTTAGATTAATATGGGGATCTTTTAAAAGGTGTCCGATCGTAAAACCCAAACCCCTTCCATTTTATTTCTCTTTCCGTGCTCTCCTAGGGGACCAGACTCAATAGCCTCTTCAAGGACACCGCCAAAAAACGAGAAAAGTTTCCCAATTCCCAAACCATCCTCCCAGCAAAAATAACCGAAAAAACGCAAAAAGCCCCTTGATTCCCTCCTTATCGTTAGACGCGGCTACCCCGAAAGTTCGGAAATCCTTTGGAATGCTTCTCGGGCAGCCTGAATAAAAGCAGCCACCAAGGAGGGGTCTTTTCGGCCGGGGGAAACCTCCACGCCACTGGCCGTATCTACCGCAATGGGCCGGACACTCCGAATGGCATCCCCTACATTAGATGGCGTTAATCCCCCCGCCAATACCAATGGCGGAAGCCCCTTCATGCCTCGATACTCCTGACACAAATCCCACTGAGGTGATCTTCCTGTCCCCCCATATTGGTCGGGGCTGTATCCATCTAAAAGAACCCACTCCGGCATCCGTCCCACATGCCCACATTGCTCCAGATATTCTACCACCGGGGCCAAACCTTCCGGTCCCAGTCGAAATGCCCGAATCACCGGCCGATCCCCTAACTTCCTTAGCAATCCGGGTGGTTCGTCCCCGTGAAGCTGAATCCAGTCTAAACCTAACGAGTCGAAGAGCTGGCAGATTTCCTCCGCCTCCGCATTGACAAACACCCCTACTTTCACCACCTCGGGAGGCAAAAGTTGAATCACCTGCCGGGCATCCTCTGGCCAAATATACCTGGGACTTCGGTTGTAGAAGTTTAGTCCAATCGCTTCTGCTCCGGCTCCGACTGCCCACAAAGCATCATGCGCCCGGGTAAGCCCACATATTTTGATCTGAAACGATTTGGTTGGCATGATCCCCCCCGTTCGGATTGACTCCGATGAATCCCTCTCTCTGAGGCTTTTCTCAGACGAGGTTTCTTCTGATCCCTCAACCGGCCTTCCTGTACAAGCAGAAATCCAGGCTCCTTGGGACGTGCATTTCGGGGGGCTTGCTGCGCACGGCCATGGACTAAGCCACCCTCCTTACGCCCCTGGGGCAGGAGACTTCGGATACCATATCTGAAGTTCAAGTGAGAAAGGCGTCTATTCGGCTATTTCCCTTTTTCTCCCATCCAAGCCTTCCTGACAATCCCCCCACCGTCGGTTTCCTTGGTCCATTCCGAAAAACCCCTTAGGAAAGATTCTTTTCCGTTCTTCTTCCTGCTCCTTTGGGCAAGCCTTCTCAAGGCCGATTGCAGCTAAGGCCGATCCATTTGGTGGGTACGGCTCCGAGGGTGTGCCAGGTGGGGGATTTCTGTTTCCTAAAGGAACACTCGCATAGGCAAAATCTCCCCCTTCATCAGGCAGATTGCCCCAATAGCCCCGAAATCGGACTCCTTTTCCCCATTGCCAAAGATCGCTAAGGAAAATCTATGAGTGTAGGCATCCGTCTTTTTGGCTCTGATCGTCTTCGGAGGGGGCCTGGTGGAGGTCGATCTGGCTGGGGAAGATTATTATGGGCCGGATTAGTGGGGATCGGAGTGTTTATTGTCACCTGGTTGGGGGGACGTTTTCTCGTAGGAACACCCTCCTCCAGGGAACTTCCCTTGTTCGAGGCAGAATGTAAGGTCTTTCTACCATACCCCCCATTCAAAAAAGAAGACTCCTGGCCTCTCTCAGAAGAGAAAAACACCAAAGGACAGACAACACTCCCTCTCCAAAACACCCTAGAACCAACGACCCATTTCCAATCCCCAGGAAACATCGAAGGAAAGAACCTCCTTACTCCAGAACAGGTCCGTTCTTGGCTGGTGGAAGAGGGCTTGGCTCTGCCGGAAAATTGTCAAATTCAGGTTAGTCCTGCGGACCTTGAAATACCCCCCTCTTCTGAAGGTTTTTTTGCTCCCTCTGCCACTCCAAAAGGAATCCTCGTCCGATTCACTTGCCGATCCACCGATCCTTCTCAGGCCCAGCAGGCTTTGGTCCAGGCAGGCAGACGGCTTGCCCAGCTTTGGCAAATCCAATGCGAACGCCCGCATCGCTGCCATGAAGAACAAGTTCAGGAAATTCTTCACCAGGTTCAGTCGGCCTGGAGTGCCCTGGCCTTAGAGGAGGAGCTTTTTTCCAGCCATTTTGCTGATCTGCGGAAAGAAATATTGGTCCAGACGGAAAAGGAGGCGGTTCAGGGGGAAAAGGTGGCTCAGGGGCGCCCCATGGCAGAAGGAGAAACTCCTTCGATTTCTCCTGGTGGGCGTTCCCCAGAAGCCGGTAGGATGTCCCCCAGCAAACCATCTGGTCCCTCGCATCCAACGCTTCCGCCTCCTTTGGGGATGCCGAAGCAAATTCCGGATGCCGCCCAGCAAGAAAATCCGCAGTGGATTGCTCTAACGGAAAAACTCCAGCAGTGGCAAACCCGCCGCCAAAAGCTCCTGGAACATCGGACAGCCCTTCATCCAGAAGTCCAACAGGCGGAGGCCTGGATCGCCCAAACCGAGGCCCTTTTAGCCCAAACACCCCGCTGGTTACCCCCCCATCCCGATGCCTTTTTCCAAAGCGGCCCGTCTTTACAGAACGGTCCCACCCTGGCCTCCCAGACCCCCTCCTTGGTTCCCGCCGCCTCTTCTGGTGGAAACCCGCCGGGATTTTTGGATGCCCATCCTCCTGCACGCCCCCAGCCTTCCATGCCCATTCCAGGCCCCCCTCGAATCCCTCAAACAGCAGACTCCCTCTCCGAATCTTCCTGGTCAGTAGGGGGAAGCCATCCGGACCAGGTCGATGGGAGGGAATTAGCCCAACCGGAGGAGTGGTTTTGGCTTTTCTGGCAGGTGTGGGAGGTTCGGCAGTCGCAGACCCGGCAGATCGTCCAACAACGGCTCAGCCAAGCCCAACAAATACTCCGGCAACTTCGTTTTGCTAGTCCGGCCAGGATGGCCACCGTGCAGATTGCCGTCCGCCCCCTAGAGGCCAAAGAACTGGAAGGTATGGGAGGTTCTCAGAGGCTGGCTTGGAAGTGGGTTTGGGTGGCTTTGATGGTCGCTCTGACAGCCGTCGGTTTGACCCTAACTGGGCATCGGTATCTGAACCCTATCATCCCATCCCAACATGAAATACTTTCACAACCTTCACCGGCCGAAGTGCAGCCGCCAGATGCCATCCCGCAGAACACTCCGCCGCTTTCCAGCTTTTCAGGTTCTCAGCCCCCCAATTTGGCCACATTGTCGGCAGCCTCTTGGGTTACCGCCGATGCCGTGCGTTGCCCTGCCGATGATCCTGCAAAGCCAATGTCAGAAAAGGATACGGAGCGGCAGACATTCCCGAACGATCCGGAACGGCAAATTCTACAGGAGTGCATCATGACCCTGGAAGAACTTCAGGCCAGCGTCTCTGTACCTGTGATTGGAGCTGCCGACAACCTTCCGAAAAGCTCCGAAGCAACCGCCTCTGGAAAGATGTCCGAAGCTTAATCCTCCCCAGGCAGAAAACCTCTTCGAAAGAAAATAGCCAGCAATCCGCCTTCCAAGACCATCCCTCTTGGAGTCTGGAATAGTTTCTGCTTGTTGGCCCCTTTTTGGCAGCAGAAGGCGGCTGTTGGGCTAGGCCGATTCGCCCGAAGGGGGCTTTCTTTTACTTCGGAATCTGTTTACGTTAAGGAGCAGATACGGAAGGTTCTGAAGCATATCGGATTTTTACTTGCGTTGAGGAGCAATCGGATGGGATGGGACGCGGTTTTGTTGGCAGTGTGGATTTATGGGGCGGGAGCTTTGTCGGAGAATGCGGGTTCCGATGGGGTGAATGCCTGTACCAACGGCTCATTGGAGCAATTGGCACAGCAGGGGTTTGCGGCGGATTGGGGACCGATCGGCCGAACGGTGGAAATGAGCCGGGAGGCGCATACCGGGCAGTGGGCTGTTCGGCTTGTTCGTAGTCAGGACACTCCGGGCTCCATCGAAACCGGGCTGAACCGGACTCGCCTGATCGACCGGACGGAGGGCGGCATGGACTTTTGGTACAAGGCCCAGTCGGCCCAGTCGGCCGAATTGCGGATCATGGTCATCCCGATCGGGGAAGACGGGAGGGAAAGCACCGGGTCCTCTCGTTCGGAATATCTTGTGCCTGTCCATCATGTGGCCGACGGCCAATGGCATCATGCCCGCATCCGGTACGACTACACCAATAATCCCAAGGTGAAATGGGTGCATTTTGCGGCCCGGATCACCGGCAAAGCAGGTGAGATGCTGCTGGACGACTTCAGTTATCTGGAGCGGACCGGTCCGATCCTGCACCTCCGACGGCTCCGCTGGGAAGAAGACCTGCACCAGCCGGGTGAAAAAGCCGTTCTGTCGGCCAAACTGGAAAACACCGGCGACGCCCCCGCCGAGTCTGTCCAGCTTGTCCTCCAGGCCCCGGAAGGATTATCCCTTTCCGCTCGCATAGGCCAATCCCCGCAAGAAAAACCTCTCCACGAGAAATCCCCGTTGGAGAAAGCCCTCCCGAAGTCCTCTGGGCAAGGAGAATCTTTCCGAGAAAAATCCCCGCCCGAAAAACCGTTAAGAGAGGCTTCCCTCCAAGCACCCCCCCCGATGCCGAAGCCCACGGCCCAGGCTTCTCAGAAAGCTCCTGATTCTCCAGCAGCGAAGGAGAAAATACGTTCCTCGGCGATGGAGCAGGTCCCCTGGACCATCCCGGTCTTAAAGCCGGCAGAAAGCGTTTGGGTGCGATGGACTGTTGACGGGC
>Ga0272448_1003543_pt1 | contig 18485 bp, 18 predicted proteins | sample YNPCB0191_FD_202220 | JGI IMG/M metagenome (GOLD analysis project Ga0272448, IMG submission 202220) | Hot spring sediment microbial communities from Yellowstone National Park, WY, United States - YNP-CB-019-1 | ecosystem: Environmental > Aquatic > Thermal springs > Hot (42-90C) > Sediment... | reverse complement strand
TCTGACCTAGACTATAGGCGTCAGGCAGATCCTGTTCCCCCTCTCCATGCTCATGTTGTAGAGCTCGGTGCGCGGGATCACTCCGTATATGCAGAGCCCTCCATTGAGCTCGTTGACGACGAAGTAGGTGTCTGCGACGTGAATCGCCATGTTGATGCTCTCCTGGCCGGTCTTTACGACCAGGAGATTGATATCGTTCGTCTCCTTCCACCGGTTGATCAGCCTGTTCGCTATATTCAGAAGCTGCCTGTAGCCGAAGGCGAACTCCATCGCGTCCATGCCGATTATGTTGAGAATAGGCCGGCCACTCCGCTCCCTCAGCTCATCCCATATGCCTAGCAGCTCTCTTCCCCAGGAGACGATATCGTCCCCCTGAGGCTGGACGACACGGACGTTCGTCGGCACGAAGATCTCCCTCGGGCTGAGCTGGTATCCTATCGAGGGGATTATGCATACAGCTCTCCCGTTCTTCAGAGCGTTTGAGGCAAGGGCTGTGAGTATTTGGTAGTAGCGCTTGCCAACCCCATGATTGATCTCCAGGACATTGCAGGATCCGTACCTCAGACCTCCGGTTATCTCATCGAGCTGCGGAATGCCTGTTGATGCGCAATCCTCTGTTGGATCCGGGATTCTCATGTGGTCTCCGCCGATCCTGGCATCGACCTCCTCGACGCAGGGAGTGAAGCACTGAAATCTGCCACCATGAAGCGTTGCTGTGAATGCGCGCTGGAGTATCTCAACGCCGCGGAGCTTCTCAAGCCTGATCTCGCGGGCATATCTGGCCCTCATGCCGTTGTCCCGCACAGCTGCAGACGGGGTTCCGGCGATCCTGAAGAGCTCCATGTAAACAACGCCGTCGACTATGTAGTCGAGCGGCATCAGATTCGCGGACTCGCTGACGAATATAATGTGAATCCCCATGTCCCTCGCGAACTCGCATATGTTCTGCTCGAAGCTCTGCGGCTCTTTTATCATCGGGGAGAGGTAATTCATCAGCGCGTCCCAGCTGTCAAAGACTATGATCGGGCTCTCCATCTCCTCCACATCCTCGAAGAGGACGCGGAAAAAATCCAGCACAGTATCGTATGTCGGTATCCCTCCGGAGATGTCTTTCAGAGTCTGGAGAAGCTTTGATTGCGTTGCATTGATGACATTTCTCGGCGGCACGATCTCCTTTATCCAGGGAAACGTCCTGTAAAGCCTATCAGGGTCGACACGCGTGGAGATGTACATTCCGTTTCTCTTCTCGCACATCTCATTCAGTATCTCAAACGCGAGCGTGGTCTTGCCGGTTCCGGGCAGGCCTTTTATCAGGAGTGTCTGCCCCTCACCGATATCAAAAAACCTGTGTATCTCAGCAGGTATGCGCATGGGTTCCCTCCAACCACCTCTGGTAGCAATTATCATATATATAGTATTACTATTTATACGGTTGTTTGGGCTTCCTCTCAGCACTTGCCCTCTATCGACTGTATCTGCTTTAGAAGCGCAGAGAGCTGATCAGCTCTGACCCTGAATGAGATGGAGACCATACCGCTATCGTCTGGTGGCTTGACGGAGACAGATTCCACCTCACACGGCTCTATATCGCGCTTGCATATCTCTTTTTTGGGAGTGACCGCGCGCCAGAGCTTCGAGGGGCCGACCTCCACGTACTCACACTTGCCCTCGGATCTGAGAACGGAGAGGTATTTTATGACAGTCGTCTTGCTCACCCCTGCCTGCCTGGCAACCTCTACCGTTGTCAGACCGTCCTTGGAGTCCTGAATCGCCTTGAGTATTTTCTCTTTATAGGACATCGCATCCACCATGATCGCGGCGAGCATCCAGTCATCTCGCTCCGGTCAAGCTCATAAATTTTCCTGCCTGTATGGCCTGCTTATTAGAGCGTACATGTGATATGTGCGGGACCAACTAGATAAAATTATTTAGTGAATGACTAGCATGCCAGTCAGCCATCTCAATATCTGCTCTTTGCCCTTTTACCAAAAGCCTCTCCATCAGCTGCAGGGCACGGTTAATCACATCGCATGTCCAAAAAGATCGTGGCTCATGTCCGCGAATCATCGGAGATCTGCTTCGATACCGATCTATGGCGAGCAGTATTCATTTTCATCAACGTATCTTCTGCCCTGCCCAATCAGCTAAACGAGCCTGCGAAAAATAAACGTCCAACCCCTCTCTGCCTCTCTTCTTGCAGAGGGGGCTGGCAGCTCAGACTATCCGCTCTCCTGCACCTGGTCCCCACATCGCGTTATATATCTCCTCGACCTTGAAGAGGACCGCAGCCTTCGCCGGCAGCTTTGGATTCACTCCATGGACCCACTTCACCATCTCCTCGTAGACCGGCCCAGACCTGTGGACCTCGACAGATCCCTTTATCTGGAAGGACTTCTTGGTCTCAGAGTTGTAGCAGACGATTGACATCTTCGGATTTTCCTGAAGGTTTGCCGCGGTCTTTTTGAAGAAGTTGTCAGCGATCAGAAGCCTCTCATCATCGAGTATCTTGAGGAGACCTATGAAAACAACGTTTGGAACACCATTTTTGCTGGCGGTCGCTATCGGCACAGGCTTCTGCTTCTCAAGGGCCTGCTTTACATCCTCTGGCATTTTGGCCATTCAGATCACCATGTTAATCGGAAGAGAACAACATATTTATTTTTTCCTAGGACTGTGCAGTAAAGCGATCGCATGCAAGAAGCATCGTCATGATGGGATCGTGGGCTCGAAGAGCTGAATGGGTCTTCGGGAGCCGAGAGCAACGGGTTACAGAGCGTGAAGGATTTGGCGATGTGGATTTAAATAATTTATACGACCGGGAAGCCGGATCAGGGCTGAGTGTCACGGAACCTCGTGAGCAGGCTCTCGTAGAAGATCCTCTCCCCACCCTCTGTTGTCCTGACAAGCCGGTCGAGTATGAGCTCCGGCGTGGATCTGGCAAGATGATTGTACCTGGGACTCCTGCTGAGCATGAGATTGTTCTCATCATCCAAACCCTCTGCCTCTATCCCGTCCACCCTGACAGCTGTCCTTGAGAACCTGCGAATCTCATCTGCAAGATGGCTCACGAAAAGCGCCACAGAGCCGTTCTCATGGATCATATCGAGTATCGATGCTATTATCCTGGCAGAGGCCCCGGGCTCTGTTATCGCCTCCATCTCGTCCGCGAGCACAAGCTTTTGTTTCTCGGTGGCGACTGCGGAGAGCTTTCTCATCGTGCTCTCGAACGCTCCTGCGCTGAGAGTGCCGCTGCTCTTTGCAAAGAAGTACAGCTCCTCGAAGATCGATATCCTGCACTCGCTCGCAGGGACAGGCAGGCCCATGTGTGCGAGTATCGCTATCTGTGCGATGAGCTCCAGGAGCGATGTCTTGCCGCCGGAGTTCACCCCGCTCAGTATCGCGGCCCTCTCGCTGTGCTCAGAGATCCCGCATGCTCCCAGGCTGTAGCTCACAGGCTCAGGGTTCTCGATGAAGAGATGCCTTCCATCGCGAAATCCTATTCCAGCAGCTTCGATGAGCTCAGGCATTGTGAGATCATATGACAGAGCGAAGCTTCCGATGGCGTAGAGGAAATCGAGCTGCATCAGTCTTTTCATGAGGTCCTCTGCAAGCGCGCCCATGCTCATCAGAGATCTGGCCATCTCTCTTCTCCTGCTCAGCGCATCTGATTCTCGCCTTCTCCTCAGCTCAAGCTCGAGCTGGCGCAGCGCCCTGTGGTTGATCTCGATGGGGTATTTTATCTCCTGGGGTATGATCTCCTCCAGCCATAATGCCTCTCCGCCTCTCAGGCCCAGATCCGCGGCAACCCTCGCCCTTGCATCAGATATCACGGATTTGAAGATGCCCTGCATCTGCATCTCAAACACGTCCCTGATCAGATCCCCCCGACCCAGAGCCCTGAGGAGATCCTGGCCACCGAGGGTAACAGAGCTCGCCTCTATTCGCTGGCGTAGCTCGGTATTGGCCCGGGCGATCGCAGAGTCGATCGCTTGGGGCAATCTTCTTAGAAGATCATCGATGCGTGATATGCTTGATGAATCTGCATCATCGAACAGCCTTCTGAGCGCATCCCTGAGCTTCTCCAGCCCCTCGAACCTCTCGATTTCCCTCTCCTCAAGCAGGGCCGCGAGCTCAATGGCTGCCTCCAGGGCATCTCTGTTGTCTGTGTAGAAGCTCAGGACCGCCTCGGGGGCGATGTACCAGATGTCGAGCCGCTCCGCGATCTCCACTCCGGGAAGCGACGCCCCTGGGTCGCCAAGGACGATCACATGATCGTAGCCGCTGGCTGTATCACGAAGCTCTCCCGGGCTCTCGGCCAGATGAACGTCAAGGAGCCTCTCGAAGCCCATCGATCTCGCCTTTGCGAGCTCCTCTGGGGATCTCGCGACGATCGCCCTTCCTCTTATCCTCTGAGCCTCCCTCCGCCTGAGCGGCTTTATCCTGCGCAGTAGCTCCCTTACGTCGCCGAGCCTCCGGCGGAGATCCACGGAGCGCAGCGAGATCGAGCGCATATCATTTATGAGCTCTGGTGATCCGGATGGGAAAAGAGTGGCTATTCGCATTCTGGCATACGCAGTGTTCGCATGCTCTGCTATTCTGTTCAGGACCGCTCTGTATATCCCCTCAGCCTCATCGGTGGCCAGGAAGGACTCGGGAGAGGCACGGTATCGCAGGCCTCTGGCTGCTCTGACCGTGGCTATGGCCTGGCGCTCGCCGATCGCCGCTCTCAGGTCCTCCATATCCTCATTTGCGACCGCCCTGAGGGCCATCTCCTCGCTCCCGAAATGTGAGACTAGACGCTCCCTCAGGCGGGGCCCGACTCCGGGAATATCCTGCAGTCTCACAGCATCGAGTGGCATGCTTTCTATATATGAAAGTCCTCATGTGATGAGCAGCAGAAGGGTGTGAGATCATGAGCAATCCTGGCACTCCCGGGATAGTCCTGGCCGGATTCGGCTCTGGTGCTGATCTTGTGCGCCGCATGGCTCGGAGCAGGGGATGTGGCTCTGTGATATGCATCGATCACAGCTCCTGCGCTGTATCCATTGGCGATGGACCAGGTGTTCGGAGGCAGGCATCGGAGACGCTGGGCTCTGGAGAGCTGCATGAGCTTCTGGGCAGTGCAGCTGTTCTTTTCATGATATCTGATGGCATGGAGTGGATTCGCGCGTCGCGCCTCGCTGCCAGGATTGCAGAAGCGCATGAGCTCGCTGTCATGCTTTTTATGGTTCCATGTGCGAAGGGTGTCTCACCTGAGTACCGTAGGCTCCGCCACTATGAATGGCTTTTAGGCAGGAGCTCTGCGGTGGTCGTCGACGCTCCCGCAGAGCCGGAAGATGCCGAGCTGCGTCTCGCGAAAATGGTCTCATGCATCTCGAACATGCTGCTCGAGCCATCGATAATAAATCTCGACCTCGCGGATCTCAGGACGGTAGTGCGTTGCGGCACAGAGGCGTGCATCATCTCCGGAACAGGCCTGTCTCCGGAGAGCGCTCTGCGGGATCTTCTCGATAATTCGCTGGTGGATATGAGGAGAGCAAGAGGCTGTCTCCTGCACATCACAGGCGGGGCTGCTCTGACGCTTGGGGATGCGAACCACATAGCGGAGAGCATGACAGGAGCGATCGATCCAGAGGCGAATGTGATATGGGGGATGAGGGTGAAGGGCGATCTGGAGATGATAGATATCACAGCGGTGCTCACGGGGAAAGATATAATGCGCTATTATTGATGGAGCTGGACGATCTGAGGGGCGGATGGGGATGAGCAGGTTGATCTATCAATCACAGCGCGTTGTGCCGAAGGCTGCAGGAGCAGAGGCGACGCAGATCCATCACTCATGCCGAACCGGAGTGGATCAATCTCAGAGGGAGTGAAATAATGGTGAGGTGGGTATGACAGCAGAGCTCGGCGCGCTGGCAGTTTCGCTGATATTGATAGCGGCTCTGATCTACAGCATAAAGCTCTACATTGAGGTCTGAGCCCGCAGGGATTTTACCCGCTCCCTCACCGGAGCGAGTATCTCTATCATGTACTCAGCGCAGGCCCTCTTCAGATCCATCGGATGGAGCGAGCCGCTTACGAAAGAATCCTCGAGCGCTCTGTAGTTCTCGAATGCGACATCGCCGCCGAACTTCGCGGGTCGCCTCACAGTGACCGAATCGACCCTCGGAAATATGTGGTACTTGAATATCTCTGTGATCGGGTTGTTCTCAGTGACCTTTGCGGGGCAGTATGCGGCCATGATCTTCTTCTCTATCTCCTCTGCCGGCTCGTCGACCGCTATGTTGTTTCCCTTCGAGGATGACATCTTCTTTCCATCCAGTCCCGGGATGAGGGGGGTGTGGATGCATACAGGCGCGGGAAATCCCAGCTTCGGCAGCTCCTCCCTCGCGAGCATGTGTATCTTTCTCTGATCCATGCCGCCCACTGCGACATCTATCTTCAGATCGGCTATATCCACAGCCTGCATCAGCGGATATATCATCTGAGAGACCATGGGATTCTCAGCGCTTCTCGATACCTCGTCCATGCTTCTCCTCGCCCTGTTCAGAGTTGTGTTCCTAGCCATCTGGAGGACCTTTATCACATACTCAGGTCTCAGCTGATACTCGGTTCCGTAGACGAACTCCGTTCTCTCCGGGTCGAGTCCCAGAGCGATGAAGCACTCCTTGTTGTAATCGGCGATCCTCCTCACCTCCTCCAGAGATCCCTTCTCGTTTAGGTAGGCGTGAAGATCTGCCAGGAGGACGACCACATCGAATCCTGCCCTCTGCATATCAAGAAGTTTGTTCGCGGTTAGCATGTGGCCGAGATGTATGTTCCCGCTCGTCTCGTAGCCGACATAAGCCCTCGGATGCTCCCTGGCATCAAGCATCTCCTGAAGCTCCTCTAGCGTTACGACCTCCTCAGTGTTCCTTATCACCAGCTCCAGTCGATCCAATGAACTTCACCACCGAGCCGGTGGAAATCAACCCGTATAATGTTTTTGGTACCGTTCGGAGAGCGGATCGCCTCAATGGACGTTCTATCTATGCTCATCTGCACAACCGTGTATGACCTACTGCTCCGAGGAACCGGTTATCCATGCCCTGGCGTAGCTCATGTAGAAATTGAGATCAACAGCAAGTACTGGAATTCGTGAGCCAAAGACCACTGGGTCCTGAAGGAGAGTTCGATGACCCGAGCCAGCGACCCGAAACCTCAAAGGTTACGGCTATGCAGAACTGGGGTTGCTCGAGCTGCTGTGGTGAGACAGACTGTTCAGTTAAAAGTCAAGCTCGAGCTCTTTGAATCGGAGAGGTCGGCAAGGCCGGGTTTATCTCCGTTGGGCACAAGCATATATGTGGAGTTGCCTGCAACCACTACAACACAACCATCCGCTGGAGTTGCGTTGTATCCGTGGGTGACGAGCAGAAATGCCAGATCCAGAGATGTCATGAGGGGGTCATCATAGGAGTAGAGCAGCTCTATGAGTCCGGCATCCACACAGCTCGCTGGAATCAGCAGCATCAGCATCACACATGCAAACACGCTCATACCTCTGTACATCTGTCTCACCGCTCCATTTGTATCGCTTGAATGTATTTAAATCTCACAGAACATGAGATCCGTACTTCACGATATTACAGAACGTACGTAAGTGTTTTCTGCGCTCTTCGCAGCTAGATCGATTTCGCCGATGCAGCATAAATCAATTTCACAAACCTTTTATACCATGCCTGGTGTTTAGCTTTTACGGAGGAAAAACAATGACCGGCGAACCGTTGGCGGTGGACTATTATATCCCGATTATTCTGTTTCTGGTGATGGGCGCCATCGTGCCTATTGTTGCTCTAGCTGCCGTTAAGATCATTTCTCCTCTCAGACCTAACCGGCGTAAGGCGTCAGTGTACGAGGGCGGACTGAAACCCGTCCGCGACCCGAAGATCCGGTTTAATGTTCAGTATTATTTGTTTGCTATCGTCTTCGTGATCTTCGATGTCGAGGTTCTTTTCTTGTATCCATGGATTTACGTCTACGCTTCTGAGTTCATGAAGAGGTTCGTGATCTTCGGCTTCATCAACATGGCAGTAATCGAGATGGTGCTCTTCATCGCGGTACTGGTCGTCGGACTGCTGTATGCGATAAAGAAGGAGGCGTTGCGTTGGGTATAAGCGATGTAATACCTGTACCCGTGGCCATCGATGAGGAGATCGAGAAGTGGACGATCTGGGGTCGGCCGGTGGCGGACGTCTGGTTCACAACCACCGAGAAGATCCATCAGATCATCCAGATGGGCCCGATAAAGAACGTGCTCAACTGGGGCCGCAAGAACTCGCTCTGGTTCCTGATGCAGCCGATGGGCTGCTGTGGCGTGGAGATGCTCGTCTTCGGATGCCCGCACTACGACTGCGACAGGTTCGGGATAATTCCCAGAGCCACACCCAGGCAGGCCGATGTGATGATCATCAGCGGCTACATCACAAGGAAGTACCTTCCGGCCATCAAGAACCTCTGGGAGCAGATGCTAGAGCCCAAGTGGTGCATCGCGGTCGGTGAGTGCGCCATCTCTGGAGGGCCGTTCTACGACTCTTACAACATAATACAGAACACAAGCGACTTCTTCCCGATCGATGTGTATGTTCCTGGATGCCCGCCGAGGCCGGAGCAGTTCATAAAGGGCTTCGTGGAGCTTCAGGAGAAGATCAAGCAACGCAAGGATAAACGGGGCTACTAGGAGGGAGGTCTCTGCTTACGGCTGGCGATGTGTTGAGCGCGATCCAGTCGGCCTTTCCGGGATCGGTTCTTGAGTCGAGGGTCGAGTCTGATCGCCGCCTTTGGATAACAGTCGATCCGAAGAAGCTCGTCGAGATAACGCAGTTCCTCAGGGACAAGAAGGACTTCGATCACTACTCTGGTGCAGCTGGAGTCGACAGGATAAACGAGAACCTCTTCGAGGTCGTCGAGATCCTGACAAGCCACGGGGCGCATCAGGTAGTGGTCATGATGAAGGTCAGGGTTCCCAGAGACAAGCCATCTGTCAGGTCTCTCACGGGCCTATACTGGAATGCGAACTGGTACGAGCGCGAGATCTGGGAGATGTACGGCATAAACTTCGAGGGGCACCCTGAGCTTTATCCGTTGTTGCTGCCGGATGAGCTCGTCGGATACTGGCCCTGGAGGAAGGACTTCAAGGGGTACCCGGATACGACGACAGGCGAGCGTGCGATAGAGCAGGTGGGTCCTGATGGCTACACAGAGTTCAAGATAATGCCCCACCCGGAGATGATAAAGGCGGGCGTGGTGCCCGAGAGGCCGAAGTATCCGACGTTCAGGGAGCGCGAGGAGGCTGAGATAAAGTCCGACTCTGAGATGATCATGCACATGGGTCCGCAGCATGCGATCGTCCCCGGGCCGTTCCTGCTCGATCTCCTCATCGAGGGCGAGAGGGTAAAGAAGGCGTTCCTTGATGTGGGATACATCCACAAGGGCATAGAGAAGATAATGGAGAACAGGACGTACCTGCAGGGCATAGTTTACACTGACAGGATGTGCTACCTCGCGTCGATCACAAACAACGAGGCCTACTGCGGCGCTGTTGAGAGGCTTCTCAACATAACTCCGCCTGAGAGGGCGCAGTACATCAGGGTGATACTCGCAGAGCTTTCAAGGATTCAGAGCCATCTTCTGGGAACAGGCGAGTTCCTGACGCTCCTGGGCGCTGCAACATACTCTCCGTTCCAGTACATGATCATAGACAGGGAGGACCTAGTGTATCTGATGGAGAGCATCACCGGCGCCAGAATCACGCACACCTTCGTTAGGTTTGGTGGTGTGAGAAACGATCTGCCTGATGGATTCGCGGACAAGGCGCGCCCGATCCTGAAGAGGATGAGGGAGAGGACGGAGGAGTACATGGATCTGCTCCACAGCGATCCGATATACACGAGGAGGATGCGCGGGATAGGCGTTCTCTCGCCTGGAGATGCGCGCAGGCTGGGCGTCTCCGGACCGCCGCTGAGGGCATCTGATACGCCATATGATATGCGCAGGGAGGATCCGATTCTGGTCTACCCGGATCTGGACTTCAAGGTCGTTACCAGAAAGGCAGGAGATGCTGAGGCGAGGGTTGAGGTTCGCCTTGAGGAGATCCTGGAGAGCATCCACATCATAGAGCAGTGCCTGGATCAGATCCCCGAGGGGCCGATACAGGAGAAGCTCCCGAAGAAGATCAAGCCAGAGCCTGGAGAGGCATACTACAGGGTCGAGGATCCGCGCGGCGAGATGGGGTTCTACGTCATAAGCGATGGCTCTGAGAAGCCCTACAGGGTGAAGGTAAGGGGTCCTGTTTACGCATACATGCAGGCGCTTCCGCCGCTTCTCGAGGGCGCTTACGTTGCTGATGTGGTCGCAATAGCAGGCAGCATGGACGCATGCACAAGCGAGGTGGACCGCTAAGGGGGTTTCGAGTTGTATTTATCGACAATCATAGAGGCCGTATCTGCCTGGGCCGCCCAGGAGCCCAAGATATACGCTCTGGCCATTGGCCTAATAGGAGCAGCCATAATCTCTGCGGTGATCAATATCGGCGCAATGGCAGTGGTCTGGCTCGAGAGGAAGTTCCTGGGCGATATCCAGGCCAGATTCGGTCCCAACAGGGTTGGCAGCAGGTGGGGTCTGCTCCAGCTGGGCGCTGATGCGATAAAGCTCTTCACAAAGGAGGACAGCATACCCAGAGGCGCGGACAAGCCTGTCTATGTCTGGGCGCCGATAATAGCGAGCATAACAACGATGCTTGTGGCGGCCGCAATACCGTTCGGCGCTCTGAGGATCGACGGGAAGGATTACCCTCTGGTCGTCGCGAACATGGACATCAGCGCGTTCTATGTCGAGGCAGCGCTATCTATAATGACGATCGCGGTCTTCATGGCCGGGTTCAGCTCAAACAACAAGTACTCGATGCTGGGCGCGTTCAGAGGAATCGCGAGAATGATCGCATACGAGGTTCCGATGGGCGTCTGCGTCATAGCGGTTGCTCTGATGGCCCACAGCCTCAACCTGGTGGAGATCGTGGAGAGCCAGACGCTGTGGTATGCGTTCGCCCAGCCGCTCGGGTTCATAGTGTTCACAATAGCTCTTGTGACAGATCTCGGCAGGATACCCTTCGACCAGAGCGAGGCTGAGGAGGAGATCATTGCTGGCTACACAACAGAGTACGGCGGCATAAGGTGGGGCCTCCTGTACTTCCAGGAGTACATCAACATGCTCCTCGGCTCGATACTGCTGGTGCTCCTCTTCCTCGGCGGCTGGAAGGGCCCGAGCATACCTCTGATAACAGTGCTCTCTCCGATGGTCTGGTTCCTGATGAAGGTTCTGATAGTTCTGATCTTCCTGATCTGGGTCAGGGGTTCGCTTGTGCGATTCAGAATCGATCAGGTCACGGATCTGGGATGGAAGTGGATGCTTCCGCTCTCGCTGGTAAACCTGGCGTGGGCAGCGTTTGTGGGTCTTTACTTCGCATGAGGTGATCCGGGATGGTGCTCAAGTCGTTGAAGTACACTCTGAAGACAGCGCTCACCACAACAGAGGTCACCAGGCTGTATCCAGAGGTCATGATGGAGCTGCCCGCCAACGAAAGGGGCATACACGAGCTCGACGCCACGACATGCATAGGCTGCGGCTCCTGCGCCAGGGTCTGCCCGAACAGCTGCATAGAGCTTGTTCCATACAAATACGGCAATCCGCTGAAGAACAGGAAGATGCTCTTTCCGCAGATAGATTACGGAAGGTGCACATTCTGCGGCCTGTGCGTTGACGAGTGCCCTGTCTCCTGCCTGAAGATGGGAAAGAGGACTGAGATCGCTGGCTGGGATAGGAAGGACATAGTCTACGGGCCTGACAGGATCGCGGTGAAGAAGTTCTCCGACAAGGAGGTCGCAGAGCTGGAGGCTGAGGCGAAGCGGCAGGCCGAGGAGAAGAAGAAGGCTGCTGCGGCAGCAGCAAAGGAGAAGGCAGCAAAGGCCAAGGGAAAGGAGAACAAAGGAAAGGCGAAGCCGGCCGAGGGTGGTGAGGCCTGATGGAGAAGGATTCTGTGAAGTACGTCAAGTATCTCTTCGAGCTGATCCTGCTTCTGATCGCTCTGGGAGTGATATTCGGAGCGCTTGCGTACGTCGTGTACATCTCCCCGTGGAGCTGGAGGATGCTGGAGAAGATCTATGATATCAGGTTCCTCATAGAGCTCGGCGTCTTCGCAACCCTATCGGTTCTGATCCTCGGGCTCGCGGTGCTGACGGTCTACTCCAGAAACATAGTGCACAGCGCCCTGTACCTCATAGGAAGCTTCGCCGGTGTCGCGGCCCTGTACATATCGCTTAACGCACCCTTCCTGGGTGTCGCACAGGTTCTGGTCTACATCGGCGCAGTGGGCGTGCTGATACTCTTCGCCGTGATGCTCACAAGACGCACGATAATGGAGGAGTCCCATGGTTAAAGCGAAGACTACGATACTCCTGGTGATCTTCCTGGCGGCACTGATCGCATCGATATCAGTGACACCATGGGAGTACGGAGAGATGAAGAAGCAGTACAGCTTCCAGCCGGCCAAGGAGGGTGTCAGAATGCCGGAAAGCGGCATCGGGGATGTAGGGGCGGAGCTGTTCACGGTCTACATGTTCCCGTTTGAGCTGCTCTCCCTGGTCCTCCTGGCAGCCCTGATCGGAGCGATATACATAGCAAGAAAGGAGATGGCCTGAGTTGGGAGAGATGAGAAGGAGGGAGAGATACGATCCCGCTTGAGTTATACATTATGCTTGCCGCCGTCATGTTCTCCATAGGTCTCTACGGTCTGGCGACACAGAGGAACGGCGTCAAGCTGATGATGTGCGTTGAGCTCATGCTCAACAGCGCCAACATAAATCTGGTGGCCTTCTCAGCCTACCAGCCGAACGTGAGCGGCCAGGTCTTCGCTCTGTTCTCGATAGCCTTGGCCGCGGCTGAGGCCGGTATAGGGCTTGCCATACTGATAACCCTGTACAGGCTGTACGGAACCATTGATCTCGACAACATAAACGCTCTGAGGTGGTGACGTTGTACGCCGATTACGCTTATCTGATCGTGGGGCTGCCGGTGCTGGCATTCATTCTCACGATCTTCTTCGGTTGGCATCTGCCGAGGGGCGGAGGATTTCTCACAGTGCTGGCGACATTCACAGGGTTCCTCATATCTGCGGGAATATTCCTGGAGACGTTCCCTGAAAAGGTCGTCCATCAGTCGATGCACTGGTTTGCGACACTGAATGTTGGAATACTGATAGATCCTCTGGCCATTGTGATGCTGCTGATGGTCACATTCGTCTGCACACTGATACACACATATGCGCTGGGGTACATGAACGGCGATCCGGGCATGGCGAGGTACTTCGCTGAGGCAGGCCTATTCACGGCGGCCATGCTCGGCCTGGTCTACTCCGATAACCTGCTGCAGCTCTTCATATTCTGGGAGCTTGTCGGTCTCTGCTCGTACCTGCTGATCGGATTCTGGTACAGGAAGCCATCTGCTGCATCAGCTGCGAAGAAGGCGTTCCTGACTACAAGAGTCGGCGACGTGATGTTCCTCGCTGGGATAATCCTGCTGTACAACAACATGGCGAAGCTGGGGCTCCCAGAGGGCACATACCTGCTCCAGTTCCCGGTGATCTACGAGAACCTAACAAAGATCGATCCGACGCAGCTCACACTGGTATCGCTGCTGCTCCTTGGAGGTGCTGCTGGCAAGTCAGGCCAGTTCCCCCTGGATATCTGGCTCCCGGATGCGATGGAGGGCCCGACAACAGTCTCTGCGATGATCCATGCTGCGACGATGGTCACAGCCGGCGTCTACCTGGTCGCCAGGATGTTCCCGTTATTCTACGCGGCTCCCTACGGATTGCTGGCCGTCGCATACGTCGGAGGGTTCACAGCGCTATACGCCGCGACGATGGGCCTTGCAGCATTTGACATCAAGAGAGTCCTTGCGTTCTCGACGGTCAGCCAGCTGGGCTACATGATGCTGGCACTCGGCGTTGGATCTGTCGTGGGCGCAGCAGCAGTCGGAGTCTCGATGTTCCATCTGATAGGCCACTCGTTCTTCAAGGCGCTCCTCTTCCTCTGCGCCGGCTCGGTCATACACGCGGTCGCGACGAACGACCTGCGCGAGATGGGCGGCGTCGGGAGGTACATGAGGTGGACCGCCGGGACGATGGCAATTGGTGGCCTCGCTCTGGCAGGCTTCCCCGGAACAACGGGATTCTTCTCAAAGGACGAGATTCTGGTAACGGCCTGGGAGTACGGGGCGATGACTCATGACTATCTGCCTTACCTCTTCGGCATAGTGGCAGCACTGCTCACCGCGTTCTACACATTCAGGATGTGGTTCCTGACGTTCACGGGAGAGCCGCGCTCTGATTACCACAAGCATGAGTCCCCGTGGATCATGCTCGGGCCGCTCGTGATTCTTGCGATACTAGCGCTCTTCTTCGGCATGCCTGCCCAGGAGAGGTTCTACGAAACAGTCGGCAACAACTTCGCCCACTACGGAGTCGACTTCGAGGAGCTCGCGCCGATCGGCGGGCATGCTGTGGAGCATGGTGGAGAGCACGGAGAGGAGACGGCTGTGCACGAGCCGTTCATAATCAAGATCCTCCCGATACTGGTGGGGATTGGCGGCATACTCCTGGCTCTGCTCTTCTACTCGCCGTGGAAGAAGCTTGATATCAGGAAGTTCGTCGGGGAGAAGGATCTGTTGAGGACGATACTGGTCAAGAGATATTACCAGCATGAGATATTCACAGCATGGTTCGCTGAGACTGTAGTCTACGGAATATCGCTGATAGCGAACATATTCGACATAAGGATCGTCGATGGGGTGCTGAACAAGATCAGTGAGACCACACTAGGGTTTGCAAACTCCATAAGAAGGGTGCAGACAGGAGTCATACAGAACTACATCACAGCACTGGTCTTCGGGATCGTGGTGCTTGTGATTGTGATCAAGCTGGCGATGGAGGTGGGCCTGTGATCTCAAACGCTATATCCATAATGATAGCGGTGCCGCTGATAGGCGCGGTGCTGGCGTTCATGACGAGAAGCAGGGGGCAGGCCCGGCTGGTTGCCCTGATAGCCTCACTGGTTCCGCTGGCCCTGGCGCTTCAGATGTACACCGAGTTCGATAAGTCCTCGAAGCTTATGCAGTTCGTCGAGAGCTACGACTGGGTGCCATCGATAGGCGTCAGGTACACAGTCGGCGTCGACTGCATAAGCTTCCCGCTGGTGCTGCTCACCGCCATAGTCTCTGTGCTGGTGGTGATATACGCGTGGGGCGAGAACCACAGGCCCAACCAGTTCTTCGCGCTGCTCCTCCTGAACGAGGTTGGAGTTCTCGGAGTCTTCACGGCCCTGGACTTCTTCCTGTTCTACATATTCTGGGAGATCGTGCTGATACCGATGTTCTTCCTGATCGGCATCTGGGGCGGGCCGAGAAAGGACTACTCAGCGATCAAGTTCTTCATCTACACGCACGTAGCGAGCCTGGTGATGCTTCTCGCGATCTTCGCGCTGTACTTCACCTACAGGCTGCCCGATGGGTCCAGGACATTCGATATGCTGACCCTGCTCCAGGCGACATCCGACAAGGCGATATTCCCGCCGGGGCTGATCAACGCGATATTCGCGGGGCTTCTCTTCGGCTTCCTGGTGAAGATGCCCGCGTTCCCGTTCCACACATGGCTCCCGGATGCGCACGTCGAGGCTCCGACAGCAGGCTCTGTTGTTCTGGCAGCTCTGCTGCTCAAGATGGGCGGCTACGGTATATTCAGGGTCATACTCCCAATGCTTCCGCATGTTGACAAGGCGTTCGTCACAGTGATCGCTGTAATAGGGGTTCTGAGCATAATCTACGGAGCGTTCCTGGCTCTGGCGCAGAAGGACATCAAGAAGCTCGTCGCTTACTCATCGATCAGCCACATGGGATTCGTCACTCTGGGCGCAGTGGCGTTCACGTGGCTCTCGGTACAGGGTGCGATGTTCCAGCAGTTCTCCCACGGGATCATAACGTGCGCCCTGTTCATGTCCGCGGGAACGATACAGCACTCTGTTGGTACGAGGATAATATCAGAGCTCGGAGGGCTTGCCGACAGGATGCCGAAGTTCGCATCGCTCATGCTCGCAGCCTTCCTGGCGTCTCTCGGCCTCCCGGGGATGAGCGGGTTCGTCGCTGAGTTCATGGTCCTGACAGGATCATACGCGACGTTCCCAATGTACACACTGCTGGTGGTCTTCACAAGCGTCGGCGTGACAGCGGGTTACCACCTCTGGGCGTGCCAGAAGGTGCTCTTCGGCCCGATACTGAAGAAGTATCTGGAGATACACGATCCGCATGCGTACGAGATACTCGCGATGAGCGCGATCGTCTTCCTGACGCTGCTCTTCGGCCTGCAGCCAGCGCTGATCACGGACATGATGGGGACTGCAGCGCACCAGGTGATGGAGCCTGTTGTGACCCTCTCGCAGATGGGGGTGATCTGAGGTGGATCTTGGACACTACGCCCCGCTCGGGGCAGAGGCTTTGATTACAGCGGTTTCGCTGCTGGTCGTGCTTATCGGACTGTTATCCAAAGGAAAAAGCTCGCTTCCAGGATACCTTAGCCTGGCGGCGCTCGTCGTGGCCATGGGGTTGGTATTCACCGCTGAGACCGGGACGGTCTTCTTCTACGATTCGCTCAGGGTAGATGGATTCTCCCAGTTCTTCAAGGCCGTCTTCATACTGGTCTCGCTGCTCGTTGTGATCGCCTCCCTTACGCGCTACAACGGCCGGCCGGGCGGGGACGAGTACTTCGCCCTGCTCCTGATGGCGACTGTGGGCATGATGGTCGTCTCGAGCGCCATAGATCTCGTCTCGCTCTTCATAGGCTTCGAGCTGGCGAGCCTGTCAACATACGCGATGGCAGCCTTCGACAAGACGAAGAAGAACCTGGAGGCCGCGATGAAGTACTTCCTGTACGGCGCGGCCTCATCAGCCTTCATGCTCTTCGGCTTCTCGATGCTATACGGCATGACCGGGAGCACGAAGATAGCGGAGATCGCCTCGGCTTCGCTCGCGGCGTTCAACCCGGCGATACTGATCGCGCTGATCTTCGTCATCGTCGGGTTCGCGTTCAAGATGGCGCTGGTGCCGTTCCACATGTGGGCCCCCGATACATACGAGGGCGCGCCTGCGCTGGTCTCGGCGCTACTCGCCGCGGGCTCGAAGAAGATGGGGTTCGCGGCCGCGTTCAGGGTGATACTGATCGCGCTGCTCGCACTCAAGCTCGAGTGGTACATGGCGTTCGCGATACTCGCGGCCGTGACGATGACCGTGGGCAACCTGATCGCGTGCTGGCAGAACAACGTCAGGAGGATCCTGGCATACTCGAGCATCGCGCAGGCAGGGTACATATCGATAGCGTTCGTCGTGCTCGGGGTTGCATCTGAGGGGATGACTGGGCCGAACAACCTGCCCCTGAACCAGTATGCGCTCGCAGGAGGTCTTCTTCTGATCCTGGGCCACGCGATCATGAAGACCGGCGCCTTCATAGGCACCGCGCAGGTGGCCTCGATCGCGAAGAACTCTGAGGATCCTGATGACATATCGAACTACGCGGGCCTGGGAAGGAGAGCGCCGGTAACGGCATTCTGCATGACCATCTTCATGTTCGCGCTCGCGGGGATACCGCCGACGGCAGGCTACTTCGGCAAGTTCGTGGTATTCGGGTCCGCGATATACGGCGGGCTTGTCTGGCTCGCTGTTCTCGCGATACTGAACAGCGCGCTCTCGCTCTACTACTACCTGCGCATAGTGAGCTACATGTACCTCAGGGAGCCAGCCGGGCCGAGGATATCTGAGTCGAAGGGCTACGTCTTCTCGTTGCTTCTGGCCCTTATCGGAACCTTCTGGATCGGCGTTCTCCCACAGGGGTTCTTCAACTGGGCGATGCAGGCGGCAGCTGCGCTGCTGCCGTAGCTTTTTTTACCAGCTATCCGCGTAATTTCAGAGGCCTGATCGGGATCACGCGATGATGTTCCCGGCAGATCTTGGCAAAAATCTGATTTCAGTTCTTGATGGCAAAAAAATGGAGCTCTGGGAACGAATGCGCATATTTAAAAGTAAAAGGGGATGATAGACCCATAAGGAGGCAATCCATTGTAATCTATCAAGGCTTTGTTGGCGCATCTGATAAATATCATTTTCGGGATGATTTTGGGACATGTCCTGATAAAGATGGTGTGTCTCCGACATCCAAATGCATGAAGGCCAGAATTTCTTGATCAGGCTCTTATTCGGACAGGTCCTGATTTTGGACCTAAAATGTGATGTAACAAATGTATAAATCATAGCTAAAGACGTATCAAGTGGATCCGATGAGCCTGATGAATTTGATTCAGGGGAGGGTGAGAAGAAAATTAGAACTTCTAGTTCAGCTGAGATCACAG